>Ga0224723_1000485_pt1 | contig 27165 bp, 26 predicted proteins | sample Balambano_FR2_Me_FD_161647 | JGI IMG/M metagenome (GOLD analysis project Ga0224723, IMG submission 161647) | Freshwater sediment microbial communities from Lake Towuti, South Sulawesi, Indonesia - Balambano_FR2_MetaG | ecosystem: Environmental > Aquatic > Freshwater > Lake > Sediment | place... | reverse complement strand
TCAGTTGCAGGACGGATATCGGGCGGCAGCGTTGGGGCAGGGGCACTGCTGGGCACTGAAGCCGCCTCAGGAGAGAGAGAAACGGATTGCGACTCGCGCTGACTGAGATTAGAAACGATCGCCAAAGCTGCCCCAGCCATCAGCAAAACGGGAAAAGGTAGGCTATTCAGCCCGTTTGACCACTGATAGAACTGAGCTACGCCGAAAAACAGCACCACACAAACGAATAAAAGCGGCATTTTTGCTCCTTTGCTCCTGCCCTAAGCTGATCTAAGCCAACCGACTGCCTGTGCCCATCGATCGATCCATATCGAGCGTATCTCCGAGCGTTTCACCGTCGTGGTAAGCCGCCAGCAGCACTTCGCTGGTTTTGCCCCAGGCGATCGTTCCTGTCGCATCGATCCCGATCGCCCCCAGATCCCGATTGCGCTGATATGCCTCGCGGAAAGAGCGATCGAAGGCAGCGGCGATTGGCAAACCATCTGTGGTGCGAATCACAATTCGGGCAGCCAGACACTCTTCGATAATGTCTTCGCCAATTCCTGTGCAGCTTACGGCAGCGTTGGCGGTGGCATAGTTTCCAGCAGGCATCGCAGAATCACTCACTCGCCCAATGCGCTCAAAGCCTTTTCCACCTGTGGATGTGCCTGCAGCAAGCTGTCCGGCAGCATCGCGCACCACAACCCCGATCGTCCCGCGTCCCGCTTCGCTCACCAGCTCTTTTTCTGCCACAACGCCCGCCATTGCTTTATCAAAATTGCCTTCGCGTTCCAGAATCCATTCCTGAAGCCGCAGCTTGGTAAGGGGATCATAGGCAGGGAGCTGTAGCTCGCGTACCAGTTCCATCGCGCCGTTGTCTGACAGTACGCGATCGTCGGATTCCTGGAGAAACTGAGCAAGCTGAATCGGGTTTTGCACCCGTGAAACGTTGATCACCCCGCTGAAGCGTTGGGCAGTGCCATCCATTAAAGAGGCGCTCATGCGAATTTGCCCGTCTGATTGAAGCACCGATCCCGTCCCGGCATTAAAGCGGGGATCATCCTCCAGCAGTTGACATCCCAGAATTACAGCAGATTTTGCGTCCAAGCCCGCCAGCAGCTTGTCATAGACCATTTCGACCACCCGGTAGAGCGACTGCCGCACCAAATCTGCCCCTTTCTCACCCTTGAGCGAACTGCCTGCTCCTCCGTGAATGATGAGCTTGGGCTGTCCATCCGCGATCGACATCGTTAAAATTCCTTCGTTGAACTCTGTTGAACTTTCTTGTTGGAGCTTCCTGCTGGAGCTTGTTGAAGCTACTGAAGCGTGGTATCAAACTCTAACCGCTAATCCTACCTGGAAATGGCAAATCAAGCGGTAAATGAATATGTTCGCGCTCTAAGGATCAGCCTCGTCTGCTTTTGCCAATGAACGTCTTCGCCGACAGCGATCGGAGCAATATTTCACCTCATCCCAGCAGTCTGCCCACTTTTTGCGCCAGGTAAAGGGGCGATCGCACACCGGACAAATTTTAGTCGGAAGATCAGATTTTGAACGCGATTTCGCCATCGTTTCTAAGAATTCTCGATAAATAATTTCATCTCACTTTATTCTGATCTCGATCGATGCCAAATGACTTGTCCAATCCCTTATCCAATCCCTTATCCAATGTGCGAATTGTGCTCATGGAGCCTGCCGGAGCATTAAATGTAGGATCGATCGCGCGCATTATGAAGAACATGGAGTTGCGCCAACTTGTGCTGGTTAATCCTCAGTGCGATCCCCTGAGCGATGAGGCAAGAAAGATGGCGGTTCATGCTGCTGATGTTCTGGAGTCCGCGCTTCGGGTTCAGACTTTGCCAGAGGCTTTGCAGGGCTGTCATCGCGTGATTGCTACCACAGGTCGCAGCGATACAACGCTCAAAATTCCGCTTGAGCCGCCCCGAAGTGCGTTGCCCTGGCTGATTGCTGCTGGAACCGATTCGACAGCCGATGTTGCAGCCAGTGCCTCGACCAATACGGCTCTGATTTTTGGGCGCGAAGATCGGGGACTGACCAATCAGGAGTTGAACTATGCTCAGCGGTTGGTCTACATTCCATCCAGCCCAGAATATGAATCCCTTAATCTGGCGCAGGCGGTTGCGATTTGCTGCTATGAGCTTTATTCGTCAATCAATCAACCATCCAATCAACCGTTAACCCCAGCCCCGCCAACTGTTTCTCCGCCAAGTTCTCCGGCGATCGCGGCAGTTCCAGAAAATCCGCCGACGTTTGAAGCTGTGGAGGCATACCATCAGCAGCTAGAGGCACTATTGCTTCGAATCGGCTATCTCTATCCCCACACAGCCGCCAGCCGGATGGAAAAACTGCGCAGGCTGCTACAGCGATCGTCTCCTTCTATAGAGGAAGTCGCAATGTTACGGGGCATCTTGCGCCAGGTGGAGTGGGCTTTGGGGCAAACAGTGCCACCCAACGTGCCCTGACTGAGTCTGAATCTCTGAATCATTGAACTGCCGATTGAACTTTTGTAAACCAGTATTTTGCTCTCAAGCCACATCGTCTAATCTTGAGGGCTAATATCCTCTCCAGAAATTTCTTTATCCCCTTTCTAAAAATTTTTGTGCGTTTAGTGCTTGTCAGATTTGTGGATAAGGATTAAAAATAAACAGCGAAACTCCAGATATAGCGTTAAGCTCTGATTCAGATCCGCTCCGTCAAGACTAGCCCACCAGGATTGGCTTTGTTTGGCTTCGTTAAGCTAGTTGCCAGGAGCAAGAATATTCTGCTCAAGAGCATTCTGTCGATTCAAATCGCCCTTGTTTGTCTATCTGTTTTGTCTATCTGTCGTCGAGGTATTGCCCGTGCTTGAACCCAGCTACCACCCCCATGAGTCCCAGCGTCGTCGCTCATCTCGTCGTTCTCGCCGTGCGCCGTCTGCTCCTGTTTCCGAAGCGAAATCGGGGCGATCGGCTGCTTCAGATAGGACGCGATCGACAACCCGCTCCCCCCATGCGTCGGCGGCAGGGTTCAATCCAGGATTCAGTCCAGATAGAGTACCCGCTCAGCCGTTGAGCCGCCCCACCCAACCTTCGATTCGTCCTGAACCTGCTCGCCCAGATGAGCTATCCCGGCGATCGGCAAGCCCTGCCTCTGTCCAGACTCCCGGTGCTCAGTCGCGCCGAAATCGCAAACCACGCTCTAAGCGTCGTCCAACGCCGCCCTTCATGCAGGCAATTCGGCTATTGATTCTGGGAGTGGGAATCTGGGCGATCGCGGGGACTGCCCTTTCGATCTGGGAACCAACGGTGCGATCGGCGCAGGCAAATCAAGAAAGCATCGCCTCTGAAAACAACAATGCTCAAGCAACTCCTGCAAACGCCATCAGCGAAGCCTTCAAGCCGGGACAGGAAATGACAGCACTGGCAGCGAGAATCCAACCTTTGACTAAAGATCTGACTGATCTCACCCCTGGGGTATTTCTTGCCGATCTCGACAGCGGCGACTATTACAGCCTGAACGGAACAGCGAGCTTTGCTGCTGCCAGCATGATCAAAGTGCCACTCCTGGTTGCCTTTTTTCAGGATGTCGATGCGGGTAAGATCCGGCTGGATGAGACGCTAATCATGCAGCAAAACGATGTGGCAACGGGTTCAGGGGACATGCAGTATTTGCCGATCGGCTCCGAGTTCACGGCACTCGAAACTGCAACCAACATGATCGTGATCAGCGATAATACGGCAACAAACATGGTCATTCGGCGGCTCGGCGGAATCGAAGCTGTGAACCAGCGATTTAAGGAATGGGGTTTGGAGCAAACTGTCGTTCGGAACATGCTGCCCGACCTGGAAGGAACAAATACAACCTCTGGGAAAGAGCTGGCGGCGGTAATGGCTCTGCTCAGTCAGGGTGAGCTGCTCTCGATGAAGTCACGCGATCGCGCCATTGCAATCATGCAGGGGACTCTGACTGACACGCTGCTGCCTACTTCTCTGGGTGCGGGTGCAACAATCGCTCACAAAACGGGCGACATTGGCTCTCTCGTGGGCGACACGGGCTTGATCGACATGCCAAACGGCAAACGGTATGCAATCACGGCAATGGTGAAACGACCGCACAATGACGATCGTGCGCAAGAGCTAATTCGCCAGATTGCAGCAACTGTGTATAACTACCTCGAACAGCCTGCCGCAACACCAACCACCGCTCCCATTCGCTCCGAGACACCTACCAACTCTGAATCGCCCATTCCTTCCCCAGACACACCGATTTCTGCACCATCTGAGGAAGGTGCTGCGACAGGCGAATCCAGTCCTACCGCCCAGTAACTGCTTAGTAGAAGAGGTCAGCGCTAATAGAAATTTGCTCAGGATGCCAGATGACCGTATCCGCGCCAAACTGCGACAAGTAGCCCTTGAACAGCAACATCCGTTGCGGCAGCTTCAATCACGCTGTAGTTCGGGTTAGCAGGTTTGAGCGTTACCTGATTGCCCTTGCGGTGGTAGTACTTCAGGGTGGTCCCTTCTCCGCTAACCCGCGCGGCGACGATCGCCCCATTTTTGAGCGTTTTTGGATCTTGCACCGGGCGCATGATCACCACGTCTCCTTCCCCAATTAGCGCGCCGATCATACTGTCTCCCCGGACTCGTAGCGCATAGTCACCCGGTTTGAGCATGGAACAGGAGAAGTCGAGCTGTTCAACAGAGTCGGTGTAAGACTCTACGACAGAACCTGCGGCGATCGCCCCTAAAATGGGAAGCCCTTGGGGTTTGAGGATGCGAATCGTCCTGGCTCTGCCCTCTGTCCAGTCAATGTATCCTTTTGCTCGCAGGTGTTCCAGGCGGCTCTGAATTGGCGCAGGGGATTTTAACCCCATCGCTCGCATCATTTGGCGAATCGAAGGGGAATGCTGATTTTCTTTAATGTAGTCCACAAGCCAGTCAAAAAGCTGCTGCTGGACTTCTGTTAGAGATTCCATAGGTTGAATAGGCTGGATGTAGAACAAATAGATCGCTCCTGGAACAGATGTACCATTAAATCACTGTTCTTGTCCAGTCCTTCAGGCAATTACTTTTCTTTAGATTTGTGTCAGATTTGTGTTGCTGGCACTGTCAAACTTTGCAGGAGACAGTTCACCCAACTGTCCTACCTGGGTCAGTCCTATAAGAACCGCCAGCCTGGTTTTTCTCAGGGGCAATGCTCAATTGCGATCGACCACTTACGAAACCTGACTTTTACCTGAAGCCTGGAAAATCAAGATGCTGGCAGGATAAGACCAGGTTCATTGAGATCCGTTAAGCCCCTTTGCTCTGGCAGGGGGTTTTTCTAACTGGGCTAAATAATCTAGATAAATCGCAAAAGAACGAAGTGCAGAGAATTCACAGACTTGCAATAGACAGATTTTCTAAAGGCTTTCTAGATACTCCAGCAGATCAGCCATCTCTTGAGGACTTGGTTGAAACTGGGGCATCGGCGGCGTCTCTCCGCTAGTAACCTGATGAATCAGACCAATGCGAGACTTACGAGACGCGACTCGATGCAGATTGGGACCAACCCAGCCGCTTGCATCAAACCCATGACAGCCTGCACAGTTCATCTGAAAAATAAATTCCCCTCGTTGAACATCTCCGGCATGAGACAAAACATCCTTGACATAGGGATCGGCGTGGCGAAACTGATGAATGCCAAAAAAAGCCAGCACAACCAGAAGCAGAACAGCCAGGAGCGCGACAACTGTTCTTTGCACCGTCGGTTCGGGTGAGGTCGCTGTGAGTGGTTTTTCCAAAAGCTCTTTAGTCAAGTGAAGCAAAAGGGGGGAGAACGAAGGGGAGAGAACTGGAAACAGGAGCTAACAAGCTAACAATATATTTTAGGAATTTAACTTACTTCACGTTATTGCTAAGCATATTTTAATAATTTTCGCACCCTGCTGCGGGGACTAGGGCTGGATGAACGAAAGATTTTTTTGTTTTAAAGTCAGAAACCTTTACCCTGTCTGGATTTTACCGCTTCCTATCTTAATTTTACAGGGCACATTATCAAATGAGACAAGCTTCAGGGATTATTAAACAAGACTAAAAACCGTTAAGCGGCGGCGATGTCGCTTTGTTTGCTAAAATCCAAAGTGAGGTAAGGAGATAAAGCTGTGGTAGAACCGTTACTCTCTGGTATTGTGCTTGGTTTGATTCCTGTCACGCTGGCAGGATTATTTGTGGCTGCCTATCTGCAATACAAGCGGGGCAACCAGCTCAATCTTTAGAACCCTTGCGGGTGCTAACTTGAATCAGACTCCAATAATTCTTGCTGCAGTACCCCCTGACCAAGTGTGAGGGGGCTTATTTTTGCAATTCTTCGAGCCTTATTCTTCGAGCCTTGCTTTAGGCACGTTGAAACGCCCGCATCAAAACGCCCTGGCTGGGGCTAAAGAACAGAGCCAGGAAAAAGAGAACAGAGGCAACCAGAACGATCGCCGCACCAGAGGGCAGATTGTAGTAGTAGCTGAGATACATTCCGCTCAGGCTTGACACAATGCCGATCGCCCCACCCACCAGCATCATCTGATTCAGTCTTGGCACAAGCAAATAGGCAGTTGCTGCAGGCGTAATCAGCAGCGACAGCACCAGAATCACGCCGACCGCCTTCATGCTGGCAACAACCGTCAACGCAAACAGGATCATCAAGCCCGTATCAAACCAGTTGGTGGGTAAACCTGTTGCCTGAGCGCCCAGCGGATCGAAGCTGAAGAACAGCAGTTCCTTGTAGAAAAGAACGATCGCCAGCAGCACCAGAACCGCAATAATCGCTGTGTCTCGCACCTCTCCACGGGTGACACCCAGAATATTGCCAAACAGGAAGTGATTCAGGTCGATCTTGTTTGACTTCTGGACGATCGTAATCAGCGTTACGCCCAGCGCGAAAAAGGCGGAAAAGACAATCCCCATCGCCGCATCTTCTTTAATGGGCGATCGCGTGTGGATCCAGCTAATGATCACTGCACTTAACAACGCCGCCACAAACGCGCCCAGATATAAGTTTGCGCCCACAATAAAGGCGATCGCCAGTCCGGGCAGCAGCGAGTGACTGATTGCATCTCCTAGCAACGCCATCCGCCGCACAACCAGATAGCTACCGACCACTGAGCAGAGCACTCCCACAATGATCGCGACAACCAGCGATCGCTGCATAAAGCCGTATTGGAGCGGGTCGAGCAGGAGGGAAAGCATAGCAGAGGTGAGATTGGTGAGACAGTTGATGTGATAGAGATGAACGCTACAGATAAACGTTACAGATACGGAGGCGGAGACAAAAACAGAAATTCATTTCCCAAAGCGACATGACGCATTTCGAGGAACTGATTTTAGAACCCGAAACCAGGGACAATCGACCAGAGGCTATGCAACCTGCTTACCAAAGAAGCTGACATGACCACCATAAGCGCGGGTCATATTTTCGACCGTGAGGACGTGGTTGCGATCGCCATAAGCAATCAGTTCGCGGTTGAGCAGCAGCAGGCGGTCGAAGTGGGTAATAGATTCGCCCAGATCGTGGTTAACCACAAGAACAGTTTTGCCGCGATCGGCAAGCTCTCGAAAGATGCCGAACAGCAGGTCTTCGGTCTTTTGGTCGATGCCGACAAACGGTTCGTCAAAGCAAAATACATCTGCTTCTTGTGCCAGAGAGCGGGCAAGAAAAACGCGCTGCTGCTGCCCACCCGAAAGTTGACCAATTCGCCGATCGCGAAACTGCGCTATCCCAACTCGTTCCAGTGCTTCGGCAGCCACCCGCCGACTGGTCACGGAAAACCGATTCAGGTAGCCCGTCTTGCGCACTCTGCCCATCAGCACCACATCCCAGACCGTTGCCGGAAACGTCCAGTCGATTTGCGATCGCTGGGGCACATAGGCAACGCGCTCTCGCTGGCTGGCAAGGGGTCGATCGCCGTAGAGAACTGAGCCAGATACGTTAGGAATCAAGCCCAGCATAGCTTTGATCAAGGTACTTTTCCCTGCGCCATTGGGTCCAAAAATGCCAACCAGGTGTCCGGGCGGCAGGGTAAAGCTGACATCTTCGAGTGCCTGCACAGACTGGTATTGAACGCTCAGGTTTTCAACCGCGATGGCATGGGGCGCAGCGATCGAACGAGCAGAGCGACGGGGAGACGAATTGAGGTGAGCGATAGACGGTGTGGCAGTCATAGTTGGCAGAAAAGGGGCTGACAGAGGAGATGGAGGAAAAATGAGAAGAATATGAAAGCAAGATATGATCGAATCTAGCACAAATTATGAAACCAATATGAAAAGCTTGTAGTCCGTCGAGGGAAAGGAACTGATGCAATCAACAGATAGAGATATCAAACAATCTCAGGCGGGAAAAAGGAGAGAACCTCTATCTCGCTATATGCTTCTTTGGATAGCGATCGGCATCGTGGGCTTAACTGGATGCGGCGAAAACCAGCGCACTGCTGAAGATGACAAGCCCAACGTTGTCTCCACCAGCACCATGATCAGCGATTGGACTGCCGAAATTGGCGGCGGCGAGATTGACCTGATCGGCATTCTGAAGCCAGGAGATGACCCTCACATTTATGAACCCGTCCCGGCAGACACCCAGGCAATGGAAGAGGCACAGCTCATTCTTTACAATGGCTACAACCTGGAGGCAGGGCTAATTCGCCTGCTCGACAGTGCCGGAGCAAACGCCACTAAGCTGGCAGTTGGAGAAGTGGTTGCGCCACTGGAGCTGGAAGAAGAAGGGCAAAGCGTCCCTGATCCCCACGTTTGGGGCAATGTGGAAAACACGATCGTCATGGTGCAGGCAATTCGGGATGCGCTGATTGAACTTTCGCCAGACGATCGCCAGCAGTTTACCCAGAACGCCGATCGGCTGATTGCAGAACTGGGGCAGCTCCACACCTGGATTCAGCAGCAGATTGCAACCATTCCGCCCGATCGCCGCAAGCTCGTCACCACTCACGATGCGTTTCAGTACTATGCTCGTGCCTACGGCTTAGACGTGCCGGGAACGCTGATTGGGATTAGCACCGAAGAACAGCCCAGCGCACAAACCTTGCAGCAATTAGTTGAATCAATCAAAGGATTGGGAATTTCCAGCATTTTTGCTGAAACGACGATCAATCCCCAGCTGATTACAACCGTTGCCGAAGAATCGGGCGTGAAACTGGCACCGCAAAAGCTCTATTCCGACTCGATCGGCGCACCGGGCAGCGACGGAGATACCTACATCAAAATGATGGTGGCAAACACAAAAGCGATCGTCGAAAATTTGGGCGGACGCTATACCCCGTTTACCCCAGCCAGCCCATGAGTCGGGCAAAGCTCATTAACCCAAACAAGAGAAACAAGCCACCCCCGATCGCCGTGAGTTTCCGCTCTGAGACACGACCGCAGAAAAACTTGCCGCACTGCACCGCAATCAGGGCACAAAAGGCATGTGCCAAAATCGCTCCCAGCGAAACGCCGACCGGATGATTGGCTGCCGCTAACGCGATCGTCGTGATCTGAGTGCGATCGCCCCATTCACCCAGAAACGTGAGTCCAAACGCCTGAGAGACCACGCCCAGCGGTCGGCGCGGTTTGAGTTTTGACTCTGCCTGCATCACCGTTTCGGCGGCTTCCTGCTCTTCTGCTAAGCAGGCATTGGGCGGCATCTGGCTGGCGTCATAGAGCAGCTTCAGCCCAAAGCAAACAAACAGCAGAATTTCGCCCCAGCGAACAAAGGTTTGCGGTAACAGGGTAGCAAACTGCCCCAGAAGCACTGAGAGAATTGTCATTGCTGCCAGTGCCGCCACTGCACCCAGAAACACCCAGCGACGGGGATGCCGCATCGCCAGAATGGCGGAAACAAAGAACGTTTTATCTCCCAGCTCAGAAACAGTAATCAGCAGCAAAGCTGCAGTAAACCCAGTCAACATCCTCAGTGCTCCTCTTTGTCAGTCGGCGATCGCAGTCACGACTGATGGAGCCTAATGATGAAAACACTTCACCCAGCTCACATCAGTCTGTGAACTCAGTGAAGGTCTCGCTAGTCAAAAACTTTTTCGCTGTCGCGGCTAAGCTCTTTGCGTCTGAGCCAGGTTTATCACCAGCATGTTGACCCAGACGAACTGAACCCTTAGAGAAAATCGTCCAGTAGAGCAAATTACCCGATACGGACAATTCTTTGGAAGCAAACTCTAAAAGTCAGCAGCTACTCCCCTTCATTTGCTTCCATGCTACGCCCTTGGGGAGAGAAAGTCAAAAAATCACGGCTGTGATGTGTAATACCCTTTCCGATAAACCCAGGACATTTGCTCCGGATCAAGGCTCTGAGTCCAGGTGGAAAAATCAGGCTCGCGCTTGCGGCGGCGAATCGTCTTGCGGCTGACCTTCAAACGACGAGCAAGCTGACTGGCGGAAATTGCCCTTGTGTCGGGCGAAAAGCTGTCTTCCAGGAAATCGACATAGGCATCCCAAAAAACAAGCAGGCTGACGAAGATTAAAAAGATGACCGACTCTGGACGCTTCAGGATTTCTGGTGTTTCTTCAGCGGAGTCAGAGCTGGGGTCAAAATCCCCTGCATCGGTCAGGGCAGAATTTGTAGCAGGGGAGTTAACCCTTGGGGATGCAGCCGGAGGCATAGAGGTGGGCTGCAAGGATTCCGGGAAAAAATCAGAGGCTTGGGTCACAGAATCTCTCCGGGACAGGGGCAAATCAGACGGGGAGGAATCGAGCAGGGATGGATTGAGAGATGAATCGGCAGGAGACGAGAAAAAATGAAGTTGAGCAATCTGCTGCCAGTTGAGATCCGTCTCTCCCTGCTGACGGTTATAGACCATGATGGTTTGAATCGACTCAACATTCAAGACTCTCAGGTTACTTTGCACAAAGGCGATCGCTTCAGGCTGATTTAAGAGCCAGCAACATCGCAGGAGCGCGAGAATCGAGAATTCAGCAAGCACGGGAAGCAGACCTGCCATCCTTAGCATAGGAGATTCGGCAGTTGAGCATTTATTCTAGTTGCCCGTTGCGCCCTGCAGCAAAATGGCAAGGGCATTCATCACGGTTTGGGCAGAACCCAGGAAGAAGTCGCGATCGATCGTCTGAGGGGTATCGGTGGGCTGATGGTAGTGGGGATTGCGAAAGTTTGCAGTATCAGTCACCAGTACTGCCCCCAACCCCGATCGCCAGAAGGGAGCGTGATCGCTGCGAACCAGATCGGGCGTGAAGCGTCCCATTGTGGGAACGGAGAGCGTCAACACCTGGGGCAGTTCCGGCTGATTAGCATCGTTGAAACTGCTGGTGAGGGCGGGGTGTCCCTGGTCGCCAATGACGCCGATAAAATTACCGCGATCGGCGGGTGGGGCGATCGGCAGCACACTCGGAAAGGTTTGACAGCCGGGAGTATCGCAGGCGTAGCCCAGCATATCCAGAATGACTGCACCGTGAAAGTTTGGCTCCGAAAGCTGCTGCACATATGCCTCACTGCCCAACAGCCCCACTTCTTCCTGGTCAAACAGCACCAGCCGCAGCGCGCGCGGAGTTTGCTCTTTCTGAAACAGTCTGGCGGCTTCCAGCACGGTTGCAACAGCAGTCGCATTGTCATCTGCACCCGGAGAGGCGGCGACCGTGTCGTAGTGCGCTCCCAGCAAAATCACGCCAGCGGTCGAATTAGCACCGGGACGCTCAGCTATGAGATTCACCCCACCCTCGCGAAAGAACTGCTCCTGCACCTGCCACCCTGCGGACTCTAGCTGCTGCACAATATAGCGGCGGGCACGGGCACGATCGTCTGCCTCAAAGCGTACAAAAGACAGCTCATTGAGGTCAGCAATCAGGCGATCGGGATTTGAGCGGGGAAAGACGATCGGCTTGTCGCTAAAAACCCGAAGCGGCTGTGAGTAGTTCACTTCTCTAGCAAGCGGGAACAGGCGTTGCTGGTGCATCCCCCAACCCAGCAAAATGGCGGCGATCGTTACCAGAAATAGCAGCACTCCAAGCCAGCGTCGCCTCATCGCAGTTCTCCCGTGGGTTTGTCGATCGCATGACCGATCGTTGAGGAATTTTGCCGCACCATGAACGGCTCGGTCGTCTAAAGTCTAAGATCAATCCTCGGTAATTTGAAAGTGCAGAAATTTTAATCAGATGAATCAGCTTAATCTTCTGCGATATAAAAGTGCAGACGCTTAAAGTGCGGAAAAAAGAGCTAAAAAATAAAGCGCGACAAACTGAAAAACAAAGCGTAAAAAAGAGCTGATCGTTCGTCTACACTTTAGCTAAACGCTCCTTCAAACAATCGTTTTACGACTTCGCTTGCCGATCGAAATCCGCCATCAAAGTAAACGCCGCCGATCGCTGCCTGAAGTGCTGCTGACAGCATCGGGGAATCGGGGAGCGTGTCGCTGGCTTGCTCGTCGCTGCTGAGGCGCAAAAAGCGATCGAGCTGGAGAAAAAGCGCAATTTCACTCAGGCTGGCTGGATTAACAAGCTGATGCATCCAGTATTCAATTTCTGCTGAGCTGGAGTAGCCGTAGCGAATCAGCAGTTCGACCACCACCATTTGGATCAAGCGATCGCCCAGCACCCGGTAGGATTCTTGATTGCCCGAAAGCTGTTGCTCGTTTGCGTAGGCAGGCGTCATCAAAGCCTGGTTTAGAATTTCTTTGTTGAAGAAGAAGTAGCCGAGATTTTGTTCGATCGCCATGCCACCCCCAGAGATTAAACCTTAACTCCGATACAGCAAACAGGCAGCCGGAAACACTAGATATTCCAGGAAAAACAGCTTCCAGATGAACTGATAGAACTGAGCGATCGACTGCTTTTCGCGCAGATCCACGCGGCTGCTCAAAACCCAAAAGCTAATCAGGGCAAGCGCCTGGGTTGTGATTAGAAAGAGGGCATTCACATTTGGCAGAAACGTACTCGCCACAATCATGCCGCCATAGCAGAGCGTAATAACCCAACGTGCCAGGTTAAACACGGCTTTCTGCCCCAGCCGCATCGTGAACGTGGTGATGTGATAGAGCCGATCGCCTTCCAGGTCAGGAATGTCTTTGAAGATGGCAATCGCAAACGTAAATACCAGCACAAACAGGGTCAGTGCCCAGACCGGAGCCGGAACGCCAAAACTGCCGCCAAGCTGCTGATTAAAGTGCAAAAACAAACCCAGATTGACGATCGCCCCCCGCACGGTAAAGATGCAGACAGACGCCCAGAACGGAAACCGCTTCAGCCGGATCGGAGGCAGCGAATAAGCAGTGCCGATCGCCAGACTCAGCCATACGGTCGCCATCAGAAACAGACCCTGCGCCGCAGACAGCCCCAACGCCAGCAGCCCCGTGACCAGCACGATCGCCTGTGCCTCTCTTCGGGAAAACTCGCCCGATGCCAGCGGCAGATGGGGTTTATTAATGCGATCGATCGCCACGTCCTCAAGCTGATTGAGTCCCACAATATAAACATTGCCGCACAAACAGGCAACCAGGGGCAGCAACGGCAGCAGCGACAGCGGAGCCACATTCAGCGCAAGGGCGATCGCATAGAGTCCAAAAACACTCAGCGTTGTGCCAATGATGGTGTGAGGACGAGAGAACTTCCAGAAGGCATAGAGCCAGGGGAGGCGACGTTGCATCAGATTCGATCGAGACGGACGGGGTGGCGAAATCTGGCTCATGGAGTTGTTAGTGGGGATCGGCATGATTCTACGGGATTCCAGAGCCGCATACGCGATCGTTCTATAAAAAGATGTTGAAGGAATGAAAGTGGGGGAGGGTTTAGGGTTTGGTGGCGTGAAGTAAGCCGAAGCGGACTAAGCCTCGTTCGTAGCCGCGTTTCATCAGTCCGAGGGAGAGGGCTGCCTGGATAGTTGTCCAGCCGGAGAGGAGTAAACCGACGATCGCCTGAGGGGTGAAAGCAGAGTCGATCACAATGTCCCAGAAGGGGGCGACGGCAGTAGACCAGTCGGCGGTGCAAAGGGTCTGGAATCCGGTTTCGCGGGCGATCGTCTCATATTGCGGCAGGGAAATCACGTAGGGCAGACAGTAGACGCGATAAATGTCCTGCAGGTGCTTTTGCTCGTCGGGAGTGAGGGGCTGGGTGTCAATTGGGCGATGGCACCAAGTCACCATCAGGAATGTGCCGCCCGGTTTAAGGACGCGATAGCATTCCTGCACAAATCTTTGCTTATCGGGCATGTGTTCGCCGCTTTCCAGTGACCAGACAAAGTCAAAGGAATTATCGGCAAAGGGGGGTTGCTGCGCGTCTGCGACGAGAAACTGAGTGCGATCGCTTAAGCCTGCCGCTTTTGCCCGCTCTGCCGCGCGATTTGCCTGCACGGGACTGAGGGTAATCCCGGTGGCGTGCGCGTTAAATTTTTCAGCGAGATAGAGCGAACTGCCGCCAATGCCGCAGCCCACATCGAGAATTTGGCTTGCCTGCTGCACCTCCGCCCACTTCAGCAGCTCCTCGATCAGGTCAATTTGTGCCTGTCGGCGGTCTTTGCGCTCCTGTCCCGATGCGCCGTAGTAGCCGTGGTGCATGTGCTCACCCCAAATCTGCTCCCACAAACCGGAAGAAGCATCGTAAAACTGCTGAATCTGCTGCTGAAGGGTTAGGGTCATATTCAAAGCTATTCCAATCTGTCCAGTGAGCTAATCAACGAAAGTTGCCAAGCGGATCGGCATTCTGGTATCTCTTGCATAGTTTAGAGGATGTTTGAGAATTGCTACCTTTGACCCCCACTGCTCCCCCGGTTTCTTTATCCTGGGAAGAACCGAGACAATGACTCTGGATTTCAATAGTCCCCCACTTGTGGAGAATTTGGGGGCAATACAGAACCGCTGCGACTTCGCAAACGTTCTGTGAGAAAACGAACTTCACGCTAAGAAACGCTAGGAAACGAAACTGCTCATGCACTTGCCAGACCAGTGGATTTTTGAACCGGGTACGGAGGGTCCGCCGCCGCGATCGCCTGCCTCTAAGCAAACGCTGAAAGAAGACATCAAGCAGGGCATTGGCTATGTTCAGTTTGTCGTGCGCATGGCAACCCGGATTCGGAGCTGGAAAAACCGGGTTCGCTTTGTGGTGGGCTTGATTTTGTGGAAGCCGATCTTGCCGGACGAAGATTTGCCGGACGAAGAATAGGGGCGATCGAGGAATTAAGGTACAGCCTTTTCCAGGCTAATGAAGTCCAAAAAATGGGGTGCAGGGGCGTAGTCTCTGCGTGGGGGCAAAGCCCTACACCCCCTGTACCTGACCAGAGTGAAAAAAGCGATATGTATTACAACGCGAACCAATTTGACTTCGTTGCGCTGCTGGAAAACAACTGGAAGACCATCCAGTATGAGCTGAGCCGCCTGCCGCCGCAGGATTTTATTCCTTATCCAGAGCGATATTTGCTCGACAAAAGAACGGGCTGGGATGTGTTTGGGCTTTACTTCGTGGGGGTCAAGATCGATCTCAACTGCGAACTTTGTCCGCAGACAGCGCGACTGGTCAAGCAAATTCCCGGCATGATCACGGCGGGCTTCTCGCGGCTGGCTCCGGGTGCGCATATTGTGCCCCACTCTGGTAGACCCAGCGGGGTGCTGCGCTGCCATCTGGGACTGGATGTGCCGCCCCGATGCGCTCTGCGGGTGGCGAACCAGGTGCGATCGTGGAAAGAAGGGAAATGTCTTGTGTTCGATGACACTTCAGAGCATGAGGCGTGGAATCTGAGCGATCGCCATCGAGATGTGCTGCTGCTCGACTTCAAAGCGCCGCCTGATTTTTTCTCGGAGTCGCGAAATCATTGAACCAAAGCAGGTACGATCGATAACGCTGTGGCAACATTTCCCACGGCTTTTCCACAGCAAAATTCACCCTGTGATGAGATTTGTTGAGAACAATAAGCAATGTTAAAAAAGCTGTCCGCTCGGCTGTCCAAAATTATCACGGTTCCCCGCACCATCTGTTTTGGCTTCTTCGCTGTGATCTCGCTGGGAACCCTGCTGCTGGTGCTACCGATTTCGATCGCGGACGGAACCTGGGGCGATTTCATTACAGCACTCTTCACCTCGACTTCGGCGGTCTGCGTAACAGGGCTGGTTGTGGTCGATACGGGAACCTATTTCTCCTTCTGGGGGCAGCTTTTTATCGTGCTGCTGATTCAGGTGGGCGGCTTGGGCTACATGACAGCGACCACGTTTTTGCTGCTGCTGCTGGGTCGGCGGTTTGGCTTGCGGGAGCGGCTGGCAATTCAGCAGTCGCTGGATAGTCCAGGCTTGTCGGGGGTGGTGCAGCTTGTGAAATCGATCATTGCCATGACGCTGGTCTTTGAGCTGACTGGCGCTTTTTTGATGATTCCAGTGTTCACGCCGCAGTATGGGTTCGATCGTGCCCTCTGGCTCAGCCTGTTTCACAGCGTCAGTGCCTTTAACAATGCCGGATTCGGTCTCTTCCCCGACAATTTCATCAGCTACGCCACCAATTTGCCCATTAACCTGATCATCCCGCTCCTGATTATCTTTGGCGGGATCGGCTATCAGGTAATTAGCGAAATGTATCTCTGGCTGCGCGATCGCCTTGTCCACAGCCGCGAACGCATTGTGTTTCCGCTGAACTTCAAGATTGTCACCAGCACCACGATTTTTTTGCTGGTCACGGGCACGATCGCCTTTTTCTTCGTGGAGTACCGCAATCCCGAAACCTTTGGGCAGTATAATTTTGGCGAAAAGCTGATGCTTGCCTGGTTTCAGGGCGTCGTTCCCCGAACTGCCGGGTTTAACTCGATCGACTACGGTAGAATGAGCGATGCAGGTTTGTTTATTACGATCGCGCTGATGTTTGTTGGGGCGAGTCCGGGAAGTACTGGCGGAGGCATCAAAACCACAACGTTTCGGGTGCTGTATGAATGCACCAAAGCCGTTTTGCAGGGTAAGGACGAGGTGCTGTGCTACCAGCGCGAGATCCCTCCGGCACTGATTCGCAAGGCAGTTGGCGTGGTGTTTGGCTCTCTGACCACCGTGATTTTGTCTACGGTGCTGATTACCATTTCTGATCCAGACGTTGAATTTATCCGCATCCTGTTTGAAACGGTTTCTGCGTTTGCGACCGTCGGGCTTTCGACTGGAATTACTGCCAGCGTATCGGTTTTTGCGAAACTGGTGCTGATTTGCACCATGTATTTCGGACGGGTGGGCGTGCTGCTGCTGGTGTCTGCGGTGCTGGGCGACCCCAGCCCGACCCTCGTGCGCTACCCGGAAGAAAATCTGCTCGTCGGATAATTCTTCAGCCGATCGCCAGATTGTTTCCCTTCTGGTTTACGCTAAAAAAGATGTCAGAAAAAATGCCGCATTCCCTATCAACCCCGTGAGCCTATCCTCCCTTTCTTCGCTTAGCTTTTTTAAGAGTCTGCGATCGAACAACCGCCAATTTGCCGTGATTGGGCTGGGGCGATTTGGGCGAGCGGTTTGCATGACGCTGCACCATCTGGGATATGAAGTCCTGGGCGTCGATTCAGACGAACGGCGTGTCGCTCAGGTGCTATCTGATGAGCTTGCTTCCCACGCCCTGCAGATTGACTCGACAGAACCCGCCGCGCTTCGAGAAGCAGGACTGTTTGAGTTTGATACGGTGATTGTGGCGATCGGCAATTACATTCAGGAAAGCATTATCACCACGCTCAACCTGAAAGAAGGCAAAGTGCCCCATGTGGTCGCAAAAGCCTCTTCTGAAATTCACGGCAAATTGCTGAAGCGGGTTGGAGCCGACCATGTGGTTTTTCCAGAGCATGAGATGGGATGTGAACTGGCACGATCGCTCACTCGTCCCGGAATTTTAGAGCGATTTGAGCTAGACCCGGATCACAGCATTGTTGAAGTCGTGGTTCCGGCAGAATTCGACGGCAAGACGATCAGCGATCTGGATCTGCGGAAACGCTACGGCTTAAATCTACTAGCGGTTTCTCGCGAGGGTCACTTTGAAATCAATCCCAGTCCCGTGACTCGATTAGAAAAAGGTTCACTAATGGTCGTAATTGGGACAAACCGGGGGATCGACCAGCTTCCGGTTTAAGAACAGTGTCGAAATGCGATCGCTGAGAGCAGCGAAAAAAGCTTAATTCAGCGAAAAATTGGTAGAAATCGTTTTTTATTAGATAATGTTTGGGAGATTGATTGCCCAGACAAGTTTTTCTTTTGAATTTCGGCTTACCTGAACAAATAGGTAAACCTGTTTTTTCTAGCCGCTTGCTGCTGAGCGAAAGGTTAACCAGAGGTTAAACAGTAGAAATGACAGGAAACTGTCAATATTTTCACCCGTCTGCCTCAGGAAGACTTAGAGGGCGTTTGAAAGGTAACAAAGGTGCTGCATTTGCCCCCCAGGGTGTGTCTTAAAAGCCCTGTCGTCCCGCACAGGCGAGGATTTAGAGGGTGGTTTGGGTTGCCCGCACCTTCAAAACCCCCTCTCAGGCGCAGGGCTGGAATCCTATCAGTTTCCTATCCTTTGAATCTAAGATAAAGCGATAAAACACTGCGCTTAACTGCACTCAACCTTAACTGCACTTAACAATGTGCATGGCAAATTTGGTCAACTGCTCTACCAAAATTCGATCGTCCTGTTTGAATTCCACTTCCACCCGCTTTCGACACTTCATCTCTAAGAGCAACCGTTTACGACAGATACTGACCCCGTGAATGAATCTTGGCGATATTTTTTGACTCTATTGAGCGGCATCGTCTTGGGAATCGTGGTTTCTCGTTTTGCCAGAGCCGTTCCCTTTCGGCGGGAGAAGTTCTTTCAATCTCCAAAGCCTTTTCGACTGGGGCAGTCTGCAGAGGACGTTCCGACCCTGCTTTATGTCTTTGATCTGGTCAATCACCGCTGTTTGTATACCAATCGTCAGAGCAGTGAGCTGTTAGGCTATCATCCATCAGAAATTTACGCCGCAGGATCAGCTTTTTTTATTGAGCGGTGGCATCCAGAAGAGCATCAGCAAAATCAGCAGCATTTTCAGCGACTTCGGAATGCGGCAGATAGAGAAGCCGTCCAAATCGAATATCGGTTCCGCCATGCAGACGGTTCCTGGCGCTGGCTGCGCTCTCGCGAAGTTGTTTTGAGCCGCGACGCCACAGGACGACCCACTCAGGCTCTCGGCATTGCAATCGACGTGAGCGATCGTAAACTTGCCGAAGCTGCCCTGATCACGAGTGAAAGACGAATCAGGCAGATGACCGACGCGCTGCCCGCCTACTTTTCCTACCTCGATCGCCAGCAGCGATATCAGTTTGTCAACCAAATGTATGAAAAGCGGTTTGGCTGCGCTCGCAGTGAATTAATCGGCAAACCCATCTGGGAAGTGCTGGGTGAAGCTGCCTATCGTTCGATCGCCGATCGCCTGGAGCAGGCACTAGCCGGAAACTCGGTGAGCTACTCTGTTGAACAGACAGACGATGCGGGGGTGATTCGTTATCTTGATGTCGCACTCGTGCCCGATGCAGATCCTGATAGAGGCGTTCAGGGTTGCTTTAGCCTGGTGTTTGATGTCACCGCTCAACGACAGTCCGAAGAAGCACTGCGTCAATCTGATCAGCGATTTCAGGGCGCGTTTAACACCACTGCGGTCGGGATGGCGGTCGTTGCTCCAGACGGCACACTGCTGGAGGTCAATTCTGCGCTGTGCAACATTTTTGGCTATCGCCGGGCAGAGCTGGTCGGTCGCACTTTTCAAGCAATTACCCACCCGGATGATTTACCGGGAAATCTGGAGCTATTCAAGCGTCTGGTTCAGGGGGAGCTTGCCCACTACAACCTCGAAAAACGCTACATCCATAAGCAAGGGCATGTTGTCTGGGGGCTGGTGAGCGTATCAATGGTGCGCGATCGTCAGGGGCAGCCGCTCTATCAGGTTGCGCTGGTGCAGGATATTACTGAACGCAAGCGGGCGGAGCAGGCACTCCAGGAACGGGAAGCACTGCTGCGATCGATTAGCAACAATATTCCGAAGGGCGTTCTCTATCAGCTTGTGCATGACCCGGAAGACAACTCGCTGGCTTTTTCCTATGTGAGCGCCGGAATCAAGGATTTGCTGGGTGTTTCTGCAGAGGCAGTCATGCAGGATATCAACGTCCTTTACGATCTGCTGCTCGAAGAAGACCGGGAGAAGGTCGATCGCCTGACACAAATTTCGCTGGAGAATTTAACAGTTTACGAAGCGCAGGTGCGACAGCGCAAACTGCAAAACGGCATTCCTCAAGGCATTGTCTGGTCGAGTTCGCGGGCGGTTCCGCGTCGGTTAGCTGATGGACGCACAGTGTGGGACGGCGTTGCAGTAGACATTACCGAGTTAAAGGAAACCGAGGCTGCACTCCGCCAGAGCGAGGCAAAAATGCGAGCTGTGCTGGAGGCAATTCCCGATCTGGTGCTGTTGACCGATCGCCACGGACAGGGACTGGCATATCACAACGGCGGGGAAGTGCTGCTGCTCAAACGGACTGTGGGACAACAGGATAATCAGAGCGTTTACGATGTTTTACCCGAACCCGTTGCTCAAGAGCGAATGCGCTGTATTCACAAGGCACTTGAAACACGAGAACTGCAAACCCATGAATACGAGCTGTGTATCAATGGCGAAACCCGCTGTGAAGAAGCCCGGATTGTTGCCAGCAGTGCAGATGAAGCGGTGGTGTTTGTGCGCGACATCACCGAAGCAAAGCGGCGCGAAGCCGTACGTCAGCAGTTTGAAGCAGAGCTAAGGCAGGCAAAAGAAGCCGCCGAAGCAGCAAATCAGGCAAAAAGCACTTTTTTATCCCAGATCAGCCACGAGCTGCGATCGCCTCTGAATACCCTGCTGGGATACGCCCAATTGCTGGCTCGCGGTTCTAACCTGACCCCCACCCAGCACGAGTATCTGGAAGTGCTCGATCGCAGCGGCAACCACTTGGCGCAGATCATCAACGATGTGCTGTCTCTTGCCCGGATCGAGGCAGGACAAGTCACGCTCAAGCCAGGCATCGTTCACCTGCCCGATTTGCTGACCAGCGTTCGGCTCATTTTTCAGATGCGGGCAAAGGTAAAGGGGCTGCAGATTCGACTCCATGCCGCTGCCAATCTGCCTCACTGGATCGAAGCAGACGAAGGCAAACTGCGCCAGGTGCTCATCAACCTGCTGGACAACGCGATCAAATTCACGCCCCAGGGCAGCATTACCCTCAGCGTCACGCTCCAATCGCCTTCAACGCTTCAGTTTGCCGTCACTGACACGGGCGTTGGTATCGCACCCGAAGACTTGAGTTCGATTTTTGAAGCTTTTCTGCAAACAGAGAGCGGCGAACGATCGCACCAGGGCAGCGGCTTGGGGCTGGCGATCAGTGCCCAACTGGTGCAGCTCATGGGCGGCGAGATTTGCGCGGAAAGCCAGCTTGGGCAAGGAGCCACCCTGCACTTCACGCTGCCGTTTAAGCCAGCAGAAAGCGACTTTGTCAGGGAATCGGCGGTGCAGGGCGATCGGCATCCCAATACGGTCGTCAGGCTGGCTCCCGATCAGCCGCAGTATCGAATTCTGGTTGCAGATGATATTGAAGCAAATGCGCGTCTGGCAGAGCAGTGGTTAACCCTGGCAGGCTTTGAGGTCGAAATTGCCCGCAACGGAGCAGAGGCGATCGAACAATGGCAGAAGTTTGCCCCTCACCTGATCTGGATGGATGTGCGAATGCCTCAGATCGACGGGCTGGCAGCAACTGCTCGGATTCGCGCCCTTGAACAGGAACAGCCGCACAGCACGAAAATCATTGCGGTCAGCGCAACAGCGTTTGAAGAAGAGCGTCAGCGCGCCCTGGCGACCGGATGCAGCGACTTTGTCAGCAAGCCCTATTCTGAAGATGTTTTGCTGAATACCCTACAGCGTCATTTGGGAGCAAAGTATCATTACGAACAAATAGGAACCGAGGCTGGGGGAAGAGCAGCCCATTTGCGATCGGCTGCAGCGCCGATGCTAACTGCAGCAGATTTTCAGGGAATCTCTCCAGAATGGGTTGCTCAACTCAATTGGGCAGCACGGGTTGCTCGCGAGGAATCGATTCAGCAGCTTCTCGATCAGATTCCAGCCGAGCGGCAAGCCCTCCGAGATGCGATCGCTTATCTGGCTAAAAATTTCCGCTTTGAGCAGTTAATCGAGATCACTGAATCCATATGCTAGATAGTTCTTCTTCTCCGGCAGTGCCGCCGCTAGAGGACGCGAAAACGACAGGTGGCAATATCTTGATTGTGGACGACACGCCAGAGAATTTACTGTTTCTGGCAACATTGCTAACCGATGCAGGCTATGCGGTGCGCAACGTCCTTTCAGGGCAGATGGCAATTAGTGCGGCGCAGGCAGAAGTGCCCGACCTGGTGTTGCTCGATATTGTGATGCCGGGAATGAGCGGCTACAAAGTGTGCGAAATCCTGAAAGCGAGCGAAATCACGCGCAACGTTCCGGTCATTTTTTTGAGCGCGCTGGATGAAGAGCTAGACAAGGTGCAGGCTTTTCAAATTGGCGGCGTGGACTACATCACCAAACCATTTCAGATGGTCGAAGTGCTGGCACGCATCGAAACGCATCTCAAAATCGGCAGGCTCCAGGCTCAGTTGCAGCAGCAAAATGCCCGGCTTCAGCAGGAAATCAACTCTCGTGCAGCGACCGAGTCGGCGATGCAAAAGCTCAATCAGGGAATTGAAGCCAAGATCCAGGAGCGGATGACCGTGCTGAGAGCTGACAATGCAGAGCTACTGCAGCAGAAAACAAACCTCGAAATCGCTCTCACCGAGGAGCGTCACCACAATTCTCTCAAAGCACAGCAGCAGTTTCTTTTATCGCGAGAGCTGCAAACCGCGATCGCTGCAGTTCAAATTGCGACTCAACGGCTGCTTAATCGTGAAACACCTCGATCGCAGCAGGACGATCGGCATCTTGCCATCATTGAAGAAGCCGCAGAGCGGATCATGCAGCTCCTGCAAAAGACCTGTTCCGTTCCTCTAGCCTCCTCACTCGCCGAATGTCGCCCGATCGCGATCGACCTGACCCAGTTTTGCCGCGAACTGATCGAGCAATTTTCGGCAGCCGAGCCTTCTCACCAGCTCAGTTTTGTTCCCTGGGGGAAAGCGCCCGGCAAGCTTCTGATCGATCCGATTTTGCTGCAGCAAGCGCTACATCACCTGCTCAACAACGCGACCCGCTATTCTCCTGAGGGTGGAACAGTGCTGCTGGAACTCTTCTATGAGCCTGCTCAATTGATTCTTCGGGTTCGCGACGAAGGCATTGGCATCCCAGCAGAAGAGCAGTCCCAGGTTTTTACCCCGTTTTATCGGGCAAGTAACGCAGCGCTAAGTCCTTTTCCGGTCAGTTCTGGCATTGGGCTAACGCTCGCCAAACAGGCAATCGAGCTGCACCAGGGAACGATCGAACTCCAGAGCGACCTGAACCAGGGAACTACGGTGACGCTGACCCTGCCGCTGACCCTGCCAACCTAAAAATCTCAACTATCGTTCTACGAATTTGGCTGAAGACGGGGTGCAGGGGTTCTCCCCCTGCGTGAGAAATTAGCCCCACGCCCCCTGGTTTTCATCTAATTGCACAGCGCTATACAACGAGTTTGGCATCCTCACAATAATGCAAAATCACTTCTCCTTCGTCTTCAGCGTAGGCAATGGGGTCAGTCGAAAGTTCAATCAAAAGGGCATCGACATCCTGGCTGTAGCGAATCTTTTCATCTCTGGATTTCCAATCGGGATAGACCACATAATGCAGCACAATAAACTCATCAGCCTGCAATATTGCCATCTCATATTTCTGCCCCTGCAGGTCGGCATCGACTAAATAGCGCGGTTCTTGCGCCTCATCAACTTCCACGATCGTTCCCACCTGCCCGATCGGTAAATGCTCGCTATCGTAGCTCTCCGAAGGAATCGCCTGATAGTCTAGCTCTACTCAGGTGAGGCAGATCGATGGAAATAGGTTTGAGCGTGGCGATCGAATCAAGAAGCTGTCGGTTTGCCATAATTGTGATGATAGGCGATCGATCACTCATTCGATCACTCATTCGATCGTCAGGAGGCAAGTAGCGCAGTAACCGTCTCATCGGATATTAAGCGCCGAAAGTCCAGGATCTCCACTAAAACGAGTTTGGCATCCTCGGAATAGTGAAGAATCACTTCTCCTTCGTCTTCAGCGTAGGCAATGGGGTCAGTTGAAAGTTCAATCAAAAGGGCATCGACATCCTGGCTGTAGCTAATCTTTTTCATATCTAGACCTCCTGCCGGGATAAAGGGTAATGATCAAAATAAAGGCGCTGAATTCTCGATAAACGACTCGAAGCACCAAATTGTCATTTAAGCGTTTCTGGGCGATGAGTTTATCTTCTCCGGTTTCTAGCTTGTCTGGCGATCGAATTGTCTCCATCACAAAAGCTGAATCGATCGTCACTGCATGATTGGCTAGAACCCTCAGCTTCAGTTGGGCATGGTTGCTAAAACGAATTTCTTTCATGCGCCACCGAAATATTTCTCATCCGTATCGGTTGATCGCCCCTTCACTCATCCGATCGAAACCTCTTTAATGATGGCTCCTTCAGATAGCTTGAGCGGTTCAGGATCTAGGTACAGCTCGACCGCTTCGCGCAGCCGCCAGAGGCGGATCGCCTCACGAATATTGTCTAGTGCTTCCTCCTGTGTTTCTCCTGCTGAGGTACAGCCAGGTAATTCTGGACACCAGACTGCCCAATCTCCTGTTTCTGGGTCACGTTCACGCACAACACGCCATTTCATGATTATGCTTCTCCTTTCATTCGCTCTTCTTTTAACGATCGCACCCCTTTTACCAGTACGATCGGTATTTCAATCTCCACGGTAAATGCTCGCTAGCGTAGCCTGGATCTTAGGCGATTGCCTCTGCCGCCTCATCTACGCTTCAGCCTTCACCGTAGGCTATATTCTAGATACCCTGCTATGGCTTAACCGCAATGTATACGGTCTATCGCTTAAAAGCCAACGAAATTGACCAGCGTTTTATTGAAGGACTGAAAGCGACGTTTCAAGACCGCGAGATTGAAATCGTGGTGTATGAGGTTGATGAAACAGCCTACCTGATGGCATCGGAGCCAAACCGCGATCGCTTATTGCAGGCAGTCAATCACATTCATCAGCGCACGGATTTGGTTGAAGTGAATCTGGAAACGCTGGAATGAAGCGGAAAGTCATCTTTGAAAGCAGCGCATTCGAGGATTTTAATCAATGGGCAACGATCGATCGCAAGCTTTACCGAAAAATTGTTGAACTGATTAAAGATGTCGATCGCTCCCCGTTCACAGGATTGGGAAAGCCAGAGCCTCTAAAGCACGAACTCAGCGGATTTTGGTCAAGACGAATCAATGATGAACATCGCCTGGTCTACACCGTGAACGATCGAGAAATTCTGATTGCTTCCTGTAAATATCACTACAAGTAACCCGATCGCCCTGACTCATCCCTTCACGAAGCCGCAATGCCTTCTAGCTGGTAACGCAGCACAATAAATTCATCCGCCTGCAATACTGCCATCGCATATTCCCGCCCCTGCAAGTCTGCAAACTCGACTAAATAGCGCGGCTCTTGCGCCTCATAAATTTCAACGATCGTTCCCACTTGCCCGATCGGTAAATGCTCGCTAGCGTAGCTCTCCGAAGGAATTGCTACTGTGCTGGGATGATCCAGTCCTAATTTATGCTCAAAGATTTGGAGCGATCGGAGGTAGAGAGGCTTTGCTTCTGCGTAGCGTTCCTGGGATTGGTAGAGTGCTGCTAGACTATTGAGGCTATTTGCGACAGAAGGATGGTCTTGTCCCAGACACTTCTTCTTGATTGCAAGCGATCGGAGGAGGAAGGGTTTGGCTTCGCTATAGCGCCCTTGGGAACGATAGAAAAGTGCCAAGTTATTCAAGATGGTTGCAACGTATAGGTGGCTTCTCCCTAGCTTTTCTTCCCGAATGTCAAGTGCTCGGAGGTAGGAAGACTCAGCTTCCGCATCACGTCTTTGAGATTCGTAGACTAATGCCAGATTGTTCAGACAAGTTGCGACATCCAGATGGTCTCGTCCTAGCTGTCGTTCTCGAATATCAAGTGACCGGAGACAGAGAGATTCGGCTTCCGCATCGCGTCCCTGAAAATGACGAAGTTCTGCCAGGTTGTTCAGGCTGGTTGCAACATCTAGGTGGTCTTGTCCAAGTCGTTCGGTTGTCACTCGTACACATTCGCAATACCAGGGTTCTGCTTGTTTATTAAGTCCTTGGTGTATATAGAACCGGACAACTCCAAGGAATAGCCAAATTAGATTCTCATCGGTGTAGAAGCTGATGAGGTGGTGCGCGATCGACTCCAGATGAGGAATGACGGGACTCAGTCGGGCGACATCGGTGAGGGTAATTGTTTCAGGAACAGTACGAGAAATATCTGCCATCACTCGACAAATCGATCGCTTCAATTCATTCATTTCATCCTGATTAGCAAACTCGATCGCTTTTGCCTGAAAGAATTTGCGGATGAGCTGATGCAGGATGTAAGTTCCTTCGCCCGATCTTTGCATCAGACTGGAGCGGACAAGGCGATCGCGCAAATCTTCCAGGTCTTCGGGATCGCGATCGGGAAAACATGGCTCGACCCAGTTCCAGGCGATCGGCGCGAGGGCAAACAAACTGAGCAGATAGCAGAGTCGCTGCGCCTCTTTGTCTAGCTCTTGCCAGCTCAACTCAAACGCGGTAGCAACTCCGAGCGGGGCGGTCATGCCTGCTTCTACCTGAGTCAACGCTCTTGCCTTGAGCCGCTGCGCCTCCAGCCGTTTTTGCAGGTCTGCCAGCGACAGATCGGGCTTTTGTGCCAGATATCGCCCCACCAGTTCCAGACCCAGCGGCAAATATCCTAACCAGGCGCAAAGCGGTTTTGCCGTTTCGAGTTGGCTGTTGATGCGGTCAACCTCGGTGAGCGATCTCGCAGGGCTGCGGGCAGCGGTGCCCGATCGCAGCAAGTCCAGAGCCGCATCCTCGCTGAGAACCTGGATTTCAAGCGATTGGAACGATCGTCCCAGATTCAGGCGAGTCGTCGCTAGCAGCTTAAAGCGAGACTCCTGCGGCGGCAGGTAAGGCTTGATTTGCTCATAGTCCGTGACATCATCCAGAATCACCAGCACATTCTCTTCGCGCCAGTGTCGCCAG
>Ga0224723_1000484_pt1 | contig 27180 bp, 22 predicted proteins | sample Balambano_FR2_Me_FD_161647 | JGI IMG/M metagenome (GOLD analysis project Ga0224723, IMG submission 161647) | Freshwater sediment microbial communities from Lake Towuti, South Sulawesi, Indonesia - Balambano_FR2_MetaG | ecosystem: Environmental > Aquatic > Freshwater > Lake > Sediment | place... | reverse complement strand
ATGAGTTACGTTTGTTGATCCGGGAACGACTGCAAGAGATGACGCAAGCGGTGATTGCTAGCATCGTCGGTAGAGCCTCCATTCTTGAGGCATTATCTGTAGCCGGACTTTAAGGAATTGGTATAACACCTCTGATCCGACTTTTGCTCAACCCACCGATTCGTTATCAGTGCCTGCTGATAATAGTCAACAGAATCAACCAGAAGCAAATATTGATTCTGCTGCTCCAGCAATGAATGCTGCGCCTGTTGAATCTGAAACGCCCTCAGAGAGTGTTGCGCCTACCCAACCCTAAGAAGGTGAATTAATGTAGCAATTCTAAACAATTTGTGAGATGGGATTGTGAGAGGTGAGCAGGCTGGCCCGCTACCTCTCGCAATCCATCTAGCACAATCTAATGTAGAACTCTAATTGCCCAAGTCAAGGGTGAAATCTGCGCTGCGATCGCCGTGACACCAGCAACAACAAATAAGGCCTTTGAGAACATCTTTCTAAAGTACGTTTTGACTAAAACATTTTTTCAAAAAATCTGTCCTAATGTTTTGTCTCAAGCAATACAATCTCCATCTTAAGAGTGATTCGGTTGCGTATTGCAACGGGTTAGAAATAGGATGCTAAATTTTCAAATGAAAGGTTAGCGATCAAATGCAGAGCTTTTAATCTAGTTGTTGCTTTAGTGTCTGTGGAGGAATTTCCCATGAGCTTCAAGAATCTTAAGGTTAACATTACTTCTTCTGTTCATCTGCTTGTTGGTTTGATTGCATGTGTACTGTTATTTGTGTCTAGTGTTTCCCCTGCGATCGCCAGCACCAAGGCCAGTCCGCTCAGTAGCCCAAAATCCCATCCGTCTGAAGGTTTGGATCAACTAAATGAGATCCAGGCAAGATCTGAAGATGCACTGCGGGCGGCTCCTCAATTGCAAAAAGATGCCGATGTTGCAGCGAAGCGGGGGCCGAACGAAATTCAAGGAACGGCTGATGCAGATCAGATGTACACCCCTGAAAACTCTCAGGAAGCTACCACGGTAATGGATAAAGTCGAAGAAATTCTTGAGAACATAACCTCTAAGGATTAGGTGTAAGACCTATGCGGTTGGGGGATTTGTGGGGCGCGTCGTGCTCCACAAATCCTGCAACTGCTCTAGTTCAAATTAACTCTTAATTTCAAGCTCGTAACTACAAAAGGCTGGCTTTTGTTGCTCAATGATTTCTCGGATCAGTGGCTCATGCTGTCTCAGGTCATTACCAGGTTGGGAGGCTTTTCCAAATATCAGGTAATAAATAAGGCTGATGAACCACAAATCAAGTGTTTCAGCCTTCCGGGCTTGAGCGTTTTGTATCTTACAATACCACTTCCACCAGAAAGCCAGAGGAACTGGTTGGAACGATCGCAGCCGAACCACAAAATGGTAGGGCTGTCCCCCCCCCAAGATTGTCTCTTGTCCCAAGGCAGCACTATTTAACACCATGCCCTGGCAGTAATTCTCCTCAATAGCAATGTGCTTTTTTGCCTCAGGGAGATGGTCATCGAGCGGCAAGCCGGTGTAAAGATGCAGGTAGAAACGTAAGCCCCATCTTGTGCCATGCCAGCGGTAGAGCATTAGAGCGTGGCGAATCAGTTGACGCTGTCGGGCTATTTCCCAACGAGTATCCAGCGGCCAGGCCACCCAATGGGCTAAGAAAGGCAGAATTGCTTCTGGAGCAGTCAAAGGATCAAGATAGGCCCATAGCGTATCAATCACCTGAACGGCGGGATCAAATCCTTGCTCGAAAATGCTAAGGAATCGACCAATAAAGTCAACATCACGATAAAAGTTAGGTAAGAATTTTAAATACGTACTGTCAGGACGCACAAACAGATTGAAGGACTGCTCATCAACTAATTGTTGTGCGATCGCAGGTATGCTAGAGTGATGCCCAAGATAGACTCGAATTTGTCCCTGATAATCGAGTTGCAGTTGAGTTTGGTAGCGATTGATGGCTTGCTGTTGTTCAAAAAAATCAGCAGGTGCTTGAAAGACGACTGCCTGTACGATGCGCTGACGGGGCGCTAGTGCAAATAGAGAAGCAATATCATCGGGCAATTCGGGTTGCCAATCACACCAGTTGGTGGATGAGAATTGTCCCCCGCTGTAGGGAAAATTACCCCAAATTTCCAGGCGGCAGAAGACGGGGCGATCGCTCAAATTCTCCAGTGTCATTAGCAGTTCAGAGCGTTTTCCCGGATGTAGCAGCACATCTGTCGAGGAGAGAGTCAGCGCTACTGAAGCTAGCGCTAGCCTTGGAGATGCGTATACCATGCGTTACCTACCCATATCTAGTTAATGAAATCAACCTCGTGTCCACCAGATGGTATTTGTTCATCTGCCCAAGAGCACAGCAAACTGTCTGAACCAATACGAACCATCGGTTCAGGTACATCCATAGATTCCCAACCGAATGCTGTTTTGTGAGAACTGAACAACTTGACCATGCCGACAGATTGCACTCCTGGAATTAACTGACACTGGGCAATAATGTCTGATGGGTAAAGCGATCGCCCCCATTGCCATCCCGTGCCCTCTATGCCCCCCGTCAACGGGTTAACGAACCGATATAAAGACTGGAGAATCTGCTGACGCACCTGAGCACGGTTTTCAGCATTGCGATAGCGTTCCTCTAAAACAATTTCGGTATAGACTTTAACACGGACATAGTCTGGTTCTGCCAGTCTGATCTGAATTCCCAAAGGTTTGCGATCGCCTGTGTAAGCCAGAATATGTTCTCGTAGTGTTTCTGTAAGTGAGAACACGCCATCAGGATTCATGCTGTGGTGATTCGCAGAATTCAGCGCCGAATTAGACACATCGTCATGAGGTACAATCAATAATTTGACAATTCCAGGGGTTTGATCGGCAGGACGAGTGAGACAACGAACTCGTTTGACACTGCTATGGGATTGCAGGACGGCTCGTTCAAAATCTTCAGGAGTTACGGCTGTTTCCCGTGTTCGCAAGAGTTGGGGCACTCGCATGACGGCCTCGGACAGAGATTCAGGGTCGCTGCCATCCCTGGCATCGTTGTGATTGATGACCTCTCGAACATAAGGAATAGCTGTTTTCAAGACCTTAAGCTTGCCCGCTTGCACATTGCCCAAACTGCCACCGCCGCTGCGATAGGCAACCATATAGATTTCTGCTCCCGGAGGCGGCACTCGACCATATTGCCGACTGAGCCGCTCTGATTCCACACTGGCCACAGGTAAGGCTGGAGCGATGACGGCTGCTGCCGCTGCCCGATGCACCGTTCTGCCCCAAGCTTGCAACTGCTCTCGTTGCTGAATGTGTTGCTGCAAATGGGATGGCTCATGGACGAGTGGGCCAAACTGCACGGTGCCAGTAATGGCATCAAGTGTGTAATGGCGATCGATCGATGTCGAATCGGCAAAATCGGGAACTTCCTGCCAGTCTTCGAGCGGCTGGTCGGGAAGGCGCACCTGAATGTGTTCGTACCATTGCCGCTCTAAAACAGGTCGCCCTTGCAGTTGAAACGTTTGTCCCGGTTTGCCATCGCTCAGTCCCAGCAATTCTTCCGAAATGGGCACGCACTGACTCGCTTCGATTGTCCCCCCGATCGCTCTGACTGCCAGTCCAGTAATGGCAGGAGAGAAGTTATAGCCATGTTGGGGGAAGGTAAGATAATAGACGCAACGAATCCAGTAGCCGTGATAATCGTTGAAAGTAGCTTGGGGAAACTGTTGAGGGAGATGTAAAATCACATCGGCTCCATCTCTGGCAGGATCGAGTCCAGTCTGGGATAGGGCATGAAAACTAAATCCTTTGGTTTTGTCGTCCTCCCTGATCCGCAAAATTGGTTGCCACGTCTGACCATCCCAGGCTTCCCAGTGAATGGGTGCATCGTCAGGAATAATTCCCGTTCCCGTTGCTGGTTCTCCCTTAAAGTGAAGCGCAATCACATTACCCACCAAATGACTCTCTGGTTCATCCAGCACTAAGTAGAAGCAATTACCCGGTTGCGATTGGCGAAAGAGTTCCGTTCGACCTATTTCACACCATTGGCGATCGCGCTCGTGAATTGTTCGATCGAACTGATTATCCAACCGACTAAAGCTAGGTTGCTCTTGTCGTGTATCCGCATGAAGAAAAAATTTGATCTGCGGCATCCCAATCATGAGTTCGGTATCCGTTGTAAAAACAATTGCCGCCTCGGTTTCTGTACGAACTGTGGCTACTTCGGTATGGACAGGGATCGCAATTGGATTGGGTTGAGCCTGACTTAAATAGAAAGTAAGATTGGTATGGGCCGGTGTGGGTGGCAGCAGGCGAATTCCCAATAATTCTAAAAACAAAACATAGTTGCGACGTGGCACCTGATTAAAGCGCAATAACATCTGGTCAGTTAGCCACGTAAATAATTCAATTATTGTAATGCCCGGATCACCGGGATTATGATTCGTCCATTCGGGACAATAGCGAGGAATCCGCAGCAGACATTCTTTCACCAGATCGTTGAAGGTACGATCGTCCAAATTGGACTTGGGCAGTTGGGGTAAAAAATTAAAGTCCATCGTCGTCAGGCTCCAGCACTTAAAAGATAAAAGGGATAGACCATGCTGCGAAGGGTGTGGCTGTCTTTGGGTTGATAGATAATTTCAATGTTGACTTTGCCGCGCACAGGATCGGGATCGGTGCGGACTTCCTTGAGTGTGAGACGAGGTTCCCACATCTGCAAAGCTTCCTCAACACACAGTCGAATGTTGAGTAACGTTTGAATACTCAAAGGTTCAAACGTTAGGTTAGTCAGGCGAGAACCAAAGGTAGGACGGTAAACCCGTTCGCCCAGTTGCGTTTGCAAAATAATCCAGATCGATTCTTCCAAATTCGGCGCACCACTACTCAATTGCAGGCTTCCCTGGGCATTGACTTGTAGCGGAAAAGCAAGACCTGCTCCAATAAATTCGTTGAACGGTGGGGTGAATGGGTCAGGCATGGGGAAGCTCTCCAATCAGTTCTCTACAATGGCACGGTGGGACAATTGCATTCACAAGCGATGCAACGAGAAACAAGAGTTGAGAGCAATCAGCAGGTTGAAGTTGCGCTCTTGATTTCTATTGTTAGCCGTATTTCACTTGCCTAAAGTTAGATTAAAAGTTAGATAAAAGTCAGATGGTTGGTCGGGAGATGAATCAGACTAAGGATTAAGGATTAAATAAAACCCAAAACTTTTTTGTGGGAAGCGCGGCGCAGCCGCGCTTCCCACAAAAAAGTTCGGTTTTATTTAATTCACGTTCCTAAGGAACTTGGCAATGCATACTTTGATGCAGCAACGCCATCAGTGGCGATCGCGCATTCACCTTAATCCTGGTTTAAGCTACACTGAGCTAACTTGATCGCCATTCCTTCAGCATGTTTCCACCATTGTGATCCGCCGGCCCAGCGGCGGGAGGGCAAGTGTCCCAAACGGGCCCGGGTTGAAAAGGTGAGCCACGGAGTTGAAGGCGGAGGATTGTGGGTGGGCCAACCAACGCGATCGCAAAACTGCCCATAGTCTGCCTCAACCGTAATATAAATTTGGGTTTGCACACTAAAGCCAAACCGTCCCTGACTGTAGCGTGTCCATAGGTGATCGATCTGCCATAAAAAGTCGCACGGTAGGCGATCGATGTCACTTTGATGTAAACCAATTTCTACCGGTTTGCCTGTCAGTTGACATAAAAGTGCCCAGGTTTCCTGATCGGCTTTCTGCCATTTGCCCTTGATTAAATAAGATTGCAATTCCCCAAGCTGAATGGGGGCCCCTGACCGAGTTTGTACAACTGGGGGTTGGCTCAACCAATCTCGAATTTGATGAAAGCTGGCCGCATTTAACGCGATGCCCTGTTCTACAACGGGTGGTGTTGCAGGTGCTTGCTGAACCAGACGTTTAACAGCATGGTGTTGACGTTCGATCGTTGCTAATACTTCACTAGCAAACTTGAAGCGCTGGCTAATAGGACGTTGTACGAGTTTATCCAAAACATATCCCAACCGTTGAGAGAGACGAGGCATATTTGGTGGAAGGCGATCGCGCCATACCCAGCGGTCATACACAGCATCATATAGATCACTAGGAGCAACTTGTGTCAGTAAATGTAAACAAGTGACACCTAAACTATACAAATCGCTGGCAGGGATAGCCTTACCTTGTCCTTGTTCAGGAGCCATATACTCTGCTGTTCCCACAATCGTGCCTGTTTCCAGATGAGCTGGGTCAAGTTGCTTCGCGACACCAAAATCAATCAGCACCAGTTGTCCATTTTGGCGGCGCATCAAGTTCGAGGGTTTGATGTCGCGATGGATGACGTGGCGATCGTGAATAAATTGCAACACAGGTAATAAATCGTGTAACACCTGCCAAATTTTGGTTTCGGTGAAGGGTTGCTGACTCATCTCCTGATCCAGGGTTTGACCATCGATCCACTCCTGTACCAGGTACAACCAGCGATTCTGTTCAAAATGGGCTAATAAATCGGGAATCTGGGGATGCTGTCCCAATTCTTCCAAGCGGGTGGCTTCTCTGTGAAATAACTCCGTTGCTTTTTTATGAGTTAATGAATTGGTGCTATTGATACACAGTTGTTTAACGACGCAATGGGGTTGAGAGGGCAAGTCTTGATCGATTGCCAAAAACGTCCGACCAAATCCTCCCTGTCCCAATAGTTGCAAGGGACGATACCGCTCCTTTAGGAGCAATTTGGAGCCACAACTTTGACAGACGCGATTCCCATCGGGGTTCTGGGGCTGGAAACATCCGGGGATAACACAGTAATTCATAACTACCAAAATACCACTACTCAATTCTTTGGGTTGCATATTCAGGTGATCTCTCCCATAGAATCTTATAAGCCCTCATCACACCAAACCCACAGATTATGTCGATATGCAAGAAAACCAGCTACCAAAAACGCAACTTTTGGGTGAACTGAGCAACTTAAACCTCAGGATTAAGCAGATGGAGGATCAACTCCATTCAATGCAACTGGAAAAAGCTGACCTGGAAATTTTGCTACAGACGACAACAGAACATGCGGATTTATTGTTGCGAGAGCTACAGCGGGAAAAAACAGATTTAGAAATCCTATTAGACACCACGACGGAGCACTCCACCCTGGTGGAATTTGAGTTGCAAACACAAACCCGCGAAGCCCAACGACAAACAGAAGAGCAGTTTCGCTTAATTGCCGCAGCCACTCCCGCAGCGATTTTGATTGTTCGCACCACAGACGGTGAAATTGCCTATGCCAACGAAACGGCTGGTATCCTGTTGGGAGACGATCCTGATTGTTTGTTGGGTCAACCCATTGCTAATTTTTGTTGTGATCCACAAGATTACCTGGTGATCACTAGGGCGGTGGTTGAACAGTTACAGTTTCAAGGTGAGTCACAATTTAAGCGTAGGGATGGATCTGCTTTTTGGGCCTGGCTGTCTTTGCGTCCGTTTGTCTTTAAAGGAAAACCGACGATTTTGATTGCTGGATACGATATCACCGATCGCAAACAGGCTCAAGAGGCCCTGCAACGGGCGGAAGAGAAGTATCGGGGGATTTTTGACAATGCTTTAGAAGGTATTTTTCAAACCACTCCAGAGGGGCGCTACATCAGCGTCAATCCAGCCATGGCGCGAATGTTCGGTTATGAGTCTCCGGAAGAAATGATCGCCAATGTTACTGATGTTCGTCAGGAGTACTTGAAGCAGAGCGATCGCGATGAGTTTGTCCGGTTGATGGAGTTGGATGGACAGGTCACCGATTTTGAGCGCTGTATGTATCGCCGCGATCGCTCGGTTCTCTGGATCTCGGAAAGCGCCAGAGCCGTGCGCGATCAGCAGGGGCAGTTGCTTTACTACGAAGGCATTGTAGAAGACATTACCCAGCGCAAACTGGCGGAAGAGGCGTTGAGAGCCGCTGAGGAAAAATATCGCAGCATTTTTGAAAATGCTGTTGAGGGGATTTTTCAATCGACTCCGACCGGTCGCTATGTCAGTGTCAATCCGGCGATGGCTCACCTATTTGGGTACAGTTCCCCTCAGGCAATGCTCGACAGCATTATGGATATTCCCACTCAAGTCTATGTTAGTCCAGACCAGCGGAGAGAATTTGAACAATCGCTGGCTCTTCATGGAGAGATTAAGGGTTTTGAGTATGAGGTCTATCGTTGTGATGGCAGCACAATTTGGGTTTCAGAATGGGCCAGAGCCGTCCGCGATCCCCAAGGTGAGTTACTCTATTACGAGGGGAGTTGCATCGAAATTACTCAACGCAAAAAACAGGAGGAAGTCCTGAAGCAGCAGTTACGCGAATTGCAGATCGAGATTGACCAAGTGAAACGAGAACGTCAGGTGGCTGAAATTACAGAATCCGATTATTTTCAAACGTTATTAAAGCAGGCAGATGAGTTGCGGTTTTCTGAGGATTGACTAGATGGCCAAAATTGTATCAATTCATTCTTTTCGAGGGGGTACGGGCAAATCAAATACAACTGCCAATGTGGCAACAGCGATCGCCATGTTGGGTCATCGAGTCGCTGTGATTGATTCAGATATCCAATCACCGGGCATCCATGTCCCCTTTGGTGTAGAAAATGACACACTCAAATTCACCCTGAATGACTATCTTTGGGATAATTGTGCGATCGCTGAGTGTGCCTATGAGGTCAGTTCCGCAGCGGTGAAACAGGGAAACGGGACGATTTACCTGATTCCTTCCAGCAGTAAAGCAGGGGACATCACTCGCGTCTTAAAAGAGGGCTATGATGTCCGGTTGCTGCGAAATGGGCTACGGGATCTGGTCAAAGACTTGAATTTAGATTTTGTTTTTGTTGATACTCATCCGGGGTTGAATGAAGAAACCCTGCTATCGATCGCCATCTCCAACATTCTGATTGTGATTCTGCGTCCAGATCGGCAGGATTTTCAAGGGACAGCGGTGACCTTAGATTTAGCCCAGAAACTGAAAGTGCCCAAAATACTGCTCGTGATCAATCGCGTGCTACAGAACGCAGGTGCCGCAGAAGTGCGTCAACAGGTGGAAGCCAAGTATGGCATTCCAGTGGCGGCAGTCATGCCCAATTGCGATGAAATGATGCAACTGGGCAGCAGCGATTTGTTCTATCTGCGCTATCCTGATCATCCTCTGAGTCAGGAGATCAAAGCGATCGCTCAGCAAGTAATTCATTAAGCGTCAGGAGTCAGGAGTGAGGGCGAGTTTAGGAGATGCGGATGCCGTTTCTTTCTAGCATGAAATCGAGTACTACCCTGCGGTCAATTCAGCAGGAATTGCAACCGCAACGATTGATTTCCAGCATCACAGCGGGGTTAATCTGTGGTGTGCTGCTGGTAATTTATGCGATTTCGATGGCGGTCCTGATCTTTGCAGGCGATTTTGCTCCGTTTGTCTCGGTTGGCATTGGCTTGTCCCTGTTCACTGGCATAACGGTCAGTATCGTGGTGGCTTTGACCAGTTCTCTTCCCGGAATTGTGATTATGCCACAAGATACACCAGCGGTGATCCTCTCTCTTATGGTCAGCGCGATCGCCGCCCAACTTCCTGATGCAGCCACCGAAACAGAGCGACTATCAACCGTGTTATGGGCGATCGCCCTCACCTCCCTGCTGACGGGAGTCGCCTGTTTCTTGCTGGGCCGGTTTCGCCTGGGTAATTTAACCCGATTCATGCCCTACCCTGTTGTTGGTGGCTTCCTGGCTGGAATTGGCTACCTCTTATCTCAGGGAGCGTTGAATTTAATGACCGATCGCTTCTTCCAGTTGGCAGAGTTGACCAGTTGGCTCCAACTTGAAATGTTGATTCGCTGGTTACCTGGATTAGTCCTCGCGATCGTGCTACTGCTGCTATCGCGCCGCTTCCATTATCCGTTCCTCCTGCCTGCGATTACTTTAGGATCAATTTTACTGTTCTATGTGACGCTAGGATTGACCCAAACCTCGATCGCTGAAGCTCGTTCGGCTCAGCTTTTACTAGATACTTTCCCCACGGGTCGTCTATGGCAACCCCTGAGCCTGTCAACCGTCACCCAGGCAAATTGGACTTTAATTGCAGGGCAGACTGGCAAAATTATCACAACAGTGCTGCTATCTGTCGTGTCGCTGCTACTAATTGCCACAGGCATTGAGTTGACTGCGGGGCAGGATATGAATTTGAATCGAGAATTGCAAGTCGCTGGGTTAGCTAATCTGGTGACGGGTTTGGGCGGTGGCTTGATTGGCTTTCATGCGTTGGGATTGTCTACGCTCAGCTACGTCAAGTTGGGCGCTAAAAGTCGTCTGGTTGGTCTGGTGGCTGCTCTGGTTTGTCTTATCACCCTGATTTTTGGAGAAACGCTGGTTTCTCTGTTTCCTAAACCTGTACTGGGTGGAGTCGCCCTGTATTTAGGATTGAGCTTTCTGGTGGAATGGCTATACGATGCTTGGTTCAAATTGTCTAAGATGGACTATGTCATAATTGTGCTCATTCTGACGGTCATTGCCACGATCGGTTTTTTGCCAGGGGTAGCGGTGGGACTGATGGCGGCGATCGCTCTCTTTGTCTATAAATATAGCCAGGTTGATGTGACTCGCTACACCCTGTCTGGGGCAGTTTTTCATAGCCATATGGCCCGTTCCCTGCCGCAAGAGCGCTTGTTGCGAAAGGAAGGCGACCAGATTACCATTTTTGACCTCCAGGGATATCTGTTCTTTGGTACAGCGAACAGCTTGCTCAATCAAGTGCGCCAACGCCTGCAAACCGAACCGCCGCTGAAATTTCTTGTCTTCAATTTTCGAGCAGTCACCGGACTCGATTCTTCCGCCGTTCTCAGTTTCATCAAACTGAAGCAGTTAGCCGAGAAACATGACTTTCAGGTCGTCTTCACGCAGTTGTTACCCCGCATTCAACGCAAACTCCAACGAGGGGGCTGTCTACAGGTAAATGATCAAATTTATCATTTATTTCCCAATCTAGATCGGGGAATCGAATGGTGCGAGAACCAAATTTTAGCAGCGATTCCCTGGAGACGGGGGCGATCGCTACCTCTGGCTTTGCAACTAGACGATCTGTTTCCCAATGCACCGCAAATCTTGGATTTGGTGAATTATTTAGAAGAAATCGAAGTCGAGGTCGGAAATTATTTATTTGAGCAGGGACAACCCTCTCATGCCCTATATTTAGTTGAATCAGGACAGGTGACGCTCTCTTTTGTCTCAGAGATTGGACAGTCCCACCGCCTCCAGACCCTCAAAGGTGGCAGTTTAGTCGGAGAAATGGACTTTTTTCTGCAATTGCCTCATAAAACCACAGCAGTGGTCGAAGCACCCAGCACCATCTATCAACTGTCTGATCAAGCTCTCACCCGAATGCAACAAGAAGCCCCAGAGGTAGCGATCGCGTTTCAATCTGCTATTAATCATTTGCTTTCAGAACGCTTGGTGGATGCTTATCAAGAGATTCAGCAGCTTTTATCTTAATACCAATCATGGGTGCGTTGTCAGACTTGAAACCGAAACAAATTTTCTCAGATGTCGTGGTGGGCATCGTCGTGGGGTTTTAGCACTCTTCCTGGATTTGTCAATTGGCACTTTGTTTTTTGCAGGGGAGCAATCTGAGCAAATTTTATTTGGCATTGGTATTGCTCTGTTTAGCAGCATCGTGATGCGGAAATTGATCAACTGTTGCGATTGTTTCAATAACGTGAGTTCAATTTACAAAACATCTCAAATCTTTGTAAACAGTTATAGAGTTGGTAACTTTAGCAACTAGATAAATTTTCATAACTACATGCGTTAGCAGTTTAAGAACACGCTAATCTGAAGTTAAGCCAATTGATGTTTGATAGATTTGTTCATCTCACGATTCAGTTATTTCATCAGGGCGCATTGCACACCCATTTCCCTGGGCACTACTGCTACCTGTCTGTAAAAATCGGTAAAGAGAAAAGCAAAACATCGGTTGGCAATTTACATCTCTTCAGCATTCAGCCCTGTCCTCTGGCTCTTTCTCCTGGCTTTCGTAACTGAAAGTCAAGCCTGTAGCCAATCTCCTCTTCTGCTGATAGCTGACCATAAAAGATTGAACTGTCGATATAGATTTCTTCAACAAAATTCTAGAGGGTTACAGACCCTGAAGATTTCCCTGACCGCTCTAGAGGCAATCAGCAAGTTCACTATCCAAGCGACACAACAGCGCATCGCAAGCAAGGAGTTGATTATGCGTGAAAAAGCGGTTTCTGGCTCACGAAACGTGGCGATCGTGGGCCCCTATCTCAGCGGTAAAACGACTTTGTTAGAGAGTTTATTATCAGTTACGGGTGCCATCTCTCGTAAAGGTAAAGTCGCCGATCGCAATACCGTGGGGGATAGTTCTGCTGAAGCCCGCGATCGCCAAATGAGTGTGGAAATCAATGCCGCCTACACCGAGTATGGCGGCATTCGTTTTACGTTTTTAGATTGTCCTGGTTCGGTAGAATTTACTCAGGAAACCTGCCATGCGCTGGTTGGTGTTGATGCCGCTGTAGTGGTTTGCGAACCGGATAGTTCACGGGTGTTAACGCTGGCACCATTGTTTCAATTTCTAGACGATTGGCAAATTCCACATCTAGTCTTTATCAACAAAATGGATCGGTCACATGAACCGTTTACCGACATTTTGCAGGCGCTGAAAGCAGTTTCCAGTCGTCCGTTAGTGCTGCATCAATATCCCATTGGACAGGGTGAACACCTGCAAGGATTCATTGATCTGGTGACAGAGCAAGCCTATCACTACCATGTGGGTGCGCCTGCCGATCCGATTCCCCTACCAGAAGAATTACGCTCAGCCGAGCAACTCGCTCGTGAGCAACTGTTGGAAACGCTAGCAGATTTTGATGACCATTTGCTGGAGGAACTGCTGGAGGATATTAATCCGGCAGAAGAAGAGATTGTTAGTGATTTGAAACTGGAACTGGGCGCAGATTTGATTGTCCCTGTTTTTATGGGCGTGGCAGAACAAGATTTTGGCGTGCGCCCACTGTTGAATGCTTTGTTGAAAGAAGCGCCTGAACCTGAAGCTACTGCTGCCCGCCGCAGTCTACCCGACGATACAACACTACCTGTGGCACAGGTGTTGAAGACTAACTACACCCCGCAGGGAGGAAAATTCTCACTCGTTCGCATCTGGCAGGGTATTCTTACAGATGGCATGACCTTGAATGGGGTGCGAGTCAGTGGAGTTTATCGCGTGCTGGGTCAGCAACACCAAAGTTTGACCACGGCGATCGCTGGAGATCTGGTTGTCTTAGGTCGATTGGAAGGGATTAAGACGGGTGAGACGTTGAGTACCGATAGTCGAGTGTCTCCTTTGCCCACTCCAACACCGTTGAAGCCTGTGTATGCTTTGGCGATCGCCCCCGAAAAGCGCAGTGATGAAGTGAAACTTAGTGCCGCATTGAACAAACTGTTAGAAGAAGACCCTTCACTGTTTTGGGAACAGCACGGCGACACACATGAAGTCATTCTCTGGGGTCAAGGCGATATTCATCTGCAAGTAGCAATGGAGCGGTTGCGACGGAAGTACAATCTGCCCATGTCTACTCGCTTACCGCAAGTGCCTTATAAGGAAACAATTCGTAAATCGGTGACTGCGGTGCATGGACGCTACAAACACCAGACGGGTGGACATGGACAGTTTGGCGATGTGTATCTGGACATCAAACCAGCTTCTCGCGGCGAAGGGTTCAACTTCAATGAAAAAATTGTCGGAGGTGTAGTTCCCAAACAATATATTCCAGGAGTCGAGATGGGAGTCCGGGAGTATCTGACCAATGGCCCATTGGGATTTCCGGTTGTGGATGTGGCAGTGACTTTAACCAATGGCTCATATCATAGCGTAGACAGTTCAGAACAAGCCTTTAAGCAAGCCGCTCGGCTGGCCATGCAACAAGGACTGGCTCAGGCAGAACCCATGTTACTGGAACCGATTGTCTCCATTATCATTTCTGTGCCCACAGAATTTACCTCCAAAGTGCTGAGGTTAATCAGCGGCCGACGGGGGCAAATTCTTGGCTACGATGCCAAAACCGATTGGCGGGGTTGGGATGATGTTTCTGCCTGCATTCCCCAAGCCGAAATGCACAATTTGATTGTGGAGTTGCGATCGCTCACACTAGGAGTCGGTTTCTTTCGCTGGGAGTTTGACCACTTGCAAGAGGTGCCAGAGAAAGTGATGGAACGAGTGCTCATTCGCACTGGCGGTAATGGCAATAGTAACAGTAGTGGCAATGGCAATGGCAATCATTAAACTTGTCTCATAGGCAAAATTGGCTTTTGGGGATGTTTTCGCGCTGCGACAAAGCCCCAAAAGCCCGTTCATTCAACTCACGTTAATATCAACATTTACGCCAAAGTTTAATCGTTCGATCGCTACTACCACTGATTACTGTTTTACTGTCAGGAGTGAAGGCGATCGCATTTACATCTTTCAAGTGTCCCATGAGAGTACACAGCAGTTTGCCTGTGGCGACCTGCCATAAGCGCACCGTGTGATCACCACCACCACTGGCTATGAGTTGACCATCTTGACTGAGTGCCACTGCTCGTACCCAATCTAGATGTCCTGTCAGGCTCCGCAGCAACTTAGTAGTCTGTAAATCCCACAATTTAATTGTGCCGTCGCTGCTAGCACTAACCATCAATGTATTATCCGCACTGATGGCGACAGCATTCACATCTCGACGGTGAGCTTCTACAATATGTAATAATTCCCCTGTCCCAAAGTTCCAAAAGTAAATTGAATTGTCGCTGCTGCCGCTGACTAGAGTTTGCCCATTGGGACTGATAGCAATGGTCGTGACTGCTCTCGATTGCACGAGTTTGCGAAATAATCGACCTGTGCTAAGTTGCCAAATTTTGATAGTGTGGTCATCGCTGCCGCAGGCGATCGCCAATCCATCGGGACTAATGGCGATCGAGAGCGACAAAATGGCATCAATTTGAGCTGGTAGCGTCTTGCTTAATGTTTCTGTTCGTAAATCCCAAACTTTGATTGTATCGTCAACGCTACCACTCACTAACGATTCTCCATCGGGGCTAAAAGCAAGCGCGAGAATGGGTTCTGTATGTCCACTAAAGTTGCTAATTAACGCGCCTGTACCCGTATGCCAGAGTTTGATCGCTTTATCAAACCCAGTACTGGCAAAGCTGCGACCGTTGGGATGACAGGCGATCGCCGCAACTGAGTTGGAGTGACCAATCAGGGTTTGTACGCATCTCCAAACAGGCTGATTAGAGTGCAATGGGATGAACGGAATCGGCGGACTTTTACTTAAGTCTGGATTTAAATCTTGCAGGATATGCGCCGCCGATGCGTAACGGCGATTGATGGCTGATTCCAGCATTTTGTCTAAAATGTTTCCCAATGGTTCACTGACTGGATACTGCAAGTAATCTCGCCAGATCCATTTGCCATCAACAAATGAATAGAGGTCGTAGGGCTGCACATTGGTTAATAAATATATACAAGTCACTCCTAAACTGTAGAGGTCACTGGCGAAAGTAGCTTTTCCCGCAGTCTGTTCTGGGGCCGAAAATCCAGCGCTGCCAATCACAGTACCCGTTCGCGTTAAATTGCTATTGGTTGTGAATTTTGAGGCTCCAAAATCGACCAGCATCAGTCGCCCGTCCTTTCGTTGACGAATGATATTGGCGGGTTTGATATCACGATGAATCACTCGCTGGTCATGGATAAACTGCAAAACTGGTAGCAAATCGCTGAGTAGCTCCCGAATTTGCGTTTCATTAAACACGCCTATCCGGGCTAATTCTTGCTCTAAGGTCAAACCATCAATGTAGGTTTGAACGAGATAGTGATAGTCTCCCTCAGCAAAGTGAGCCAGCAGTTGGGGGATTTGCGGATGTTGTCCCAGTTCATCTAAGCGCGTGGCCTCGCGCTGAAACAATTCGATCGCTTTTTGAGAAGGGCGATCGCTCCGCATGTAGGGGAACAGTTGCTTAATGACGCAGTAAGGCTGAGACGGAATATACTCATCAACGGCTAAGAAAGTTCTGCCAAACCCTCCTCGCCCCAATGGTCTGAGCGTGCGGTAGCGATCGCTCAACAACAACTTGGAACCACAAGATTGACAGAATCGCATCTCAATCTGGTTCTGGGGATTCCCACAGGTGGGGTTGAGGCAGTAGCTCATAGGGGTCGCGCACATCTGAAGAAGGCATCTACCCACAATTGTGCATCAACCGACTGCGGGATTCGCCAGAGCAGCATTATGATTGTAGTGCTTAAGCAGACTTCCTGGTTGTAGAGCAACTGTGTCCCTACTTACTGTATTTAGATGCTAACTCTGACCCAACGCTTAACCCCAAACCCTGATGCCGATGTGATCTTTACTCTGGCTTTGACTGCCGAAGAACGAATGCGATCGCGCCATTATTTTGAAACCAACAATGGGCGATCGGTTTACCTGCATTTGCCTAGAGGGACTGTGTTGAGACAGGGTGACTTGCTGAAATCAGAACAGGGTGATTTTGTCAGAGTCGTGGCCAAAGCAGAACCCGTGCTAACTGTGACTACAGATAACCCACTCGATTTGTTACGAGCAGCCTATCATTTAGGGAATCGACACGTTGCCTTAGAACTGACAGCATCCTACCTGCGGCTCACTCCCGATCCGGTGCTGCGAGATCTACTGGAGCATTTGGGGTTAACAGTGATCGATGAAGTGTCTCCTTTTCAACCAGAAACAGGAGCCTATGGACATCGACATTAGGCAATGTAAGCCAGACTGAGCATGTTAATCCACGTATGAAGGGCTTGATCGCAGGCCAGGCAAACCCAGAGGGGAGTTTTGGGCTTATCACCTTCCCAATCCCAGTTATAAACACGCACCCAATAAGAGGCCACGGCCAGCTTATCAATCACAATATGAGTTGAAATAATCATGAGCAAGCTCCACGGACTATAGAGAGCAGGGCTGCGGAAAGCCAGCCCAACCGCAACAAAGGCTAACCCATAAAACAACCCATGCACAATTGCTGGAATCCAATCCATGCGTTTGCTCAGGGCCATCCATGAGTTTTGAAACAAAAAATCTCCAGTCAGGTGGGCAAGAATCGAAAGTGCGAGTGCATCGTTCATGATTTTACTTTTCCAGCAATAGGACGGCAGGGGGTATGCTTGACAAAAGTCTGCTAAATTCCATAGTTCGTTATTTAGGGTGCCACAAGCAGCAGGCAAATCGGTAGATGAGACCCTGCTTTTTTCAAGATTTTGCATCAGCCAGGAAGACAACGATCGCCCCAGTATCCTGCTATTGCTTCACTGTTTCCAGCCAACCCTGTCGCAGACTGAGATCAATGACTAACTGGGCGATCGCAAACATCACCATACTGCCACTAAGGAGCACAATCAGTGAGCCAATCGAGTTTTCTGTCCAAAGGTGCTCAATGTGTGCCAGTCCCCGAACTAGCCCAAACGCTGTCACAACCCCCATTTTTAATTGAGGATTGGCATCTGACCGGATTGCATAGCGATAAGTAATGCCAAACAAAAACCCACTGATCAGGGCGATCGCTCCATCCTGCCAATGGGACATACTAGAAAGTTGGAGAACCCCTCCATGCAGCCAGTCAGGTATCCAGATTGAGCCATTTTGCGAAATCAACTGGCTCATCCCTGTTGTTATGAGAAAGGCGATCGTTGCTGCCAGTCCGCCAGTCAGTCCTGCTTTCAGAGAATTCAGCCTTTCCCTCCAAAGCATTTGCTGCCCAATTTGCTGATGGTGTATCATTTCCCAAACTGTCACCTGTCACGGAACTAAGTCAATTTTGCTTTTTCCTTCTTAAGATAACGTGAAATTGTTGATAAACATGAGCCACAGAGCAGCGAACCGGGTTCTGTTATTCCCCGGGGAATTCTTGAAATTGCTGCTAAATTTCATCAATTTCTTCCGGATCAAAAACGCTTGAATGCCGCCATACTAAGTTGCACAACGGCTAAGCCGTCACTACATCCGGGACGTAGGCTAATTCTATAGAAGCTGATGTTAGGTTGTGACAAGTAGCTATGGCATTTCCATTTGACCTTGACCCGATCGATCTACTAGAAAATCTAGACCTTGATTTTCTCGATCCAGTCGTTGATCTATTTGACGATTTTGATTTTGATCTAATCGACACCGTGAACGATCTAGTTGATGATTTCAACTTTGACTTTATCGATAGTATTGATGATATTTTGGAAGACCTCAATCTCAGTCTCTTTGATGGATTGGAAGATATTTTTGATGGCTTTGATCTTGGCTTTTTCGATCTCGTTGATAGCGTGTTTGATGATATCGATCTGGACTTTCTCAGTACGGATCTTTTAGATGGCGTATTGACCACAGTGCTTCCTGATGAATTCAATGAATTTCTTGGCAGACTGGACGAATTGGAAATTCTAGATGCGATCGTGGGAGACATGCTGTTTTCTGGTAGTCTCGCCAATGACATCCTCCGAGGATTCGCTTCAGACGATATCCTGACAGGGTTGCTGGGCAATGATGAACTGTTCGGTAGAGGCGGGGATGACTTGTTAAACGGCGGTGAAGGCAAGGATAAATTAATTGGCTGGACGGGTGATGATTTTCTGATTGGAGGTTCTGGCAAAGACCTGTTGGATGGGGGCAAGGGAGACGATATCCTGGTTCCAGGCGATGGTCGAGATACACTGATTGGGGGCAAGGGTTTAGATATTTTTGTGCTTGAGTTGAAGCAAGGCCTGAAAACGATTAAAGACTTTGAAGCGGGCACAGACTTGATTTCTCTGGTGGGTGATATTGCCTTTAATCAACTCGGTATGAGCCAGAAAGGAGAGGATACTGTGATTACCTTTGGCGGTAAGCAACTCTTCCGCTTGGAAAATATTGATTTGAGTCAACTGTCTGCGGCCGATTTCCTGACTGGTCTTTGATAGTTAGGACTGACGTAATAAAACAGGCGAATTCTCGGAATGCTGGCTTCGACTGCGCTCAGCCAGCGTTTTGCGTACCCAGAGCACACTCCATGCCCTGAGCGGACTCCATGCCCTGAGCGGACTCCGTACCCCGAGCGGATTCCGTGCCCCGAGCGGATTCCGTGCCCTGAGCGTAGTCGAAGGGCACAACCTTTGATCCTTCTCCATGCCCAGAGTAGACTCCGTACCCAGAGTAGACTCCGTACCCCGAGCGGACTCCGTACCCAGAGTAGACTCCGTACCCCGAGCGGACTCCGTACCCCGAGCGGACTCCGTACCCAGAGTAGACTCCGTGCCCTGAGCGGACTCCGTACCCCGAGCGGACTCCGTGCCCTGAGCGGACTCCGTGCCCTGAGCGTAGTCGAAGGGCACAACCTTTGACCTTTATTGAATCTGTTCTGTATTCCCAGACTTAACCCAACCCTCAATCCCGCCCACACCTAACTGCACTCGAATCCATTCCTGATCTGAACTCGTCTCTAACACAATCACCTCTTCATTAAAGGCAACCCCACCAATTTGCTCAGAGGCAGTTGTCGGGCCGGTTCGCAGGATCAGACCAATTGGCTGGGTAACACGGGCTTGATATGCTCCCTCTGGAATCGCTTCAGGCGTAGGCGTAGGCGCGGCAGGCGCGGCAGGTGGAGGAGCAGCGTTGGCCGCCGCCGGAGTGGGACTCGCTGCGCTATTTGCCACAGCAGTCGGAGCCAGACTCGGTTGAGCCTGGGGACTATCGTTAGCAAAAATGGGCTTGGGAGGCGGAGCCGTCAATCTGGCAATGAAATAGCGGGCAGTACTCACCCCAGCAAAAAACAAAATCGCGATCGCCATTGAAAAGCCAATCAAAAACTTTACTGTTCCATACAACCAATTCATAGGCAATTACCGCTGTGTTTAAGGTTAGACGCGATTTCCTAAGCCGCCTTGGCGAGAAGCCAAACGGACTTTCCCCGATGCTGCCCAGGACTGCAAAAATTCAATTTGTTCTTTTGCTGTCCGAGCCAGCGGCACCATCTGGCTGGCAGCCTCCAGCACATCTTCAGTCGTAAAGTCTCGATTCTGGCTAAAACCAATATGCATGGCTTCAATCAAGATCTGTTCAATCTCTGCTCCAGAAAAATCTGGAGTCTCGTATGCCAAACGGTCTAAATCATAGCTCTTTAAAGAGTGGGAACGCAGACGAGTCAGATGAACCGTGAAGATCGCTTTACGTTCTTCCTGATTGGGCAAACCGACGAAGAAAATTTCATCAAACCGACCTCTTCGCAACATTTCTGGTGGCAGGGCTTGAATATTATTGGCGGTGGCGACCACAAACACCGCCGAGCTTTTTTCTGACATCCAGGTAATGAAGGTGCCAAAGACACGACTGGTCGTCCCTGAGTCGCCTCTGCCATCCACACCAGAAAACGCTTTATCGATTTCATCAATCCATAAAATACAAGGGGCCAACGCCTCTGCCAATTGGATCATCTGGCGCGTGCGAGATTCTGATTCCCCTACTAAGCCAGCAAACAATCGACCGACATCTAATCGCAATAACGGTAAGTGCCAGTGATGGGCGATCGCCTTGGCAGTTAGAGATTTTCCCGTTCCCTGAATGCCGACGAGCAATAACCCTCTGGGATGCGGTAGACCATACTGGCGTGCTCGTTCCGAAAACGCGCCACCCCGCCGGATTAGCCAATCTTTCAGGTTATCTAACCCCCCAATATCAGAAATGCGCTCATTGGTGGGGTAAAAGTCGAGGATTTGCGTTTGCCGAATGGTCTGGCGTTTTTCTTCCAGAATCAGTTCGACATCTTCAGGGCGCAATTCCCCATGTGTGGCGATCGCCTTCGCCAAAACCCGTCGAATTCGCTCCAGCGAAAGCCCCTGACAGGAACGGACAAGTTCATCTAAAACTCGTCCTTCAACAACTTGCCCCAGTGAGGTTAGCAAGCGCTCTAACTCAATTTGAATTTCTGCTTGCCCTGGGAGCGGAAATTCCAGGATGGTTAACACTTCGCTCAATTCTTCGGGCACCGTTAGTTGCGGAGAAAGCAAAACAATATTTTTAGGTTGGGATTTGAGCAGGCGAGACAGGTTTTTTAACTTGCGAGACACAGACACATCTTCCAAAAACCGATGATAATCTCGCAGAACAAAGATGGCTGGAACAGAGGCGGGTAACTTTTCCACCAATTCTAAAGCCTGTAAAGGATTTCGCCGACCGAACCCAGCATCATTGGGATTGCCCTGATAGCCTTCGACAAAATCCCAAATATAAACCCCTCGATTGCCTTGCTGCTTGGCAGACTGAGCGATCGCTGTCTCTACCCGCTCTTCCTCACGAGTAGGAATGTAGATCAATGGATAACGGGCCCGCAGCATCAATTCAAATTCATCACTAAAACTCATAATGATTGCCCAAACGGATTAAGAATTTTGGGGTTCTATCCCTCTCAAAATCCTTAACTTGAATACTACTACCAACCTCTTGCCTCAGATCTCGACTGCTGGCAAAAATTGAGGCTCTGGAACGTGATTATAGGATTTGCTCTAGATGGGTGATGAGGCGATCGCATTCTTCGAGGGTGTTGTAATGCACAAAACTAACGCGCACGACTCCATGTTGGGCGGCTAAGCCCAGGGATTCTATTAACCGTTTGGCATAGAAATCGCCGTAGCGAATGCCAATGTTTTGGGCATCTAAATGGGGGGGAATCGTAGCGCTGTCAACTCCATCGACCACAAAGGAAATCGTGGGAACGCGGCAGGTGCGATCGGACTGTGGCAGTCCAATGATTCGCACGTTCGGCTTGCTGTTGAGGTAACTCAGGAGGCGATCGCTCAGACCTGCTTCATAAGCGCTGATCAGGTCAAAAGATTGCACAAATTGTTCTCTCAGGGTTGGGGCGACAGCTTCTCCATAGTGCTTTTGGGCTAATTCGCCGAGATAATCGGTCAAACCGAGCAGGCTATAAGTTAACTCATAGTTAACGCTACCGGGTTGAAATTTATAGGGAATATCCGTTTCCTGGATGAAGTAGTGGTTGATGCCAGGAATCGCCAACAACTGTTCCTGTTTGCCAAATAACACAGCATGGTGCGGCCCATAGACCTTATAAAAACTGAAGACATAAAAATCTGCATCTAGAGCTGGCACATCCACTAAGCGATGAGGCGCATAGCCCACACCATCCACGCAAATCAGTGCGCCGTGGGCATGAACAATCTCGGCAACCTGGCGAATTGGATTGATTGTGCCCAAGATGTTAGAAGCATGGGTCAGAGCCACCAACCGAGTCCGGGGCGTGATTAAACTCACTAAGTCTGCGATGTTTAACTCTAGTGTATCGGGGCGAATCGCCCAAATTTTAACAACAATCCCCTGCCGCTTCAGATCAATCCAGGGGGTAATATTTGCCTCGTGGTCGCAGTTGGTCACAATTACTTCGTCTCCTGGACTCCACAGACGACCCAGACAAAGAGACAACACTCGTAACAGTAAACTGGTCGAAGGGCCCAAAACGATTTCTGTTGCACTCGCATTCATCAGAGTTGCCACTGCCTCTGTCGCGTGCCTCACCCGTTCCCCGGCTAATTGAGATACAGCATAGGTTGCTCCCAATTGCACATTGGAGGTTAGTAAGTACTCGCTAATCCGCTCAACAACTCGTCGTAGGGTTTGAGACCCCCCCGCGTTGTCTAGAAAAATCCAATCGCCAGACAGGGCCGGAAACTCTTGTCGCACTGTATCGATTTGAAATTTTGCGGGAGATAGCGCTAGAGTCATGGATAAAGATGCAGGATGCGGATGTCTATCAATTCTTGCATATCTTGCATAGGTAGTCCTAAATCAGGAATGGAGTTTGGGGCAGGGGCAGCCCACCCAAAAACCTATTACTACCCATATCTGATGAGTCAAGGGTGTTGTGAATATTCTCCTTGTAGATGATGAAGTCGAATTGACCGATGCCCTCAGTCGAGCGTTAACTCGTGAGGGATATCACGTAGATATTGCCCACGATGGCATTGCAGGCAGTTGTTTAGCTGCACAAAAAGAATATAACTTGCTTATCCTGGATTGGATGTTACCTCAACAGTCTGGGTTAGAAATTTGCCAAGCACTGCGATCGCAAGGAGACACTGTTCCTGTACTTTTCCTTACTGCTAAAGATACGGTTGACGATCGCGTTCAAGGTTTAGATGCTGGAGCAGATGACTATCTCATCAAACCCTTTGAGTTGCGGGAGTTATTGGCGCGAGTACGGGCCCTTTTAAGACGTTCTCCGCCAACCGAGACTGCTACCACTCAGTGGTTGCAAGTTGAAGATTTGGAACTGGATTGTGATAGTCAGCTAGCTTACCGTCAGGGACGTGTCATTGAACTTTCTGATAAAGAAACTCAACTTTTAGCCTATTTCATGCGCCATCCCCATCAATTGTTAACTCATAGCCAAATTCACGATCATTTATGGAATGAGGCAGAAAAACCGAGTAGCAATGTTTTAGCTGCTCAAATTCGTCTACTGCGTCGGAAAATAGAAAGGAAGCACGAGCTGCCTTTGATTCACACGGTCTATGGCAAGGGATATCGCCTTGGCACTGTCACTGATTTTGAAGGATAATTTCTTCATAGTTTTATACATTTCGTCAAAGTTTTTATGAAAGCTTTGTCCAACCCAGGAGAAATATCATTAAGATTCAGGGATATAAAATGGTATGTTTTGTCTAATCAGGCAGTGACACAGCAGCGCCCAATGCGTCCTCAGCCCCCTATTGCTTTGATACCTGTCTGCTTAGATGGTCTGCTTAGATGACAGTCCTGTTTAAATTGCACATCTAGATGGGCATCATTGCATTTTCAAGGTTTTACTGTCTTTCAAATTTAAGTTTTTTGAGTAAACCCATTCTGCATAAGTGGTGGCTGTCCAAATGGTAGAAGCATCCCACAACGAGGTCAGCAGAGAAAGCAGCAGACTAGAGGCACTCCGGCGCTATCGAGTTTTAGATACGCCTCCCGAAGCAGCGTTGGATGATCTGGCCATGTTAGCGGCGCATATTTGCAAGACTCCGATCGCCCTGATTGGTTTAATTGATGAGTCTCGCGTTTGGTTTAAGTCGCGAGTTGGCTGGTCGATAGAAGCTGTATCTCACCAAGATTGGTTTGCAGCCGATGGGGTCACTCGCGACCCCGCCTGGGTCATTCCAGATACCCAGGATAGTCCCTATGCCGATAGTCCCGTTGTCACTTCTGACCCCTACATTCGCTTTTTTGTCGGTGTCCCTCTGATCACACCAGAAGGATTGACCATTGGTATGCTCTGTGCTTGCGATCGCCTGCCTCGCCAATTCAATGAGCACCACCTTGATGCGCTTAAGGTACTGGCTCGTCAAGTGATCACTCAATTGGAACTGCGGGCCAACCTGGCCTGTTTAGAACGCACCGTTGCCAAGCGGAAACGCATGGAGGAGGTGTTGCGCGATCGCCACCATCGGTTGCGCGAAACGCTGCATGAATTAGAGCAGGCACAAGCTCAACTCGTGCAAACCGAGAAAATGTCCAGCCTGGGGCAAATGGTCGCTGGCGTGGCGCATGAAATCAATAATCCTGTGAGTTTTGTCTACGGCAATTTAACCTATCTCAGTCGCTACATTGAAGACCTGTTTGGGCTGCTGAATTTGTACCAGCAGCATTATCCCCAACCCTCTTCCGAAATTCAGCGATATGTTGAGGCGATCGAATTGGATTTTCTATACGAGGATTTACCGAAGATTCTATCCTCTATGAAACTAGGAGCCGATCGCATTCGTCAAATCGTTATGTCCCTGCGGAGCTTTTCTCGTCTGGATGAAACCCAAAAGCAGTTATTCGATATTCATCAAGGCATCGAAAACACCCTCGTGATTTTGCAACACCGCTTGAAAGCCACAGTTGACACACCAGGCATTCAAATCCTGAGAAATTATGGTGAAATTCCGTCGGTGGAATGCTATGCAGGGCAAATTAGCCAGGTGTTTATGAATATTCTCAGCAATGCGATCGATGCCTTAGAGCAGGATTGTTGTTGTTTTTCCGTCCATGCCGCCACAATTCATCATCACCAAATCACCATCTCAACTGAATTTATCGCAGCCGACACGACACCAAAACAATCTGCAATCCTGATTCGGATTGCTGACAACGGGCCAGGGATACCACCAGAAATTAAAGAACAGATTTTTGATTCGTTCTTCACGACAAAACCTGTCGGGAAAGGCACAGGTTTGGGACTTTCAATCAGCTATCAAATTGTGGTTGAACGGCATGGTGGCAATTTGAAATGTTTCTCAGAACCCGGTCAGGGCACCGAGTTTGTCATTGAATTACCACTGCAAAGAGAGGTCTATGCGCTCAATGACTGTGCCAATTCCAGTCCTAATCGCTCCGCTCTCCCAGAACCGAAAGCAACAGTTGAACTTTTAGGCACCTGAATTCTGTAAAACTGAGTTTCCTCGTTACCAAGCTCCAGCTTTCCTCGTTACCAAGCTCCAGCTTTCCTCGTTACCAAGCTCCCGCTTTCCTCGTTTTCCTCGTTACCAAGCTCCAGCTTGGTAATGCTATTCAGGAAGCTCCAGCTTCCCTACCAAGCTCTAGTAGGCTAAGGCACAAAAAACCTACCCTTGCTTAGCCTGAAAGCTAGCCAAGGGGCTTAAGCCCCTTGAACAAGGGTGGATGAACTTACGCCCTAGCCTACTAGCTTGGTGATGCTATTCAGAAAGCTCCAGCTTCCCTGTCTCATGCTGCCAAACTGGAAGCTCTGGGAGCGAGGGGTGTGAGGGTGTGAGGGTGTGAGGGTGTGAGGGGTGTGAGGGTGTGAGGGAAGAGAGAGCAGCTACAATCCTCTCCGACTTTTCCTGGACAAAATCACCAAAGCGCGATCGATGTCTCGGTGTTTGAGCGATCGCAATAAAAGTTGAAAGGACGTTGGCAGGATTGGCGATCGTCTTTCACATCTCGATTAAACTGAACTTACCGTAATCTCTCAAGGGGCTGGGTAAGGAGCAATGAATCTACAACTGATTGAATCCTTGATGCAAGTTATTCTGGCACTTCCTCCAGAAGAACAAGCTGCGTTATCAGAAAGGCTGGCTCAAGCTCAATTGTCAAACTGTCTCAATCTACCTGATTCAGTGGACATTAGAGTTCAGATCCTTCAACCGCTGGTTGTTGAGGGAAGGATTATTCCACCCATGACTCAAGCCGATCTGCCACCATTCTCTGAGGTCGAGTTCAAAAGAATGGTCAGTGCTCTTCCAATTCTGGGTCAACCCCTCTCAGAAACGGTAATTGAGGAACGCGGTAAATGGTAAATGCCTATTTTCTCGATAGTAGTGCTCTTCTCAAGCGCTATGTTCCTGAAGTGGGCACAGTTTGGATGCAGGCGATTACAGATCCGCAAAATCAACATTTGCTAATTGTGGCTCATATCACCTGGGTTGAAATTTGCAGTGCTGTCACCCGTCGCCAGCGAGAAGGTAGCATTAGCAGCAATCAAGCGAATCAAATCTTGACAGCATTCCGGGTTCATTGGAATACCCAATATTTCATTGTTATACCATTTTGGATTTTAGATTTCCGATTTTGGATTGCAGAATGCTTGACCAGCTAACCGTTCTGGCAATTGAAATCATGCACATATCACCCAAAATGGTATTACGATTGACAAGATCGTGATTGATTTAGCGGGTCAACTGGTCACCCAACATCCTCTGCGGGCTTATGATGCTGTTCAACTGGCAGCCGCCTTGAGTATTCAAGCTCAATTACTTCCTCCCACTACGACATCTTTTAATTTTCTGACAGCGGATTATCGGCTGCTCACGATCGCTCAACCTGAGAATTTATCAGCCGATAATCCCAATGATCATCCTTAGAATTCAATCATCTTCACATCATCGCCTGCTTCTCTCGCTCCCAAGCTCCAGTTTGTGAGCGAGAGCGGCGAAGAAGTAAGGGAAAGCAGCTACAATCCTCTCTGGCTTTTCTTTGACAAAATCACCAAAGCGCGATCGATGTCTCGGTGTTTGAGCGATCGCAGCGCAATCAACAGAGAGCGAATCAGAGCAACTTCATCTTCGGTCAGGGTAATCATAGCTTGCACTCCATGAGAAACGATTCCAGACTGCAAAGGGGTCTGGATATTT
>Ga0224723_1000483_pt1 | contig 27183 bp, 22 predicted proteins | sample Balambano_FR2_Me_FD_161647 | JGI IMG/M metagenome (GOLD analysis project Ga0224723, IMG submission 161647) | Freshwater sediment microbial communities from Lake Towuti, South Sulawesi, Indonesia - Balambano_FR2_MetaG | ecosystem: Environmental > Aquatic > Freshwater > Lake > Sediment | place... | reverse complement strand
CGGCATTCCGCCACGTCGCTTGCTCATCGTCTCATTCCTTACACTCTATGATTCTTGGCGCGCTTGGCGTCTTGGCGTTTCAAATTTTGATCAAACGCCAAGACGCCAAGAACGCCAGGTTAAAACCCTCTAGTCTCTTCTTCTCCACCCTCTTGAATAAGCACTTTTCTTCCTCGTTAACTGCCTTCGCTCTTGATGCGACCGCCGCGCTTGAGCGCCTCGTTCAGCAGCGGATCATCGGCTTTCGGCGCGTCGCTGCTCACGCTGCCATCGCCCGCGACATACAACACCTGCACCCGAAGCGCCACTTTGAAGACATCATACAATGCCTGCTCTACGATGCGCTTCTTCTCCGGGTAAGGATTGACACGATCAAACAGCATCGAATTGTCCGTCGCCAGATAGACCGTCGTGCCATCGACTCGCTGGACGCGGAAGTCCTTCATGACTGCCGGACTTGCCTTGTTGCGATGATACATCGCTCCCAGCACCCGTTCCCACTGCTCCTGTATCTGACCTGCGGGCAGAGCGGGCGGTGCGCCTGGCGCGCTCACTTCCGGCTCCGGTACGGGCAGCGGCGCAGATGCAGGCGCAGCAGGCGTATAGTGGACGCCCGCTGGCGGCGCGTACTCTGGTTCTACCGGGCGCACACTTTCCATTAGCGCCAGTTCCAGCGTCAACTGCGGCTGCCAGCCGCCACGATAGCTGTTGATGGCGTCGTTGAAGGCGCGTATCGCCCGCACCAGCGCCGGACGCATCATTTGTCCCGCCTGCTGGCGATACAGCGCTTTCTCTTCCTGCGATGCTTCTACCATCTCCACGCCCGCCGTCTGAATCAACAGCACGTTGCGCAGATATTCGACCACCTGCTGCCCGAACTGGCGCGGGTCTGCGCCCGTATCGACCGACTCGTTGATAATGCGCAGCCCTTCCGCCGCGTCCTGCGCGATCAGCGCATCCACCAGCGCGCGGGTTGCGCGGCTGCTGGCGCTGCCCAATACGCGCTGCGCCAGTGCTACCGTGATCGCGTCATCAGGATCAGTGATGATCTGGTCGAGCAGGCTGATGCTATCGCGCATACTGCCTGTGCCGTAACGCGCGACCAGTTCCAACGCCTCACGTTCGTACTTCAAGCCCTCGGCATCGACAATCTCTTGCAGACGGTCAGCGGCTTCCAGCAGCGACAGGCGGCGAAACTCAAATTGCAGACAGCGGCTCTTGATGGTCGCCGGAACTTTATCAAGCTCGGTCGTTGCCAGCACAAAGACGGCGTGCGGCGGCGGTTCTTCCAGCGTCTTCAGCAGCGCGTCAAAGGCGTTGCCCGTGAAGCGATGCACTTCGTCGATGATGTAGACCTTATACTGTCCCTCGCCGGGCGAAAAGGCGATCTTGTCGCGCAAATCACGCACGTCGTCAACGCCTGTATGCGTGGCGGCGTCGATCTCGATAAGATCGAGATAGCGTCCTTCGTTGACTGCGATACAGGCGGCGCACTGGTTGCACGGGCGATTGTTCGGCTCTGCGTCGTGGCAGTTGATCGCCTTCGCCAGCAGCCGCGCCATCGTCGTCTTGCCCGTCCCGCGCGGACCGCTAAAGAGATAGGCATGACGCAGCCGCCCGGACTTCAGCGAATTACGCAGCGTGCGGACAATATGCTCTTGCCCAACCACGTCGTCAAACGCGGTGGGACGCCATTTGAGATAGAGTGCTTGTTGCGGCAAGGGTCAGTTCTCCTTACATGAGATTCTAGCACGGTTGAGCGAACACGGCAATGTGTGCGCGACGAGCAGGACTGAAACGCTAATGCGCAACCTGCCTGTTTTGAGACACAATCATAGGTAAAGTCTTGTAAGGAGGTGAACCCGCTTGTTCGACACGAAAGATGATCGAACAAGGTGCTTCAGCGCCTTGTCCAGCCCGAAAATCGAACGAACAACGTGCTTCAGCGCCTTGCCTGTACGATAAGGAGCCGAGATTTGAAACGTCTGATCCTGATCATCCTGTGTGCTGCGCTGCTCGCCGCCTGTGGCGCGCCCGCCGCACCGACTGTTACACCGAACATCCCGCCGACCGCGACCCTGTTGGAGTTCACCCCACGCCCAGCGGGAACGCTGCCGCCGGGCGTTAATCCCGCTGTCACGCCGGGTGTCGTCGCCCAGCCGACCGACCAGATGCAACTGATGGCGGGGACGCTCTTCCCCGGTGGCGAACAGGTGACGATCATCGCGCCCGGCACACTGCAATATGTCCCTGTGACAGAAGACCCCAACCCCGGCGCGCCGACAATGCCGCCGCCTGTCTTCCAGAGTTTGTCATTGACACGCATGGGCGGCACGACCGGTGTCGAACTCAATATCGAACTGCTGGCGGATGGAACCCTCACCCGCGACGGCGTGACGGGAGCGATTGCGCCGGAAGAGGTCGCGCTGGTGGTGGATGCGCTCGACAAGCTGCGCATATACGATCTGATTCCGGCTTTCACGGGTCCCGTGCAGGAAGTCGGCAACTACACCTATGCACTCAGCGTGATTGCCGACCGTGACCAGGTTTCGCTGCGGGCAATGCAGGCATACACACCGCTGGAAGTCCTGACGCTGCTGGAAGGGCTGGCGCAGCTGGGCGTTCAGCCGTTCACAGGCAGTTGAAGTTTCTCGTCCGCACCGAGCAGGGCATTCAGCGTGCGGATGATGCCCTGCTGCAAGACTCCCCGACGCACGATCTGCACTGCTCGTAATCCGGCATGACGAGCGGCGGCAACTGCGCCTGCGTCGTCATCCACGATCAAACACTGCGCGGGCGGCACGTTCGCGCGCGCTGCAATACTACGATAGTACAGGTCGTCTTTGCAGAAACGTTCTGCCAGATCAGCACCGTACAGCGGTTGCGTGAATAAATCGAGAATGCCGCCTGCCACGAGCGAGCCACGCACCTGCCCGCTGACCGACGTGCTTGCCGTGCCGATGGCATACCCCGCAGCGTGTAGATGACGCAATACGGGCGCAGTGTCGGCATAGAGTGCGCTGCCGCCGTTCGCCGTTGCGTCGCCGGGCAGCGTTCGCGACAGGGCGAGCAATTCGTCGTGTGGCGGCTTCGGTGTCCCCGTCAGCCGGAACAATGCCCGCGTCGTGCGGAAGCTACCTTCCCACATATCGGCGATGCCGTCGTCACCGCATAAATCGAGATCGGTGTAATAGCTATCCCAATCCGCCAGGATACGCTGGTTCGCCGCCGCCCACATCTCGGACGCGCCGCCGTAACGCGCGCTCATGACCTTGCCCAGCCCGGCGGCGTAACAATGCGGGTTGCGCTGAGGGTCGATAATCGTGCCATGTAGATCAAAGAAGAGATGTGTGACCGACATAAGGGGTTCTCCATTGACGATAACAGGGGACGACCGCTAAAATGCCTATTCTGATTCAAGGAGTTCTATCGTGGCGCAGACGTATACATTAGAAGCGCAGGCGCGCACTGTCACCGGCAAAAAAGTCGGCGCGTTGCGACGTGAAGGCATTGTTCCCGCCGTTATTTATGGCGTTAAGACAGAGCCAGTCCATATTCAGATTCCCTACCGCAGTTTGCAATCCATGCTCGCCAAAGCGGGCGGCACGAGCCTGATCGATGTCACGCTCGACAGTGGCAAGCCCTACAGCGTGCTGGCGCGCGAAGTCCAGCGCGACATCATCCGCGGCGACATCCTGCATGTCGATTTCATCGCTGTCGATACCAACGTCGAAATCGAAGTTGAAGCTGCGATTGCGCTCATTAACGAAGCGCCCGCAGAAAAGGCAAGCCTGGGTATCGTGCTGCAAGGCATGAACACCATCCGCATCGCCGCGCTGCCGCGTAATCTGGTCGATCACATTGATGTCGATCTCTCCAGCCTGGAAAATGTTGGCGATACGATCTTCGTGCGCGACCTGAAGGTCAGCGATACCATCAGGATCGTCACAGACGCGGACGAAATGGTCGCCAAGATCGTCGTGACGGGCGCAGCCGCGAGCGAAGCTGCCGCCGAAGAAGAGGCAACCAGCGCCGAACCGGAAGTCATCGGCAAGGGCAAGAAGGACGAAGAAGCGATCGAGGACTAACCCTCGTTCGTTGTTCAAAGTTCTGTGTTCTGTGTTCAAAGTTCAGTGTTCAAAAGCAAATGATGTTTGAACACTGAACCCAGAACTGAGAACAAATCCTCAACCCTGATTACTGCCGTTACCCGTCTTCTCCGCCGCTTCAAAACCGAACCCGCGCCCAATCTTGCGGTGCTTGTCGAGGTCGGCACGCGCATCAATCTGCGCCCGCAACGCCTCGAACGAGCGCATCAGCAGGTCCGTCGGCAAATCGCCATCGGTGGCGTAGGCGCACTGCGTCAGCGCATAAATCACGACTTCGCGCACGAACGCACCGGGGTAGCCCACCAGTTTCGGCACGAGCGCCCGATGCTCATCCTTCCATTGGTCGCCCAGGTACATCCGCAGCATCTGCTCGGCGTGCTGCGTCCCGGCGACAGGCGGGACGATGAAGACGCGATCCAACCGCCCCGGACGCTTGAGGACGCGCTCATCAATCGCTTCCGGGTAGTTGGTCGTCGCCACCAGCATCGTGCCGTGCGGGTTCAACCGCGACTCGTTGCCATCCAGCACGTTCAACACCATCGCCTTCTGCTTGTCATGCAGGAAGGCGTCGATCTCTTCAAGCAGAATCAGCGTCGGGCAGTCGGCGTTGGTGGCGATGTTGAGGGCGCGGTCGATCTTGCCGAACGTCGGACCTTCCCAATCGGCGCTGGAAATGTAGATGACCAGATAGCCCTGATCGAGCGCCCACTTCGCCAGCGCGGTGCAGAGCATGGTCTTGCCCGTCCCTGGCACGCCCGCCAGCAGCAACTTGCGGAACGGCTTGAGCTTGAGCCGCTTGTAGACACCGATGCCGCGCTCGAAGAACGTCGAGACATCCTGCAAGATGTCAGACTTGAGCGTGTCGGGCAGTACGATGTCGTCCCAGAGCGTGTTCGGCTCAAAGTTCGCCATCCGCCCGCCGATGACATGGACGCGCTGACCGGCATTAAGCTTGCTGCGCACCTTCAGGCACAGGTCGTCAAACGCCTGCCAGACGGCAATATGATTGCGCGGCACCGACACCAGCGTCAGCGTGTCGTAGCCGTTCTGATCGGTAAACGAACACAGCACCAGTGCGTCGAACGTCTCGCCCGTCGTCGGGTTGGCGAAGGTGTAGCGGTAGGCACCCGACTCGCCAAAGTCTTTGCGGTACAGACGCGGCACGACCGGGCAATCGACTTCCGTCGTGCCACGATACTGGAAGCCCTCGTGAATGCTGGTACCGTCTTCGATTTGCGGCAGCACCTGTTCATGGATCACTTCATCCCCTGTCCAAGTGATTACCCAGTCGTATTCGGGATGATCCGATATCCACTCCTCACGCATCCAGGGCAGCAAGAGGTCGATCTTGAGCGACGTGATATTAACAGGTTTGGCGTGTTGTTCCAGGAACATATTTGACCCCTATGAACCCTTGTGAACCGAACAATCGGTATTTTAATTCAACTGACGACACAATCAAGTGCGCCTGCCTCATTGTATGGGTGTTTATACAACAGCAACCATACGTTCGATTGTCACGGAATTGTTATGAGTCGGACAGCCCTATATTCAGGGGGAAGACAGGCGTGTGAAAGCTGGCGTGGCGGTTGCTATCGGGCTATAATAGACTAGGTGTTCACACTCATTTTCATGAGCAATCAGGCATGATCACACCCAAAGATTTCGTCGAACGCTGGGGACAAAGCGCGCTGCGCGAACAGCAGGCGGCGCAAAGCCACTTCAATGAGCTATGCCAGTTGGTGGGGCATAAAACGCCGACAGAGCTTGATCCTGAAGGCAAGTTCTTCACGTTTGAAGAGCAGGTGACGAAGGCGACAGGCGGCAAGGGGCGCGCGGATGTCTGGCTGAAGGGGCATTTCGCCTGGGAGTATAAGGGCAAGCACCGCGACCTTGACGCTGCTTATGCCCAACTGTCCGCCTATCGTGGCGACCTGGGCAACCCGCCGCTGCTGGTGGTCTGTGACTTCATCGAATACCGCATCTACCCGCAGTGGACGAACACCAGCGGCTTGCCGTTCGTCTTCAAGAATGACGACCTGCTGCTGCCGGAAACCCGCCGTTACATCCTGTGGCTGCTGGAAAACCCGAACAAGTTCCTCGAACTGCGCCAGACAGAACTGGAAGCGCGCGAAAAGCTGACGTTGAAGCTGGCGGAACAGTTCGCACATCTGGCAGATTTGATGCGTGAGCATAAAGATGCGAATGGCAAGCACCCCTGGCAGCCGATCCAGATTGCGCGCTTTCTAACGAAGCTGGTCTTCGCCTTCTTCTGTGAAGATGTCGATATTTTGCCGCGACCGTTCAACCAACCCGCGTTCCGCTACATCATCGAGGAAGGCGCGCGCAAACTGGAGCATGAAGAAGAACGGTCGCGCGGTTTCATCGAAATCATGACGATGCTGTTCAGCGCAATGAACGGGGATCGTGGCACCTTTATTATGAAACCATCTGCATACTTCAATGGCGGCATCTTCGCACCAAGCAAGACAGGCGCGGGCGACGAACTCGAAATCCTCGACATAACCGTTGTGCCGGGTGCGATTGAGCTGCTTTATCAGGTCAATCAGGCGGACTGGCGCTTCGTCAACCCGACGATCTTCGGAACGCTGTTTGAGGGCGCGCTGGATGTGAACAAGCGGGCGCAGTTAGGCGCGCATTACACGGGCGAGGCGGATATTCGGCTGGTGGTGGAGCCGGTGCTGATGAAGCCGTTGTACCGTCAGTGGGAGGCAGTGCGCGCGGAGGCAGAACCGCTGTTGCAAACCTTCCTGCATGACCCCGCGCCGCGCAAACGGACAGAGGCACAGACGGCGTTGACGGCGCTGCACGAGCGCATGATGAGCGCGCTGGAAGCGACGACGGTACTGGACCCGGCGTGTGGCAGCGGCAACTTCCTGTACATGAGCTTGCGCGCGCTCAAGGATTTGGAAGGGCGGGTGCGCAAGTTCTTTGAACCGCTGGCGCTGCCTTTCCGCGATGTGGTGACGCCGCGCCAGTTGTACGGGATTGAGAAGGACGAGTTCGCCGCGAATCTGGCGAAGGTGGTGGTGTGGATTGGTTATCTGCAATGGCGCTATGAGGATGAGGGCATCCTGCATCCGGTGCTGCTGAACCGCCAGCCGCACCCGCGCGCGCTGCCACACCCGATCATCAAGGACAAGAATCACCCGGACGAGCCAGACCGGATTGTGTGTGACGATGCGATTTTGCGCTATGACGGGGCGGGGAAGGCGTATGAACCGGAGTGGCCCGCCGTTGACGTGATCATAGGCAATCCGCCGTTTCTGGGCGACAAACGGATGCGTTCGGAAATGCCAGCCGCTTATGTCGATGACCTGCGCACATTGTACGAGGGGCGAGTGCCAGGCAGTGCGGATTTAGTGACTTACTGGTTTGAACGCGCGCGGGCGCGGATTGAGGCGAAAGCAAGCAAACGCGCGGGCTTGCTTTCAACGCAATCGATCCGCACCGGCAGCAGCCGTACTGTTCTGGATCGAATCAAGCAGTCTGGCGACATCTTCATGGCGTGGTCAGACAAAGCGTGGACCCTGGAAGGCGCATCTATTCGCATCTCGATTGTCGGCTTTGATGATGGGACGGACAAAGAATACTGTCTCGATAACGTTCCGGTCACGCAGATTAACGCGGATCTGCAAAATGCGATTGATGCGACGAAAGCGCGCAGCATTGCCAGCAATCGCGGCTTTGCGTTTCAGGGTCCGGTCAAGGTGGGTGCATTTGATATTCCAGAAGCAATCGCAAAAACGATGCTTGCTGCGGTCAATCCGTCGGGCGCAGATAACACGCTTGTGGTGCGACGCTGGTTGAACGGAGAAGACATCGTTGGCAAATCTAGCGGACGTTGGATTATCGATTTTGGTGAGATGGATGCGGAAACAGCTGCTGGCTTTGTACTGCCGTTTGAACATGTACAAACGAACGTTAAACCTCAGCGAGATACCAATCGTAGAAATCGACGCCGCGAACGTTGGTGGCAGCATGGGGAAACTGTACCGGGATTACGCGCAAAACTGGCAGACATCAAGCGCTTTATTGCAACACCCCGCGTCGCCAAGCATCGCATCTTCGTGTGGGTGGATGCCAACGTGCTGCCAGACAGTCGGGTATATGCTATCTGTCGTGACGACGACTATTTCTTCGGCGTACTCCATTCGTATGTTCATGAGAAATGGGCGATCCGGCTAGCGTCGTGGCATGGCGTTGGCAATGATCCAACGTATGTCGCGTCTGCCTGCTTCGACACCTTCCTCTTCCCCTGGTCGCCTGGCGCGGAAGACACCGCCAGCCCCCACTATGCCGCCATCAGCACTGCCGCCAAAGCGCTGCACGAGGAACGCGCCGCCTGGCTCAATCCACCGGAATGGGCAACCTATGGCGTTGCGCCGGACAGCAAGACGGCAAAGGAACGCACGCTGACCAACCTCTACAACGCGCTCGATGCCTACCGCGCGACACAGGTAGCGCACGCCAGCAGCGAAAGCGCACCCGTCAACGGCAACGGTAGCAACGGCAACGGCGAAAAGCTTATCAAAGCCGCGCGCGATTTCGCCCCGCGCCTTGCCGCGCTGCACGATGCGCTCGATCAGGCGGTGCTTGCTGCCTACGGTTGGGATGACCTGGCGGGGCGCTTGCACACAGCCGACGGCGAAGAGGAGATGCTGCGGCGCTTGCTGGCGCTGAATCTGGTAAGAAGCGGTTGACCTCACGCCCTCGCCCTGAATCGGCGTGTCGGAGGTCAATTCAGGCGGTCACGCTCGGCTCAGTTCGATGCTTCTCTCTCAACAGTGTCACCACGCGCGACACCTCTTCTTTGCCGCGCGCTTCTGACCAGCCGAGCGCGGGTGCGATGATCCCCACAATCTCATCCAGCAACAGCAGTGTAATTTCCCCTAGCATCGCAATCATCGTCCGTCGAAACAGCAGATCATCGAGATGCTCGACGCGCTCATGCGTTGCCAGGTAGACGATCTCACGCACGCTGTAGGCAGGATGTTGTGCCAGCGGCACGTCATTACCTTGCGAGCAGAACGTCGCCACCGTGCGCGCCCGTGTGCCATAGCGTTTGAACAACACAGCGACACGCTCGAAATCCAGATGCGTATCCTGCGCTACGTCCGCAATCCACGCCGCCTGTGACGCAGCGTCGTGCGGGTAGCGCTGCCCGCCGCCGATTGCCAGCCGCGCTGTGCTGTGCAGCCGGGCGTGACCGAGTTCCCCCAGCACCTTGTCCGTCACCTGTTCGGCAAAGGCGCGGAAGCTGGTCCACTTGCCGCCGACCAGACTGTAAATCGGAAACGCCAGACCGCTGCCCGGTGGGATGCGCGGACTGCTGTGGTCGCGGCTGACCTGCCCTGGCGTCAGCGCGTCGCTGCGCGGCAGCGGGCGCACGCCGGAGAAGGTGTAAACGATATGCGAACGGTCGAGCGCGATTTGCGGGAACATGCGTTTGACCGCCGCAATCAGATAGTCGATTTCAGCATCGCTGATAATGGCGCGGTCAGGTTCGTCATCAGGAATATCCGTTGTGCCGATCAGGACACGCTGTTCGAGCGGATAAAAGATGCAGATGCGCGCATCTTCGTTGACGAAGAAAAGCATCTGATCGTGGCATAACGCATGGAGTTCGGGATGATCGACCACCAGATGCGAGCCGCGCGTCCCGCCGATCAACTGTGTCGGCTGGCGCAGCGCGCTGTTCGTCAGGTCGATCCATGCGCCCGTTGCGTTAACCACGACTTTCGGTTGCACGTTAATGGTTTCGCCCGTCAGTTCGTCGCGCAGGCGCACGGTGTCGCCGAAGGCAGCCACCACTGACACATAGTTCAGCGCTCGTGCAGCCGGATGTGCAGCCGCCGCATCTTCCAGCAGTTCGATGCACAGCCGTTCGGGATACAACAGTTTAGCATCGTAGTAGACGAATGCGGCTTTGATGGCGTCGGTCATGCCAGGGCGCTCGCGCAGCGCCGCCGCCCGTGATACATAGCGATGGGCGGGCAGCGCGCCTTTGCCAGAGTAAGCATCGTAGAGCGCGAAGCCGAGCTTGAGGACCAGCGCGCCTCTATCGCCGGGCTTGCTGCGCAGGCGGAAGAACTGGCGCGCGGCGTGAGTCATGCCTTTTGTCCAGCTAAAAGCGGGCATAAAGACGGGCAGCGGGACGACGCAGTGCGGCGCGTTGATGAGCAGGCGGTTGCGTTCGCCCAGCGCTTCACGCACCAGCCGAAACTCGCCATTCTCGAGGTAGCGAATGCCACCATGCACCACGCGCCCGCTGGCAGCGCTCGTGCCAGAGCAGAAATCGCCGCGCTCCACCAGCAGCGCATCCACGCCTTGCTGCGCCAGGTCCCACAGCACGCCTACGCCGTTCGCGCCTGCGCCGATGATCAGCACCGGCACGCGCGGGTTTTCGGTAAGCGAGTCGAGTATGGATGAGCGTGATTGCATATCTTCAGTGCAGGGTGCAAAGTGCAGAGTGCATTGAGAGAGTCTGACTTAAACCTGGAGGCGCGGTGCTGATCTTTGAACACTGAACCCAGAACATAGAACCCCTTACTTTGCACAAACCTGATACCTGAAAGCTAATCTACCAGCAGCAATAGCCGCCATCGATCACGATGTCGCTACCCGTCATAAAGTCCGAGGCTTCCGACGCCATGAACACGACCGCGCCCGTCAGATCGGTCACTTCCGCCATTTTCTTCGTCGGCGTCAGCGCCATCCATGCGGGCAGCATCTCTTTGCCAATCGGCGTCGCCAGCAGGTCTTCCACCAGCGCCGTGCGTGTGTAGCCGGGGCTGATGCTGTTGACGCGAATGCCTGCGAGCGCCCATTCCGCCGCCAGACTGCGTGTCAGGTGGATGACGCCCGCTTTGCTGGCATTGTAGGCGGCTTGCTTCTGCGGTACGTTGACAATATGTGCGGACATTGACGCTGTGTTGATGAGCTTGCCGTAGCCCGCCGGGATCATCACGCGCGCTTCCGCCTGCGCACAGACAAACACACCTTTAAGGTTGATGCCGAGCATCCGATCCCAGTCGCTCTCGCTCATGTCTTCGCTGGCAACCCACTGCCCGATGCCCGCGTTGTTGACGCCAATCGTCAGGCTGCCCCACTTGCTCATGATCGCGCTGACCATCGCCTCGGCGTCGGCGGGCTTGGTCACATCTGCCTGAATTGCAATCGCATCCACACCTTTGGCAATCAACTCGCCCGCCACGACATCCGCCGTCTCCTGCTTGATGTCCACCACCGCCACGTTTGCGCCCGCCTCCGCCAACGCATGGGCGAACGCGCGCCCGATGCCCTGACCGCCGCCTGTCACAAGGGCATTACGCCCGTCGAGCTTGAAGCGCTCCAGAATCGGTTTGACCGTCATCACTACGTCTGGCATAGAAGAATCTCCGTAGAGTTACTATCGAAAAAAGAGAAAGAAAAGTGCTTATTCAAGAGAGTAGAGAAGAAGAGGGTAGAGGGGTTTTTGGCGGGTCGCCCCTGTGAAATGCAACCCCTCTTTATCTCTTCTTCTCTTCCCCTCTTGAATAAAAATCTGAATTTCTAATCTTGTGACACGGTAATCTGCACCTTTACGGACGTTGGCGGCATGTGCAGCGCGTAGTCGAACGCCTTGATGCTGTCGCCAAAGCCGAACGTGTCGGTGATCAACGGCTTGACGTTCAGCTTGCCACTGCCCATCAGTGCCAGCGCACGCGGGTAGACGTGCGCGTAACGGAAGACATGCTCCACCCGCGCCTCTTTGACCGACGCTGCTACGACATCGTAGGGAATCGGGTTGATCGGCAAGCCGACCAGCACCACGCGCCCTGCCGGCGCGATCAGGTCAAACACGCCTGCCGCCGCTTTCTCATTGCCGCTGCACTCAAACACGATGTCCGCCCCCCAGCCATCCGTCAGCTTCTTTACGACTTCGACGGCGTTCTCCTTCGCCACGTTGACGGGCGTGATGGGACCGAGCGTCGCCGCCAGATCGAGTTTGGGCTGCTGCACGTCGGTCATGATGACCTGGCTGCACCCGCCCGCCAGCGCCGCCAGCGCTGTAACCATGCCGATGGGACCCGCGCCGATGACGACGGCGATGTCGCCGGGTTTGATCTGCGCCTTGTTTGCAGCGTGCATCCCAACCGCCAGCGGTTCGACCATCGCGCCTTCTTCGTAGCTGACGTTATCCGGTAGCCGGAAGGTGAAATCGGCGGGATGGACGACGGACGGGCGCAGGACACCATGCACGGGCGGCGTCGCCCAGAAGCGTACCGCCGGGTCGAGGTTGTACATGCCGAGCCGTGTCGCCTTGCTGTTGGGGTCGGGGATGCCCGGCTCCATACACACGCGGTCGCCTACCTTGAGGTGCGCCACATCTGAACCGACTTCGACCACGCGCCCCGATGCCTCATGTCCCAAAACCATCGGCGCATTGACAATAAAGCCGCCGATGCGCCCGAACTCGTAGTAATGCACGTCGCTGCCGCACACACCAACCGTGCGCAGGTCGATGCGTACATCGCGCGCACCGAGCGGTTCATCGAGCGCAATATCGCGGATTTGCAGCTCGTGCTGCTTTTCCAGTACCAACGCTTCCATCACATCTGCTCCTGAATTTTTTCGGAACCGCCAAGACGCAAAAGACGCAAAGAAGATTTTTCTTTGCGCTCTTTGCGTCTTGGCGGTTCAAATGTCTTTTATCCTCTTGTAAAGATGATAAAGCCGAGGACGACCGAAATTATCGACGCAATCCACAGGGGCAGCCCCGCTGGCTCCAAGAGGCGCAGCCACAACAGATGCAGCGCAACCGCCACGACCACCGAAATAAAGACACGGTCAAAGGCGTTCGTATAGATCGGCAGGAAATGTTTACGTCGGTATGCTGCGTCGTCAAATTGATCGGACTCGAAACTTTCTGTCATAGGTATCTTCGCTCCGTCACACGGACGCCTCTTGAGGCGTCCCTACTCATTACTCATCACTCATCACTCATCACTCGTCACTCGTCACTAATCACTCGTTACTCATCACTCATCACTCGTCACTCGTCACTCGTCACTCGTCACTAATCTTTCACCGCGCCGAACGTCAAACCGCGCACGATATAGCGCTGGGCGAACGCCACCACGATCAACGACGGGATCAGCGTCAGCATCGCGACGGCTGCCATCTCGCCCCAGTTCGTGCCTGTCACCGTGACGAACTCTGCCAGCCCGGTGGTGATCGTGCGCGCGTCAAACGCGGTCAGCGTCGCCGCCAGTAGGTACTCATTCCAGGCAAACACCCAGCTCAAAATCAGCGTGACCGCCAGTCCTGGCGCTGCCAGAGGCAGGATGATGCGCCACAGCACAACCAACGTTGATGCACCATCCACATAAGCCGCTTCGTCCAGTTCCGGCGGAATGCCGTCGATCATGCCCTTCAGCAGCCAGATGGCGAACGGCAGGTTGAAGATACAGTACAAAAGGATCAAGCCGATGTGCGTATCGTACAAATCCCAGCGTCCACGCCCTTCGCCGAATGAAAACACCTGCGTGAACATCAAATACAGCGGCAGCAGGAACGCAGCCGGCGGTGCCATACGCTGCGTCAGCGTGGTGAAGAAGATGTTATCGCTGCCCACCAGCTTGTAACGTGACAGGGCATACGTTGCTAGCAGCGCCAACACAGTAACGAGAAGCGCGTTGGACGTTGAGATGATAATCGAGTTCCACATGTACTCGCGGAACGTCGGGTCGTTAATTACGCCTGTATAGTTTTCGATGTGGAAGGTTTCAATGAAAAGCGTCGGGTTATCAAACAGTTCGACGCGGCTGCGCGCCGAAATGACGAACATCCACCACACAGGCAGAATGGTGATGATCGTGACGACGATCCAGCACAGGTAGGTGAAACCATAGCTGAGGACTTTGCCAGTGGTGATCTTCATGACGAACTATCCTCCATGCTATGAACCCGCCGTGCGGCGGACGTTGGTCAGCGAAACGAACAACAGCCAGCAGGCGACAATCGTAAAGTAGAGCGTCAGCAGCGACATTGCCGAGCCGTAGCCGTAATCGGTTTGTGGGAAGACGACGCGGAAGATATGGATGCCGATGGTGCGCGTCGCCGTGCCAGGACCGCCACCGTTGGTGAGCATGTTGATCTCGTCCACTGTGCGCAGCGCGTCCATAATACGAATGAACAGGACGGTCAGTACAACAGGGCGCATCAGCGGCAGCGTGATGAAGCGGAAGATTTGCCAGCGATTCGCGCCATCCACGAGCGCTGCCTCGCGTGGCTCCAGCGGCAGCGACGACAAGCCCGCCAGCATCGTTAATGTGACAAATGGCGTCCAGTGCCAGATGTCCATCAGCACAATTGTCACAAATGCGTGCGTGGCGCTGGTACCGATGTTGTAGTCGAAGCCGAACCAGTTATCCAGCACGAAAGGCACAGGACCAAAGCCAGGTATCGTCAGCAAACGCCAGATTGCCCCAATTGCCAGCGGCGCGATCATCAATGGAACCGTATGAATAGTCCGAAAGATCGCCTTTCCTGGAAAATCGCGCAGCAGCAGTTGTGCCAGCAGAAAGCCGATAACCAACTGACTGATGACCGCGACGGCGGTGAAGGCAATCGTGACGCCAAGCGCGTCCAGAAACAGCTCATCAAAAACGAGCGTGCGGTAGTTGTTAATGCCCGTCCAGTTCATCTCGCGCGATGCGGAAAACAGGTTCCAGTCAAAGAAACCGACGTAAAGCACGTAAATGAACGGGAGGATGCCAACCAGAAACAAGATAATCAGTGAGGGCGCTAGAAGTAGCCAGCCCGTCCTTGCTTTGCGCACGGTGAAAATCCTTCTAAGTACTCATCAGTCTTCTGATAACGGCCTCAAGTATCCATAATTCTGTGCGTAGGGGCGACCCTGCGGGTCGCCCCTGCATTCTACAACCTTCATCCCCTGCCCCCTTCTCCCTTATGGAAAAGGGAAAGCAGAGGTATCTGTAAGTCCCTCTCCCTGAGGGAGAGGGGTTGGGGTGAGGGTTCCTAGCTGCCGTACCCCAGTGAGCGCAGTTCTGCTTCTGCAGCAGCGGCTCCCAGGTCAAGCGCTTCATCGGTCGTGATCTCACCCGCAATCGCCTGATAGATGAACGGAGCGACGACTTCGCGCACCTGCGGGTGGAAGGGGAACGGCGGCGCGCCGCGGAACAGGTAGCCCTGCTCCTGCATCAGTGTGAAGTAGCCGTTCGTGGCACCATCTACCGCGACAACCAGCGGATCGGCATAGGTTGCTTCCATGACGACGCGCGCCGAGGTCGCTGCCCATTCCGCCTGTACCTGCGGCAGACCGACGAACTGCATCCACAGCAGTGCGGCTTCCTGGTTAACCGACGAGACGGGCAAACCGAATGCACCGCCGTCGTAGTAGCCAATGTAACCTTCGCCCGACTCAGCGTCTTCGAGGACGCCTTCGCTCAGCGGCGGCAGCGCGACACCGACATTGCCGACGACCTGTGAACGTTCCGGATCCGTGGCGACCCAGGCGGCATTTTCACCGTACACCAGACCCTGCGCAACACGACCCGCAGCGAACGTCGCTGCGACTTCGTCCCAGGTGCTGCTCGTCGATTCGGGCGGTGCGAACGCCAGGTTGCCCAGCCACCAGGCAAGCGCTGCCTTCGCCGCATCACCGTTCATCGTGCCACCGTTTTCAACGGTTGCAGACCAGCTGTCCATATTGATGCCCCAGTTGTAGACACCAAAGGACGGGGCAACGGTTTCAAAGAATTCATAGAACGAGGCAGGGTGTGCTGAAGCAGCCTGCACCGTCGTCCCCCAAAGTTCCTGGTCGGGGCGGTTGAAAAATTCAGCAATGTCGCGATACTGTTCGTGAGTAGTCGCCGGAGCCAGTGGGTAGCCGTAAGCGGCTTCAAAGGCTGCCTGTTCTTCAGGGTTGTTGAACAGGTCGGTACGATACAGGTAAATCTTGATGAATGCTTCCATCACCATACCGTACACGTCACCGTTGGCATCTTTGAAGTTGTCGATGAACGTGCTGAAGTTATCGAAGCTGAATTCCGGTGCTGCCAGGTTCGGCATGTCCGTTAATGCCTGCGTCATGTTGACCAGGTAGTTATTGGCGAGGTAGCCGTAAATGATGTCCTGTTCAATGTATACGAAATCGTAGATGCCGGTGCCGGCTTCCATGTCACGGATCGCCTTGTCGTACATCTGATCCCAGGATGTGGTTTCGAGTTCGACATTGATGCCCGTCATTTCTGTGAACATCGGGGCAAGAACATCCTTCACATAGTTGGATGGCGGGGTGCTTTCGGTAACGCCGCGCAGCGTCGTGCCAGCATAAGGTTCGGCGGCGGCAGCCCACCACGCAGCATCAATGGCAGCGTGCCCATCGGCGGAAACCAGCGACGCACCCAGCAGCGCGACCATCAGCGAGACGAGTGCAACAAGCAAAGTCAGCTTTTTCATCTTTGTGTTCCTTATTTATACGAGATCGAGCGAACAGGTTGAGTCAGGGAAACCGATATGATTCTTGTGATAGCGACCTCCTGTAGCCTTGCAATTTTTTGCAGAGCGTGCATAATCTTGCACAGTTAAAGATTATAGCGCGGCGAAAATCAAAACGCAAACTTTTGAAACGAATTGATATAAAACATGCAATTGCTCATGGTTGAGAGATGACAAAAGACTTTTACATCGGCATTGATGTCGGCACGTCCAGCACCAAAACGGGTTTGTGGCGTGTTGATGGCGTGCTGATTGCAGAAGCGACAGCCACCTACCCGCTGCATCGCCCGCAGCCAACATGGGCTGAGATGAACCCATATGACTGGTGGCAAGCGGCTTGCACGACGGTGCGCGCCGTGCTGGCACAAAGCAATGTTGTGCCGGAAGCAGTCGGCGCGGTAGCGGTCGATGCTATTGGCTGGTCGCTCGTCCCGGTTGATTTAGCGGGCGAGCCGCTCTGCATGTCTCCTATTTGGTTGGACAGGCGCGCAGATGCACAGGCGGCGCACCTGCGCAATTACCCTGACGCTGACATGCTGATCAATCTGGTTGCCAATCCACTCGATGCCGCCTACCTGACGCCCAAGCTCCTCTGGCTGCGCGAGATGCAGCCGGACATCTACGCACAAACCCATCGCTTCCTCGAAGCAACGGGATATATCGTCCACAAATTGTGTGGCACGTTCAGTTGCGATTTTACCCAGGCATACGGCTACCACTGCTTCGACATCCGACACGAGCGTTGGGACGAACACGCGCTTGATCTACTCGACCTGCCGCCGGACAGGTTCCCTACCCTGTATTCGTCCTGCACTGTCGTTGGCGAAGTCACCCGTGCTGCCGCCGATACAACCGGACTGCGGGCAGGAACACCCGTCATCGCCGGGGCGCTGGACGCAGCCGTCGGCGCGTTCGGTAGCGGCGTGGCGCGTGTGGGGCAGTGTTCGGATCAGGGCGGCACGGCGTTTGGCTTGTCGCTGTGCGTCGATCAGGTGATCGTCGAGCCGCGCCTGATCTTCTCGCATCATGTCGTGCCGGGAACTTACATCTTTCAGGGTGGAACCGTCGGCGGCGGCGTGCTGCGCTGGTTCCGCGATACGCTGGGGCAGCCGGAAGCGCAGGCAGCCACATTGTTGGATGATGACGCCTATGCTCTGATGAGCCGTGAGGCGGCACAGGCAGCAGCGGGCGCGGGCGGGCTGATCTTTCTGCCCTATCTGGCGGGCGAGCGTTCGCCATTGTGGAACAGCGACGCACGCGGGGTCTTCGCCGGGCTGACGTTCAATACCAGCCGCGCACAAATCATCCGCGCGTTGATGGAAGGCTGCGCCTACGCGGTCTATCACAATGTCAAGATCATGGAAGCGCATGGCGTGCGTGTCGGTGAGTGGATTGGCATTGGCGGCGCGGCGAAGAGCGAAGTGTGGTGTCAGATCAAGGCAGACCTGACCGGACGCCCGTTCGTGATTGCGCAGCGCGCCGATGGCAAGGCGGGCGATAACACGCTGGGGCTGGCGGTGATGGGCATGTACGCGGTCGGGGCGTGCGCCGATCTTGCGGCACAGATTGAGGCGTTCCTGCCACAGCGCCGCGTCTACGAACCGGACGCAAGGCGACATGCGATTTATCAGGAAGCGTTTGCGGTCTATCTTGATCTGGTTGAGCGCGTGCTGCCCGCGTTCAAAGACTTGGCGAGAATTGGACAATCGGGATGAGAAACAGAAGTTCCTTAACGCAGAGGCGCAGAGATAGAGAGACGCAGAGGGATAAGATACCCTGCGTTCTCTGCGTCTCCGCGCCTCTGCGTTAAATTGCTCTTGGCAGTCTGGAGAATGAGGTAAAGCATGAACGCGGTGGTATTGGAAGCGCCGGAGCAAATGGTTTATCGCGATGTGCCGCTTCCCGAACTGGCAGCGGGCATGGCGCGCGTGCGGGTGGGCGCGGCGTCAATTTGCGGTTCGGACATGCTGCGCGTCTATCACGGTGCGGCCCGTGTACTGCCAATTGTGCTGGGGCATGAATTCGCGGGTGAGGTCGAAGCGGTCAACGGCATCAATGATACCTGGCTGGGGCGGCGAGTGGCGATTGCCCCGCTCATCCCGTGCATGACGTGTGAAAACTGTCAGCGCGAATTGTATGCCTGCTGCACACGCTATTCGTTCATTGGCTCGCGCGTGCAGGGTGGCTTCGCTGAAACGGTGGATGTGCCGGAAGCAAATCTCGTGTCCCTGCCTGACGAACTCGATCTCACGCTCGGCGCGCTGGTCGAACCGATCAGCGTCGGGATGCACGCGCTGGCGCGGGCAGGCGGCGCAGCAGGCAAACGGGTGGCGGTGATCGGCGTCGGCTCGATTGGCTTGCTGGCGCTGCGTTCGGCGCTGTGGGCAGGGGCAAGTACAGTGCTTGCCTGCGATATTGACAAAGACAATCTGGCAGCAGCGGCGGCGATGGGCGCAACTGCCACGCTCAACCCGCGCAGCGAAGAGGTGCCAGTGCGCGTCAAGGCGGACTACGGCAGTGTTGACGTGGTGATCGAAGCATCGGGCGCGCCTGCTGGACTGCAACTGGCACTATCGCTTTGCGGCGCAGGCGGTAGTATTGTCTGTGTGGGCAACCAGCCGCTTGACCAGTCGCTATCACTGCACTGGATCGAACATCTGATGCGGCAGGAGTTGCAACTCTATGGCGCGTGGATGTCGTACTCCGCCCCGTTTCCCGGTCAGGAATGGTTGGATGCCGTGCGAATGCTGGTAGACGATGCGGACCTGATGCGCAGCATGTACACGCATGAAGTCGAGTTGGCGGGGTTGCCGGAGATGTTCGCACGGCTGCACGCGGGCGGCTTCTCACACCGGAAAATACTGGTGACATACTGAGAAGAGCATGAAAAAAGCTTGTTGAAGAGGGTAGAGGGGAAGAGTCTAGAGAGTTTTTATCTTTGCGTTCTTTGCGCCTTTGCGGTTCAAAAAAACTCAAACCGCAAAGACGCAGAAGACGCAAATAGCCAGCCAATGGAAAAACCCTCTAGACTCTTCTTCTCCATCCTCTTGAATACGCACTTTTTCTTGCTCTCCTACGACTCTGGGTGATTTGGTATTGGAGGTATGATGGGCAAGTTCTTTGATGCAATTCGGGACGAAGACCGTGCGTTCATCGATGAGCAGCAGATGTTCTTCGTCGCGACCGCGCCGCTGGCGGATGACGGGCATATCAACCTGTCGCCCAAAGGGCTGGACTGTTTCCGCGTGTTGTCTGATACGCAGGTGGCGTATCTCGATATGACGGGCAGCGGCAACGAAACGAGCGCACATCTGCTGGAAAACGGACGCATCACGTTCATGTTTTGCGCCTACAAAGGCGCGGCGAACATCCTGCGTCTCTACGGGCAGGGACGCGTTGTGCTGCCGGGTACGCCGGAATGGGAAGCACTTGTACCATGCTTTACACTCTACCAGGGCTACCGTCAGATCATCGTGGCGGACATTCACAAAGTGCAAACGTCGTGCGGGTATGCCGTGCCGTTCTACGATTTCAAGGCGCAGCGCGAAACGCTGACGAAATACTGGGAACAGAAAGACCCAATTGCTTACCAGCACGACAAGAACATGCAAAGCATTGATGGCTTGCCAACACCGCTGACACGGCGCTAGATCAGATACCTGAAGTCCCCCACCACCGTTCCAGATGCGGCGTGCCGTTGTTGAGCCAGCTTGTGAGTTCGACCCGCGCCGCCGCCACATGCTTGAGCATGGCGTCGCGTTCTGCGCCGGGCGGCGCGCTGTCTCCCCACAACCCCGCAAGCTGCTCTTGCACCCGTTGTGTCGTCGGCGGGAGCGCCACCAGCGCTGCCGCCGCGCCAAAGGCATAGCGCCGCATATCGATTTCGTGCGTCCACGCCAGCCGCATCGTCCCGATCAGACGGTCATCCCAGCCAAGCTTGCGCGCCGGGTCGCGCCCGACACGCTCGGCTGTGTCGCGCAGATGCGGGTTGATCATGCGCGTGATCAGGTCATCCACGTAAGCAGCGTAGCCTTTCGGCGTGAACAGCGGGTCGCTCGCCATATATTTTTTGACCAGCGCCGCGCCGCTTTCTTCCAGAAACGCCGCCCGTGCGAAATCGATCACGCCTGGCACAGACTGCAAATCGGCGATCAGAGGCTTGCCGAGCGCCAGCGCGATATACGCCAGCAGCGCGTGCGTCGCGTTATGTCCATACAACTTCGCTTCTTCAAACGGCAGCAGGTCGTCTTTCTCCTGAAAGACCTGAATGCCGCGCGTGAACGGCTGCGGGAAATCGATTCGTGTGATCAGGATGCGGTTGAACGCCTCGACAAGAAATGCCCGCCCGCCGTCCGGCGTGATCGGCAGCAAGCCACGTTCGGCAATTTCTGCCGCGTCGCTGGGGACTCCGCTCATCTTGCCGACGACGGTATTCAGGAAGCGAACGACGGACTTGACCGCTGCCTGTTCTTCATTTGGAATTTCGCCTATCACCAGCGCTTCAAGCGTTTCCGCAGCGTGGTTGTTGTTCTCTGCTGTGTAGATGACACAGCGCGGACCACGCGCCTGCACCTTGCGCCGCAGCCCCGCCGCCAGCACACGATGCAGACTGCCCGCGCCATCCGAATGGTAGTAGGCGACGCTCGGCACAGCGGTACTGATTTCGTCGGCGCTGGCGATAGCGTCAATCAGTCGGTCGCGGTCGCTTTCGACCTGCGGGTTTTCCAGCATCACGGGTCCGATGTCCGCGCGTTCAACATGATCGCTGTGGGCGATATTGACGCCGAACATGCCGCCGTTGGCACGCACCGCATCGACCACCTGCGGCACGACTTCCGCCACCACGAGGCACCCAAACGCGCCGGACTGAAATGCCTCATAGAGAAACAGTCCCGATTGAATAGCGCCGAAGCCAAAACCAACAAATGTGCGTGTGCCAGAAAGCGCCATCGTAATCCTTTTGCAGGTATAATTGCTGTATACGTCGGAGCGACAGGCTAAGAGCAGATGTATCCCGAAGATCGTGTCCTCGTCGGCGTCATCAACCGCCGGCGCGATCTGGCGACAGCGCGCGACCAGCATTGGTATCGCATTCCACAGACCCGGCTGCCACGCGGCATCCATGCAGAGTATATCGCGTTTTTTCTGAGCAGCGTCTTTAAAGAACAGAATGGTGGCATCCACTACTTCGCGCAGCGCAAGGGTCTGGAACTGCTCTATCGCAAAGACCTGCTTCCCGACGAACCTGATCACCCACGCGCCAATGATGCTTATTACAAAGTCGGGCTGGAGGCGCTGCGTCCGAAAATGCCGCCCGTACTGAACCCGACGCGCCGCTCCATCAGTTTCGTCTACACGACATGGGATCGTTTTGTGAAGGCGACGACGATTGCCGACCTGTACAGCAAGGACGATTACTACGTGGATCGCATCTACCACGCTTTGCGTGAACGGGGCGTGTATTCAGAGCGCTACTGGGAAGCCGAAACGCGCGATACGCACACCCCTGCTGGCGTGCGCATCCTGTGTGAAAGCGGCGTCGTCAGCGCGACGATTGACCGCAGTGCGGGCGATGTCTTCCTCGACAGCGCGCAGCCGACAGACGCGATTTTGCAGCAAATCCTTGACCAGATTGCCCGCAGCGGCGGTCCCGTCATGCTGCATTTGCCACACGATATTTAAAGAGTGAGAAAAGTGCTTATTCAAGAGGCTAGAGGGGAAGAGGATAGAGACATAAATCAATTCTCAATCCTCTTTTTCTCCAGCCTCTTGAATAAGCTTTCTTGTCTGTCTTCCTACGGTCCCTGCGTTAAAATCAGGATGCGCTTTACTCAAACAGGATTACAGACCATGCTCATCACCAACGGGACGCTGATCACCTGGGGAATGCAAAACGCGGTCATCGCCAATGGCGCGGTCTATGTGCAAGACGGAATGATTGCCGACATGGGCGACGCGGCGGAACTGGGAGCGCGTTACCCGCACGCCGAACGACTGGACGCGCGCGGGCAGTTGATCATGCCGGGGCTGATTTGCGCGCACACGCATTTCTACGGTGCTTACGCGCGCGGCATGGCGATCCCCGGCGAGCCACCGCGCGACTTCCCCGAAATCCTGCGCCGCCTGTGGTGGAATCTCGATAAAGCGCTCGACGCTGACGCCGTGCGCATGAGCGCGCTGGTGTGTCTGGTAGACGCGATTCGGCATGGCACAACGACCCTGTTCGATCATCATGCCAGCCCGAACGCGATCGATGGCAGCCTGGATGTGATTGCCGATGCGGTCACGCAGGCAGGGCTGCGGGCGGTGCTGTGCTATGAAGTCACGGATCGCGATGGGCTCGACAAGGCGGAGGCGGGCACTGGCGAAAACCTGCGCTTCATGCGCACACACCGCAATCATCCACTGCTGCGCGGCACGTTCGGCTTGCACGCCAGCCTGTCCTTGAGCGATGCCACGCTGGAGCGCGTCGCCAGCGTGTTGAACGCTGACGAGGGCGTGCATATTCATGTGGCGGAGCATGAGGCGGACGAAGATGACAGCCTGTCACAGTATCGGCTGCGCGTGGTCGAACGGCTGGCCGCCTTCGGGTTGCTGCGCCCGCAGACGATCCTGGCACACTGCGTCCATATTGACGACCGCGAACGCGCGCTGATTCGCGAGCATGGCTGCTGGGTGACGCACCAGCCGCGCTCGAACATGAACAATGCCGTCGGCGCGATGGCGTTCGACACGATGATGCGCGAAGGCGTTCAGGTGTGCATCGGCAACGACGGCTTCAGCAATGCCATGTGGGAAGAATGGAAGGCAGCGTATCTGCTGCACAAGATCACGCATCGCGACCCGCGTCTGGCGAACGGGGCAGATGTGGCACGGGTGGGCGCGCAGCACAACGCGGCGCTGGCATCAGCACATTTCAGTGCGCCAATCGGCGCGCTGGCAATCGGCGCGCAGGCGGACATCATCCTGGTCGATTATCAGCCGTACACGCCGCTGACGAGTGGCAACCTGCCCTGGCATATCCTGTTCGGCTTTGAGCCGTCGATGGTGACGACGACGATCTGTGCGGGCAAGCTGCTGATGCGTGACCGCCAACTGCTGACGCTGGACGCGGCAGCAATTGCCCGCAACGCGCTGGCGCTGGCGGACGACGTGTGGGCGCGGTATGCGGCGATTGCGGGGTAAGTAAGTTACCGCCCCCCGCTTGCCCGCGCGATGAAGTCATACGGATACGGCGGCGTAAGCGCGCTCACGTCGTTCAGCCGCGCCCGCTGATCAGCCGTCAGTGACCAGCCGACGCTGCCGAGATTGTTCTGCAACTGCTCCAGCGTGCGCGCCCCGATGATCGGCGCGGTCACGCCTGACGCGTCCTTGACCCAGCTTAACGCCACCTGCGCGGGCGTCTTGCCCATTTCGTCCGCCACCGTCACCAGCGTATCGATCACCGACCAGGTACGCTCGTTGGCATAGGTGTTCCAGCCTTCCGACCAGCCATGCTTTGTCGCCGCCGCCACGCGCGTCTCGTCCGGCGGCAGTTCCATGCCCCGCTGATACTTGCCACTCAGCCAGCCGCCCCGCAGCGGACTCCAGGGGATGATGCCGATGCCTTCGTTCTGGCATAGCTCGACAATCTCCCATTCGAGCGCGCGGTCGAGCAGGTTGTACAGCGGTTGCAGACAGATGAAGCGCTCCCAGCCGCGCAAATCACTCATGCCGACCGCCTTCTGTATCTGGTACGCGGTATAGTTGCTGACGCCGATGTAACGCACTTTGCCCTGCTGCACCAACGCATCCAGCGCTGACAGCGTTTCGTCCAGCGGCGTCCCGCGATCCCAGCAGTGGACCTGATACAGGTCAATGAAGTCGGTTTGCAGGCGGCGCAAACTCGCCTCGACCGCATCGAAGATGTGCTTGCGGCTTAAGCCAACTTCGTTGACGCCATCGCCCATACCAAAGCGGACTTTGGTGGCGATCACCCATGCGCTGCGGTCTTTTTCCTTCAGCCAGCGCCCAACAATCTCCTCGCTCACGCCGCGCCCGTAGACGTTCGCCGTGTCGATAAAGTTGCCGCCCGCTGCCGCGAACGCATCCATCATGGCGAAACTGCTCGCCTCGTCCGCCTCGCGCCCGAACGTCATCGCGCCCAGACACAACTCGCTGACCTTTACGCCCGTCCGCCCCAGATAACGATAGTCCATCTTCATATCTCCAGTATGTTGTGAGTCATTCATCGTCTCCACGAGCGACCCGCCGGGTCGTCCCTACTTATCACTCGTCACTCATTACTCATGACTAATCCAGCGTCCCGCCCTCCATCCACGTCTGCAACTGCTGCTCATGCAGTCGCCAGTCGGGGAGGTGGCGATCCATCAGCGCCTTAAAGCCCTTGCCATGATTGAATTCCAGCAGATGCACCAGTTCATGCACAATCACGTACTCCGCCAGTTCGTGCGGCACGCGGCACAGCGCCGTGTTCAAGCTGATGCTGCCCTTGCTCGAACACGACCCCCACTTGCGGAACATCTCGCGCACGCTCACGCGCTTGGGCTGCACACCCATGCGCCCCGCCCATACGTTCACCATCGCCCGCAGTTCGGCAGGCGTGGTAATAATGGGCAGGTCAGGGTCAACACTTTTGTGCGCCAGCTTGCCAAGCGCGTCGGCAATGAATGTGCGCACCATGTCGCTGCGCAAGCTCGAACGTTTCGGGATGAACAACACCAGTCCAAGCGGTGTGGTCTTCATCACCAGCGAGCGCCGCCGCTGGCGATAGACCCGTATCGTATGCCCATCAATCGTGAGCAGTTCCGGCTTTGAGTTCATCTATGAGTTCTGCGCACTCAACAGCACGCGCGCTTCGTCGCCGTGCAGCGTATACGCGCCCAAAGCGGCGGGGATCAGCACCGTCTGCCCGGTCGTGAACGCCACCTCGTTTTCGCCCGCGCGCACCATCGCGCTGCCGTCAATGCACGTCAGGCTGTGGAAGCGTCGTCCGCCCGTGTCGAGATCAACCTCATGCCCGTTGGTCGCATTCAGTTGATAAAGGTCTGTGTAAAAGTATGGCGAGCGCACAATTTCGACCTGCTTGCCAGTCTCATGTCGGGTAGACTTGATCTCCGGCAGTGTCTCCAGATTGGCAACCCTCAGCCCCTTCTCAATATGCAGTGGGCGCGGCTTGCCATCCAGCCCCATACGTCCCCAATCGTACAACCGATAAGTGGTATCGGACGACTGTTGAATCTCGTAGACCAGCAGCCCTGGACCGAGCGCATGTACCGAACCCGCCGCCATGTACATCACGTCACCTTCGCTGACATTGGCATACACAACCTTGTCTTCCAGTGTATTGCCCTCGATAGCCGCCGCAATGTCCGACCGCGACAGTCCCGGCTGCACACCGATCACCAGCCGCGCACCCGCCTCTGCGCCGAGCATGTACCATGCCTCGTTCTTGCCGCGCGGCTCGCCTTCCAGTTCGCGCGCTTGCTCATCGTTCGGATGATCCTGTATCGACAGCCAGTCATTGGCGTCGAGAATTTTCGCCAGCAATGGAAACCCTTCCGCAGGATCATTGCCCGCGCCGACCAACGCTTCGCCATATTCGCGCAGCAAATCGCCCAGCGTGCGCCCGCTGTGTTCGCCATTGGCAACGATGCTGGTGTCATGCAGTTCCCATGCTTCACCATAGGGCTCGTCGGTTGGCAACTGCTTATACATACGGTCAGCCAGGGCGCGCCCGCCCCACGGCTTGGCGTGCAGCGTCGCAGTGAGTAGCAGCGGATAAAGTGTGGTCATCTTGAGTCCTTGTTGAATTTATGGCAATGACGGTTATCGGTTAGCTGACGCCGCATACCTATCCTGGTCTCCACGCAATGGTCAATTCGCCATCGAATAAATGGCGCTCTTCGCAGCCACCGCTGATCGTGCATTCAGCATCGACGCCATAGACCGCCCATTCGCCTGCCCGTCGCGAACGATAGTAGAGCATGGAGCCGTCTGGCGTCCAGCTTGGCGCGGTTTCGCGCGTCGGGTTATAGGTAATACGACGCAGGCTGCCGCTATCCAGATCATACACGTAGATGTTGCTATCACCATCCCGATCCGAGAACAGCGCAATCTGGCTGCCATCGGGCGACCACGCGGGCATGGCATCCATCATAAAATTGTCGGTCACGCGCACCAGTCCATTTGTGGAGGCAATCGGTTCAGTAATCGTGGCGATTTCGACGATGTAAACTTCCTGATTCGCTACTGGCGACCAGGCAAATGCCAGGCGTGTCCCGTCGGGCGACCAGCTGGGTGCGGAGGCGCTAATGCCGTCAGCGGTCAACTGCAACTGCTCACCGCTGCTCACATCCACGATATAGATTCCCTGCCGCGAGTCGGTCAGTCCCGTATACGCAATCCGCGTCCCGTCCGGCGCCCATGCCAGCGCAGCAATGCTGGGGTCAGCGGCTTGCCCCTGTGCGACAATATGGCGCTGGCTACCATCTGCGTTCATTAGCCAAAGCGTTTGCGCGCCACCCTCTATCGCCAACCACGCCAG
>Ga0224723_1000482_pt1 | contig 27223 bp, 24 predicted proteins | sample Balambano_FR2_Me_FD_161647 | JGI IMG/M metagenome (GOLD analysis project Ga0224723, IMG submission 161647) | Freshwater sediment microbial communities from Lake Towuti, South Sulawesi, Indonesia - Balambano_FR2_MetaG | ecosystem: Environmental > Aquatic > Freshwater > Lake > Sediment | place... | reverse complement strand
CGCGCGCGCGCGCCGTGGAGCAGGCGCGAGAGAAGGTCGCGCCCGAACTGGTCGGTGCCCAGAAGGTGCGCCAATGACGGCCCCTGCAGCCGCGCGCGCGGGTGGAACGCCTGCGGATCGTAGGGTGCGAGCAGTGGGCCCAGCAGCATTGCCGTCGCCACCACCAGCAGCAGCACCGCGCCGACCACCCCCGGCGGACTGCGCAGCAGTTCACGCATAGCGCACGCGCGGATCGATCGCGGCAATCACCAAGTCGGACACCAGGTTCGAGAGCGCATAGACCATCGCCAGCACCAGCGTGACGCCCTGGATGACCGGCAGGTCGCGGTTCTCCAGCGCGTAGATCAGCAGGCGCCCCAGGCCCGGCCAGGCGAAGATCTCTTCGACAACAATGATCCCGCCCAGCAGATAGCCGACATCCAGCGAGATCACGGCGATGGTCGGCGCCAGCGCGTTGGGCAGTGCGTGCCGGCGCAGCACGACCCGCTCGGCCAGTCCCTTCAGCCGGGCCGCCCGCACATAGTCGCTGGCGAGCACATCGGCCATCTCGCTGCGCGTCTGACGCGCGATATGGGCGGTGAGCACCAGACTCAGCGTGCCGGCCGGCAGGATCACGTGTGCGATGAAGCCGTGCAGGCTCTCGACCGGTGAGACGAATCCGCCCGCCGGGAACAGGCCGCTGTTCGGGCCCGCCAGGAACACGATCAGCAGCGTGGCGGTCACGAACTCCGGCATGGCGGTGCCGGCATAGGCCAGGCAGCCGATCGCCAGGTCGGCCAGCGTCCCGCGCTGCACCGCCGCCGCGATGCCCAGGGGGATTGCGATCAGCGTGACGGTGACCAGCGCCGTCACCGCAAGCATCGCGGAGTTGGCAAAGGCAGCCGCGATCAGTCCCGCGACCGGCACGGACAATCGAAGCGACATACCCCAGTCACCGCTCAGCACGCCGGACAGCCAGTCGAGATACTGCACCGCCCATGGCCGGTTCAGGCCAAGCCGTTCCTCGACCGCCGCGAGCTGATCAGGGGTGGCGTATTCGCCCAGGATCATCACCGCGGCATTGCCGGGCAGGATCATGGTGATGGCGAACACCGCGAACGAGACGACAAGCAGCACCAGCAGCACGGCGGCGAGCCGGCGCGCCAGGTATCCGGGTGTCATTGCACCGTTCGCGCCGCGGAGCGGTCCGGACTACCTCCGCTCGAGCCAGACGGTTTCGGTGAAGAAGGTGCGCGACAGGGGGTGCACCTGCCAACCCTTCACGACGTCGCGGGATGCGGTCAGCACGTCCTGGAAGAACGGGATGATGTAGGGGGTGTCGCGCACGATCAGTTCCTGCGCCCGTGCGTACAGCCGCGCCCGTTCGGCGTTGTCCAGCGTGCTGCGCCCACGCGCGACCGCTTCGTCGAACTCGCGGTTCTTCCAGGCGGTGTCCTCGAAGGCGGCGTCCGAGGTGAGCAGCAGGGTGAAGGCGCCGTCCTCGGTCGGCTGCATCCCCCAGTAGGCCATGTAGAAATTACCCTTGCGCCACACATTGGCGAGATACGTGTCGTGCGGCATCGTCTCGACCTCGATGTCGAAGCCGGCAGGGCGGGCCATTTCCTTGATGGCAACCGCAACTTGGGTGCGGATCGCCGGGCGGTTGGACGCGACGAGCCTGATCTTGAGCCCCTGCGGATACCCGGCCTCCGTCAGCAGGCGTTTCGCCGCCGCGGGGTCGAACGCGGCCTTCGGCGTGTCGATGCGATAGCGGTACTCGGGTGACAGGATGTTGTCATAGGCGGGGCGGCCAAGCCCCTCCAACACCAGGTCGACCAGCAGGTCGCGATCCACCGCCATGGCAAGCGCGCGTCGCACGCGGATGTCGTCGAACGGCTTCTGATCTAGCCGCATCACGACATTGATGAAGCGGCCGGAGGCGACCCGCAAGGCATTGACCCCGCGGGCCGAGGCGATGCGCTTGAAGTCGGCCTGCTGGACTTCCAGCATCACATCCATCGCGCCGGACAGGAAGTTGGTGGACTCCGCAGCAAGGTCCGGGAACAGGTACATCTCAACCGCATCAAGGTACGGCTTGGTCGGGTCATAGTAGCGCTCGTTGCGGACCAGCCGCGTCATGCGCGCGCTGTCATAGGTTTCGAGCTTGAACGGGCCGGTGCCGTTCGGCCTGGTGTCGATCTCGGTCAGGGGCCCGGCAAGCGCCTTGGCCGAGACGATGCGGGCGTTGGCATGCGCAACCGAGATCGGAAAGTCTGCATAGGAGACGCTCAGCGCGAATCGCACGGTGCGCGGATCGACGGCCACGACGTCGCTGATCATGTTCAACACCGGCCGCGCGGGCGAGGCAGTGGCGGGCGTGAGAATCGCCTTGAACGTGGCCACCACGTCCTCCGCCGTGCAGGGCGAACCGTCGTGGAACGTCAGGTTGGGACGCAGCGTGAAGGTGAACACCTTCGCTTCGCCGTCGCCCGTCCAGCGCTCGGCCAGGTCGGGCAGCGGCTGCATGTTCGGCCCCATCCGCGTCAGGCCGGAATACAGCATGTCCACCGCCAGATACTCGGCAGGGCCGGACAGCTGCAGCACGTTCAGCGTGGCGATGCGGTTGCTGTGGCTGACCTTCAGCACGCCGCCGCGCCGCGGAGTTCCCTGGGCCTCGACCGCGGCCGGCACAATGCCGCCGGCAGCCAGGGCCAGAAGCATGCTGCGGCGGTCAAACGTCGGATCAGTCATCGAAGCCTCTCCTTCCTGATTGTCGAACGGCGCTGGTCGGCCGCTTTCACCTGACGACTGTGAGCTGATCGGGCAGCGCGGTCAGCACCTCCGGCACGCCCTCCGTCACCAGCAGCGTGTGGCCCACGCCCATGCCGAAGCCAGTGTCGCTGTCACCCAGCATCACGTGGTAGAACAGCGTCATGCCCGGGGCACAGCGCGTCGGGTTGCCGGCATAGATCATGGGGGGCACATCCATGCTCGTGGGCGCGAAAGTGCAGCCGACCGAGTAGCCGGTGGCGCCATAGCGGTGTGCGCGATAGCCGGCTTCGTCCAGACCGGCCGCATGCACGTCGAAGATCTGGCCGAGCGTGGTGCCGGGACGGGCAATCTCGGTCATCCGGTCCAGCGTGCGCCGGCAGGCATCGTACATCCTGACCTGACGCGGATCGGGCGTGCCGAACAAGATTGTCCATTCGGTCTTCACGTTGTAGCGGCGATAGGCGACGGGATACTCGACCACGATCTGGTCCTGCGCTTCGATCCGCCGCGGCAGCGAAACGCCGCGGCCATAGATCGCGCGTGGGCCGGAATTGAACAGCGGCGCATTGGGCGGCATGTCCGCCCCATCGTTCATGATGCTGGTCAGATAAGCACCCTTGATCGTCGAATCCAGCACGCCCGGCCTTGCTGCTGCAATCACCGCGACAAGCGAGCGGTCAAGAATTTCCGCCGCCTTGCGCACATAGGCAATTTCCGTCGGCGACTTGATCAGCCGCAGCTTCCGGATCAGGTGAGAGTCGTTGTCCAGCGTGCAGAACCCGTCCAACGTCTTCTGCAATCGCCACAGGTTCCAGCCGGTCAGGCCATGGGTGTTGAGTTCGACGGCAAGCCGCTTCCCGCCAAGGCCCAGCTCCTGCAGGATCGCCTTCAGGTCGCGGGCCGGGTTCGCATCCTCGGCATCCCACCAGATGCGGATATCTTCGATGGTGCTGGTGGTGCACGCCTGCAGCAGGTCGGGGCGACGGGTCAGCAGCACGAAGGGACGGTCGTCGGCAGTGACCACCAGGCACTGGAAGAACACGAAGCCGCCGGTGTCGTAGCCGGTCAGCCAGAACATGCTTTCCTGCGCGAACACCAGCATGGCATCGAAGCCGGCGCTTCGCAGTTCGGCGCGCAATCGTGCCTGGCGCTGTTCGTGCTCGGCGCGGGAAAAGGGCAGGTTCGGTCCGCTGCTGGGGCTCATGCCACCCAAGCCTAGCGTGACCCTACGTGGCCGTGTAGCCATTCAGCGTCCTGCCACGGCAATGACCGGAGCCCGCCGCGTGACGTGCCACCGACTGCCCGATCCGGCGACGGGTTCAAGTCCTCAGGGGCCGGAGGTCGATCACCACCGGGTCTTCAGTGATGCGTCTCCCGACAGCGCGGATGACACGATGCGGGCCAACCACCCCGACATGACCACCCTGGGTTCGTCCAACGACGGCCCAAACCAGTTCCGGCGTCAGTGCGATTGCCTTGCCTTGGGCATCCAGGGCCATGCGGCGTTCGCCGCTCCGCTGCGCCAGCATGGTTGAGGCCGCTCCCTGGTTCACACGAAGCGAGTTCGCTGGGCGCCTTGGCCGCGTGCAGGCGGCCCTGCGTGCGGGCGGATTTGATGCGATGCTGGCCTTCATGCCGGAAAGCGTCACCTGGCTGACCGGCTTCTTCACCCGCGGCTATGGCACGTTCCAGTTCGCGATCGTGCCGGCGAATGGCGACCCGACAGTGATCTGCCGGGATGTCGAGGAGTACTATCTCAACACCACCTGCGTGTTCCCCGATCGGGCAATGTGGACCGACGCCGACGACAGCATCGCCGTTGCGGCCGGCGCGATCCGCGCGCGGTTGGGCGAAGGCCCGCGGCTGGCCGCGGAGCTTGCGGCGTGGCCGCTCTCGGTTGCCCGCTACGAAGCTCTGCGTGCCCATCTGCCGGCAGCGTCCTGGCAGGATCAGAGCCGGCTGGTGACCGAGATGCGTTTCGTGAAGTCACCCGCCGAGATCGCCTATCAGCAGCGGGCGGCGCGCGCGGCGGAGGCGGGGATGCAAGCGGCAATCGCAACGGCAAGGGCAGGCACCAGCGAACGCGAGATGGCCGCGGAAATCTGCGCCGCGATGATCCGCGCCGGCAGCGATCTGCCGGGCCCCGGCGTGCTCTCCTCGGGCGAGCGTGCCCTGCATCTGCATGGCGGCTATTCCGACCGCGTGCTGGTGCATGGCGATGTTGTGCAGGTGGAGACCACGCCGAACGTGCGCCACTACCACGCGCGGTTCATGCGCCCGATCCGCGTGGGCAGCGCCACCGCCGAGGATTTCGCGATCGTGGAGCACCTGATCGCCATCCAGGACGCCGCGCTGGCCGAGGTAGCCCCGGGCGTGCCGGCCGCAGTGCCCGACCGCATCTACCGCGAAGGCGTGCTGGCCGCCGGCCTGCGCGAAACCTACACCAACAAGACCTTCTACTCCCTCGGCCTGATGCTGGCGCCGACCGGCGGCGAGCCGCTGGAAGCCGCGCCCGGCTGCACCTGGACATTCGAGCCGGGGATGGTGTTTCACACCTATGTCCTGGCGCGCGGCTTCGGCATGTCTGAGACGATCCTGGTTACCGGGACCGGCCACCAACGGCTTACCAATTTTCCTCGGCAGCTGTTCGTGAGCTGAGGCAGGTCAACCCGCCCGGATCAGGGGCCGGCCCGCCAGGAACCCGCCATCCACCGGCACGCACGCTGCAGTCACGAAATCGGCCGCGTCGGAGGCCAGGAACGCCACCATCCGGGCCACGTCATCCGGCACGCCGACGCGGCCATAGGGGATCATGGGCAGAAAACTCTGCTTGTAGGCGGCGCTGACGCGCTCGCCCGGCACCTCGATGAGGCCGGGCGCGACGGCGTTGACCCGGATGCGGTGCGCCCCGAGTTCCTGCGCCAGGCACTTTGTCAGCATCACCAGCCCCGCTTTCGACGCACAATAATGTCCGGCGCCGATGCGCGCCGAGAAGGCGGCGGTAGAGGCGATGTTGACGATCGCGCCACCGCCGCCAGCCGCCACGCGCAATCGGGCAAACGCCTGCGCGCACAGCATCGGTCCCTTCAGGTTGGTATCAAGCACCGCATCCCACGCGGTTTCCGCCATCGCCAGCAGCGGGTCATCGGGATAGATACCGGCATTGTTGACGAGTACCGTGGGTGTGCCCAGGCTTTCAGCGATCGCCTTGAATGTGGCCCGGATCGCCGACCCGTCGCGCACATCCAGCGCCCACGCATGAGCGCGACCGCTGCTGTCGCCGATCGTGTCGGCAACTGCCAGGGCACCGTCGTGATCGAGATCAGTGACGGCAACTGCCATGCCGTCTGCCGCAAGTTTCTCGGCGATGGCGCGGCCAAGACCATTGGCCGCGCCGGTCACCACCGCAACGCCAGGCGTCATCGCGTCGTGATCTCGCGATTCCAACGGTCCACCCATTGCGGGCGGTCGGCGTTCACCTGGTTCCAGTCGGCGTTGGTGAGCCGCTCCAGCGTGCCTTCCGCCACTGGCAGTTTGCGTGCCACGTCGGCCGGCAGTTGCACCGTACGGTTCACCGGCGCGATGTAGGTGTGCCGGGCATTGCCGGCCTGTGCCTCGGGACCCAGCACGAAGTTGATGTAACGCTGCGCGGCATCCAGGCGCCTTGTGCCCCGTGCGATGCCGATCGTGGAATCGATCAGGAACGCGCCCCCGTTCGGAATCACCCAGGCAATGTCGCCGCCCTGGTCGATCAGGCCCTGGGCGCGGTCGCTGGTCCAGGTGGTGATCCAGATGTCGCCCTGCGTGAACAACTGCGAGACCTGCGCGTGCTGGTTCCAGAACGTCACGATGCCCGGGCGCAATGTCTTGAGTGCCTCGAAGCCGGGGCCGATATTCGTCTCGCTGCCGGCGTTCAGGCGGGCGGTCATGATCAGCAGCATCACCCCATGCGAAGTGTTGATGTCCGGGATCGCCACGCGGTTGCGGTATTCCGGCCGCCACAGGTCGCGGAACGTCGTTGGAGCGGTTCGAATGCGATTCTTGTCGTAGGCGATGACCTGCGCGACGTACATGAATTTTGTGTACGGATCACCCGCCACCCGGAACTGCCGATGAAGATCAGCCATGTTGGGAACGGTGGCCAACGTCAGTGGCTCGAACAGCCCTTCCGCGTGGGCCTGCGCGGCGCCGACCTCGTCCATCATCACCACGTCGATGCGCGGGTCGCTGCGCTGCGCGCGCATCATCGCCACCGTCTGCATCGTCAGCCCGGTGGCGATGCGCACGCGGATGCCGGGGTTCTGGCGCTCGAACGGTTCGATCACGGCCTTCTTCCAGCCTTCCTCGAACGAACCGCCATAGACGATCACGGTCAGGTCTTGCGTTGCCTGGGCGTGCGCGTCGCTCGGCGTCCATGCCGCCGCGGCAATCGTGACCGCAGCGATCGTCCTTCGAAGCAGTTTCATCGCACCCTCCTTGGTTGCGCGCCCGCCGCCATGGCGGGCGCCTGCGCCGACCCGCGCGTTCAATCGGCGAGGAACCGGCAATGCTCGGCTCGCAGTACCACGTCCACGACGCTGCCATGTGCGCGGATCAGAACACCATGCCGTTGCTGTTCGTGCACGACCAGCACCGGACCATTCTCAAGCTGAATGTCGTACTCCATCAGCCCGCCAATGCGCACGGCGCGCGCAATCCGGCCGGCAAAGGCGCCTTACGTGTCCGCGGCGGCCAGATCGATCTTCTCAGGCCGCACCGCAATCGCGCCGCGCTGACCTGGGCGGGCGTTACCGTGCGCTGGAAACACGGGCCCGGCATTGATCCGGACACGCAAGTCGCCGTCGGCCGCGTGCTCTACCGTGCCTTCGATCATGTTCGACCTGCCGATGAAGTCGGCGACAAATCGCGTGGCAGGCTCGTTGTACACCTCGGAGGGCGTGCCGACCTGCTCGATCCGACCCTGGTTCATCACCGCGATGCGGTCGGCAATGGTCGAGGCTTCGTCCTGGTCATGCGTGACGAACAGGGCGGTGATCCCGACCGACTGCTGAAGGCTGCGGATTTCCTGGCGCATCTGCACGCGTAGTTTCGCATCCAGGTTGGAAAGCGGCTCGTCGAACAGCAGCAGTTTCGGCCGCAGCACCAGCACGCGCGCCAGGGCCACGCGCTGCTGCTGGCCGCCCGAGAGCTGGCGGGGATACCGCCCGGCCAGCGCGCCAAGCCCGACCTGTTCAAGGGCCTGGGCGGTGCGGGCGGTCACTTCCGCATCCGGCAGGCGGCGGCAGCGCAGGCCGAACGCGACATTGCGCGCCACCGTCATGTGCGGAAACAGCGCATAGTTCTGGAACACCATGCCGGCATCGCGTCGGTTGGCCGTCACGCCGGTTATGTCGGCGCCATCCACCAGTATGCGTCCTTCGGTGGGCGCGATGAAGCCCGCGACCATGCGCAGCGTGGTGGTCTTGCCGCAGCCCGACGGCCCAAGCAGCGCCATCATCTCGCCCCGGGCCACGGCAAGATTGACGTCCTCGACAGCGCGCGTGGCGCCGTACGCCTTGCCGAGCCCCACGAGCTGAAGGTCATGCGTCATGCGTGGCGGATGTCGAGGTAACGGCGATAGAGCGGCACGCCCACCAGCAGCCAGACCAGGATCAGCATGGTGGAAATGGCGGAGACGTCGGGGCGGCTGGAGTATTCCAGCGAGGTGAAGATGCGGATCGGAAGGGTCTGCATGCCGGGTCCCGCCAGGAACAGCGACACCACGAGCTCGTCGAAGGACAGGATGAAGGCGAACACCGCGCCTGCCACCACGCCGGGGCGGATCAGCGGCAGGGTCACCTGGAAGAAGGTGCGCAGGCGGCTTGCGCCCAGATTCTCGGCTGCTTCCTCGACCGCGGGGTCGAACTCGGCCAAGCTTGCCATCACCATGCGGATCACGAAGGGCGTGGTCAGCACCGCGTGGGCGGCGATCATGCCCGGCAACGTGCCGGCAAGGCCGACGCGGTTGTAGAAGATCAGCAGGGCGAGGCCGAGGACGATCGCAGGAAAGAAGATCGGCGACAGGAAGATCGCCGCGACCGCCTGCCGCCCCCGGAAGCTGCCGCGCGCCAGGCCAAGGGCAGCCAGCGTGCCCAGCACGGTTGCAATCGCGGTCGAGGCCGCGGCCAGCACGGCGCTGAGCCGCATCGCTTCCAGGAACTCGCGACTGTTCAGCACCGACTCGAACCAACGCAGCGTGAAGCCGCGAGGCGGGAAGACCGGGTAGCCGGTGGTCGTAAAGGCGGTGGCGACCACCACCAGCACCGGCGCCAGCAGATAGAGCGCGATCAGCGCGTTCACGGCCCACAGCATCATGTGCCGCGCTCCTGCCGGTCGCGCCCTTGTTGGCCCAGCCGCATTGCGACCAGGAACAGCGCGATGACGCTCGCCAGCATGGCGAAGGCGATGGCCCCGCCGAATGGCCAGTTCAGCAGGCTCATCCCCTGCTGGTAGATCAGGGTGGCCATCACCGGTACGCGCGGGCCGCCGATCAGGCTGGGGGTGACGAAGGCGCTGACCGCAAGCGTGAAAACCAGCACGGAACCGGAAAGCATGCCCGGAACCGACAGCGGCAGCGTGATCTGCACGAACACGCGCACGGCGCCCGCACCAAGGTTGCGTGCCGCCTCGATGATGCGCGGATCGATGTTCAGCAGGGTGGCGTCCAGCGCCAGCACCATGAACGGCAGCAGCACCTGCACAAGGGCAACGATGATGCCATCCATACTGTACATGAAGCGGATGGGGCCCTCGGTCAGGCCAAGGTCCATCAGCGTTCGGTTCAGGAACCCGTTATTGGAAAGCAGGATCATCCAGCCGAAGGTGCGCACCACCGCGCTTGTCAGCAGCGGCAGCAGCACCACGAAATACAGGATGGCGCGGGCAAATCCGCGCAGCCGCGACAGGCCGTAGGCCAGCGGATAGCCAAGCAACAGGCACCACAGCGTGACCACCAGGCCCAGCCGCATGGTGCGGCCCAGAATCTCCAGGTGATAGGGGTCGGTGAGGAAGTTGGCGTAGTGCGCGACGGTCCAGCTGTCCTGGATACCGCGGCCGGCCTCGTAGCCCCGGAAGCTGATGACGAACAGCGTCAGCAACGGGCCGAGCATGAACAGCACAAGCCAGGCAAGGTTGGGCAGCACCAGGGCGCCCGCGCCCCAGCTGCGTCCGGCGCGGGGCTGGATCGTCATGCGGCCTCAGGCAGACGAGAGCCCGCCCGGCACGGGGACAATTCGGGAAGCACGGCCGCTGCGCGCATCACGCTACGGGGCGCGACAGATAGTCGAACGCGGAGGCCACGTGCACCTTCACGACGTTGAGGTATTCCTCGATATCCACGTTCTCGTCACGCTGGCCCATCCCTCGTGGATATGGACCGTAGATGAAGGCGGGGATGCCACGCTGGCGCCAAAGCCTCGCGTCGCTTCCACCCAGCGAGATGACCGGCAGCGGATTGATGCCCGATACTGCACGCGCGTTGGCTTGCAGGAAACCCACCATTTCATGATGCGGATCGCAGGCGGCGGGTTCAGTGAAGTTGATCTCCTCGACGGTGGCCGATGGATAGCGCTCGAGGATGGCCATCACATGCGCCATCACCATGTCCTTGGTGCCGCCGACAGGAAGGCGAATATCGGCCTCGAAGCTGCACGCGCCGGGGATCATGTTCACCTTCAGCCCGCCCTGAATGGTGCCGATGTTCAGCGTGACACGCTGCATGATGGCCGCCGCACCCGGCCCCATCGCCTGGTCGGCGGCCTCGGCGCCAGCTGCCAGCGCGTCCGCGACGGTGTTTGACCCGGCCATCTCGATGTCGCCAAGCATCTCGAGATCGCAGATCAGGCGGGCGGCGATCTTGGTGGCACTTTCCGACAGGTGTGCGTAGGCACCGTGCGCGCCCGGTGTGCGCACGGTAAAGCGCAGCCACAAGGGCGCCTTTTCGCCGAACCTGATCGTCAGCGGCGAGGATGGCTCGCCGTTCAGCACGCAGTCGCCCAGAACCTCAGGCTCGTTTGCCATCAGCCAGCGCGCGCCATAGGGGCCGAACGTCTCCTCGTCGGATACGCAGGTCAGGGTGAGCTTGCCGGCGAGCTGGTCACGCACGCGATGCAGGTAGCGATAGGTCATCACCATCGCCGCCGTTCCCGCCTTCATGTCGGTCACACCCCGCCCCCAGATCTTTCCGTCGGCCAGCGCCCCGCTCCATGGGCCGTGGGTCCAGGTCTCGCTTTCGTCCACCGGGAACACGTCGATGTGGCCGTTCAGTATCAGGTGCCGCCCGGGCCGAGGCGCTTCGAAGGTGCCGAGGATGTTGGGCCATTCGGGGATTGGCGCAACGGTACGCCAGGGCAGGTTGCTGCGGTCCAGAAGGTCGGTGATCACGGCGGCTGCCTCGCGGGTATCGCCTGGCGGGTTTGGTGATGGCGCACGCACCAGATCGCACAGGAAGGTGATGATCGCCTCGCGGTCCTGTTCGATCCACGCCAGCAGTTCCGCCTTGTCGGCCATCGCGCGGTTCCTTCATCGTGATGGGATCAAACGTCGAGCCAGCCGGGTTCGAATGCAAGACGGCTTGCCAAGCGAAACAATCGACCGCAGGATCATCGGAACGATGTGCGCGGCAGTGCGCGCCGCGGGAAACACCAGACTGTCCAGCAATGAAGGAGGTGCCGATGCGCGCCCAGCTCCCCCGTGACCAATTCGCCGCTGCCGCGCTGCGCGCCAAACGGCGCCAGGTGCTGGGCTTCCTGGGCGGCTTCGGCCTGGTCGCACCAGGTGCGGCACTGGTCAGCGCCATCGATGCGGCGCTGAACGATGCCGCGGCACAACCCGCGCCGGGCCAGCCTGTCGGGAAGCTTGGCGTTTATCTGCCGAATTGGCCCGACCAGGTCGAACTCTGGCGCCAGCTCTCGCGCGACTGGGCGCCGCTGGGCTTCGAGCTCGACCTGCAGCAGGGCACGCTTGATACCTTCATCTCGCAGATCGTCGCCGAGCAGAAACTGCCGCACATCGGCAGCATGTCGTGGGGCGGGGCGCCTGATCGGCTCGATCCAGACTACTTCCTGTCGGAAATGTTCCACAGCCGCCGCACCGCGCGCGGCGGCCTGAATTTCGGCTTCTACCGCAACGAGGCGTTCGATCGCCTGGCCGATGCGCAACGGGCCGAGATGGACCCGGCGAAGCGACAGGTGCTGGTGCGCGAGGCGCAACAGATCATCGCCGACGACAGCCCATCGATCGTGCTATACCACCGCGACATCATCCACGCCTACAACAAGCGGCGCTTTTCCGGGGTGAAGCCGATCTTGGGCAACGGCATCGGCTTTCCCTACATGCCGCTGTCCTACCAGGACATCACACCGCTGACGCCAAGACGCTTCATCCGCATCACCTCGATCTACGACATCGCCTCGCTGAACCCGTTCCTGACGCCGGAGATCTACAACTCCACCACGTTGCGCCTGGTCTATGCCACCTTCACCACGCGCGACGAGAAGGCCGAGGTGATGCCCTGGGCGCTGGAGCGTTGGAACGTCGTGAACCCGACCACGGTCGATATCACGCTCAGGCCAAACACCAGGTTCCACGATGGCGTGGCCGCCACCGCGCAGGACGTGAAATTCACCTTCGACTACATCAACCAGCACCGTTTCCCCGCACTGTCGCGGGTGTACGAGGCGGTGGAGAGTGCCGAGATCACCGGCGATCTTTCCGTGCGTCTGAAGCTGCGCCAGCCTTCCGCGCCTTTCAGCGCCAACGTGCTGGGCTATGCCTTCCTGGCGCCGAAGCACATCTGGGAGAAGGTGCCGGCGAACCTGGCCACCCCGGCCGACTGGCCGAACGACAGGCCGGTCGGCAGCGGGCCGTGGAAGCTGGTGGAATGGCGCAAGGGCGAGTTCCTGCAGTTTGCCGCCAACGCCGATTTTTTCATGAAGCCGAAGCTGGACGGCATGGTGGTGCTGCCGGTGCCGCAGATGGAAAGCATGGTCGGCATGCTGGAACGCGGCGATTCCGACATGCTTGGCTGGAACCTGGACATGACCTTGGGGGCGCGCATCAGCCGCAACCCCGATCTGGAAGTGGTTCGCACGCCGACGCACGGCCAGCACGAGTTGCGGCTCAATTGCGCGATGGCACCGACCAGCAACAAAGCCTTCCGCCGCGCGCTGCAGCACGCGACGGATCGCAGGAAGCTCCTGGAGATCATCTTCTCGGGCGCGGGCGTGGTTTCCAACGGCTCGCCGATCACCCCGGCTTTGGAAAGCTGGGCCAACCGCGACATCGCCATGCCCGAGGCGTCCATCGACCGGGCGCGCGCGGTGCTGCGCGAAGGTGGCTTCACCTGGAATGCGCAGGGGCAGCTGCTCATGCCGCCGGCTTGAAGACCATCCGGTTGAGGCCGTCGGCCTGATGCGCCCCACCTGATGCAGTTCTGGGCCTACGCGGCACGAAGGGCGTGGCACACCGCCATCACCCTCGTGCTGCTGCTGGTCTTCATGTACGTGCTGTTCAGGCTGGTGCCGGGCGATCCCACCACCATCCTGCTGGGCACCGGCGAACTGACGCTGGAAGCGCAAGCCCGGCTGCGCGAGCTCTGGGGCCTTGATCGGCCGCAGTGGCAGCAGTTCCTGACCTATGCCGGCAACCTGCTGACCGGCGACCTTGGCATGTCGTTCTATTTCCGACGCCCGGTGGTGGAGATCGTGGCGCCGATGCTGGGCAACACGCTGGTGCTGATGATCCCTGTCGTGGTGCTGGCGATCCTGCTGGGCGTTGCCGCCGGCACTTGGCTGGGCTGGCGGCGTGGCGAACGCATCGAGGAGATCGGCGCGGTGCTGGCCCTGATCCCGCGCGCGCTGCCGGTGTTCTGGATCGGCATCGTGCTGCTGGCACTGTTCGCCTATGAACTGCGCTGGTTTCCGATCGGCGGCATGCGGCAAGCCTTCTTCTATCCCGAGACCTGGTACCAGGCGCTGCCCTTCTTCGATGTCGCGCGCCATCTGGTGCTGCCGGTCGCCACCGGCGTGCTGGCTTCGATGGCCGACCCGCTGATGATCCAGCGCACCGCGCTGATCGAGGTGCGGCACGAGGATTTCATGATTCTGGCCCGCGCGCGCGGCTTGACCGAACGCGCGCAGCGGCGGCTGGCGCGGCGCAACGCGATCCTGCCGGTGCTGACCTATTCCGCGATCATGGTGGGCTTCGCCTTCGGCGGCCAGGTGCTGCTGGAAGTGGTGTTCACCTGGCCCGGCATGGGGCGGCTGATGGTCAGTTCCGTCAGCCAGCGTGACTATCCGGTGGCGCAGGCCACGTTCTTCCTGATGGCCGCGGTGGTGATCGGCCTCAATCTGCTGGTCGATCTGGCCTATGGCTGGCTTGATCCCAGGATCCGCCTTGACTGAGATCGCGCTGCCCGCGCCGTCGCGCAGCCGATCGCTGCGGCGCGCCGCCCTTCTGCCCTTCACCTCGTGGTCCGGCGGCTTCGCCGCCCTGGTGCTGCTGTGCGTCGTGCTGGTCGCCCTGCTGGCGCCCTGGCTGTCGCCCTACGACCCGCTGGTGAACAATTTCAATCCGGCCGGCCAGTTGCGGCGGCTGGAACCGCCATCCTCCGCGCATTGGCTGGGCACCACCTATTACGGGCTGGATGTGCTGGCGCAATTGATCCATGGCACGCGCATCGTGCTGATCGTCGGCTTCACCTGCGCGGTGCTGATCGCGCTGATCGGCACCAATGTGGGGCTGATCGCCGGCTATTATGGCGGCCGGATCGAAACCGTGCTGATGCGCGCGACCGACCTGGCCTTCGGCATCCCGTTCATTCCCTTCGCCGTCGTGCTGGTGGCGCTGCTCGGGCCATCGCTGTGGAACGCCATCATCGCCATCAGCCTGCTGATGTGGCGATCGACCGCGCGGGTGATCCGCTCGCAGGTGCTGAGCTTGCGCGAACGCGGCTTCGTCAGGGCGGCCCGCATCGCCGGCGCGTCCGACCTGCGCATCCTCTATGTCCACATCTTCCCGAATGTGCTGCCGATGGCGCTGCTGTATGTGGCGTTCGATATCGCCTGGGCGGTGCTGGCCGAGGCCTCCATCGCCTTCCTGGGGTTCGGCGATCCGCACCAGACCAGCTGGGGCCAGATGCTGTATCTGGCCTATGTCTCCGGCTCGATCCGCCAGGCTTGGTGGTGGACGGTGCCGCCGGGGGCGGCACTGTCGCTTTTCGTGATCGCCGTGTTCCTTGTGGGCCGCGAGTACGAGCGGCTGGCCAACCCGCGGCTTCGTTGATGCTGGCGCTGGGCAATCTGGCCATCGCCTATGCCTCGCGCAGCGGACAGGTGCAGGCGATTTCCGGCGTTTCGTTGCGGCTGGAAGCGGGCGGGTCGCTGGGGCTGGTAGGCGAATCCGGATGCGGCAAGAGCACGCTGGCGCTGGCCGCCCTTGCCCTGCTGCCGCCCGAAGCGCGGATCACCCAAGGCCACGTGCGGTTCGAGGGCGCCGACATCGACCGCATGCCGGAAAAGTCACTGCGCACGCTGCGCTGGCGGCGCATGGCCTATGTGCCGCAAAGCGCCCAGAACGCGCTGGTGCCCGTGCACAGCCTGCGCCGGCAGTTCCGCGATACCGCCGCCGCACATGGCATGCGGGCCGGCGAGGCCGATACGCGTGCCGAAAAACTGTTCCGCCGTGTCGAGCTTGACCCTGCGGTGCTCGACCGGTTTCCGCACGAGCTGTCGGGCGGCATGCGCCAGCGCGCGATCATCGCCATGGCGCTGCTGTTCGGCCCATCGCTGCTGGTGGCCGATGAGCCGACCACGGGGCTTGACGTGATCGTGCAGCGCCAGGTCGTCGGGCTGCTGCGCGACCTGCGGCAGGAACATGGACTCGCGCTGCTGTTCATCAGCCACGATATCGGCGTGGTGGCGGAACTGTGCGCGAACGTCGCGGTGCTGTACGCCGGCCAGGTGATGGAAACCGGCCCGACGGCCGATGTGTTCTCGGCGCCGCTGCATCCTTATGCCATGGGCCTGGCGCGCGCCTTCCCCGACATCCGCTTTCCCGATCGCGCAGTGATCTCGATCGCGGGCCACCCGCCGCGCCTGTCGGCAGCCCCCACGGGCTGCCCCTTTGCGCCACGCTGCCCCTTTGCCCAGGCGGTCTGCCACAGCGTGGTGCCACCGCTGCTGGAAGCGGCGCCCGGCCGGTCCGTCGCCTGTCACTTCGCCGATCGCGCGGGCGAGTTGCGGGCACGGGCTTCTGATGCGGCACTTTGGGACATCGCGGCATGACCACGGCCGTCGCGGTTACTGATGCCCGCAAGGATTTTCTCGCCGGCCGTTCCCTGCTGGGCGGCGGCACGCTGGTGCGCGCGGTCGATGGCGTCAGTTTCGAGGTCGCACCTGGTCGCGTGCTGGGCATCGCCGGCGAAAGCGGCAGCGGCAAATCGACACTGGCGAACCTGCTGGTGGGGCTGGAACACCCCACGGCGGGCGAGATCCGCATCGATGGCCGCGCCGTGGGCCGCAAGCCCGACGCGGCATTTCGCCGCGCGGTGCAGATGGTGTTCCAGGACCCGTTCGGGTCGATCAACCCGCGCTTCACTGTCGGCCGCACCGTCGAGGAGCCGCTGCTGATCCATGGCCTGGGCAGCGTGGCCGAGCGCCATGCCCGCGCCATCGCCGCGCTGGAGGAGTCCGAACTCCGCCCGGGGGCCGCGTTCATGGATCGCTACCCGCACGAGCTTTCCGGCGGACAACGCCAGCGCGTGGCGATCGCGCGCGCCATCGTGCTGCGCCCGCGCCTGCTGGTCGCGGACGAGCCGGTTTCGATGCTGGATGTCTCGGTGCGCGCGGGCATCCTGCGCCTGCTGCGCCGCCTGGTGCTTGAGAACGCGATGGCGATGGTGTTCATCACGCACGATCTCTCCATCGTGGGCGCGGTGTGCGACGAGCTGGCGGTGATGTATCGCGGCCGGTTCGTCGAACACGGCCCCGTGCTCGATGTGCTGCGGACACCCCAGCACCCCTATACGCGGGCGCTGATCGCGGCGGTGCCGGTGCCGGATCCGGCCGTCGCCCCCGCCGCGCTGCCGGCGGAACTGTTCGCCGGCGCTGCTGATTCCTCGGGCGGCTGCCGCTTCGCGCCGCGCTGTGCCTACGGGCAGGCGGAATGCCGCGCACGCGAACCGGCGCTGGAACCGATCGCCCCTGATCATCGCGTCGCCTGCCTGCGCGCGGGACACCTGGACGCATGAGCGAGGCCGCGGAACGCGCGCAATTGCTGCGCTGGATCGAGGTGGAAACGCCCGAGCTGATCGCGCTGCTGTCGCGCTTCACCCGCGCCGCCAGCCCAAACCCGCCCGGCGACACGCGGGAAGCCACAGGCGTGCTGACCGATTTTCTGGATCGCGCCGGCCTGCCGTACCAGATGGTCGCGCCCTTGCCGGAAGCGCCGAACCTGATTGCCGGTATGCAGGGCGAGACACCCGGAAGCCACCTTGTGCTGAACGGCCACATCGATGTGTTTCCCTGCGACGATGCCCACCGCTGGAAACGTGATCCGTGGGGCGGGCAGGTCGAAGATGGGCGGGTGTGGGGCCGCGGTGTTTCCGACATGAAGAACGGCACCGTAGCCCTGCTGTTCGCGCATGCGTGGCTGGCGCGCCTTGCCGACCGCCTGCCCGGCCGCGTCACGCTGACCGCGGTGTCCGACGAGGAGACCGGCGGCACCTGGGGTGCGCAGTATCTGGTGGACAACCATCCGGACGTGCTGGGCGATTGCCTGCTGAACGCCGAGCCCGGCGCCCCCACCACCATCCGCTTCGGTGAAAAGGGGCTGCTGCGCATCGCCATCACGGTGCAGACGCCCGGCTGCCACGGTGCCTATACGCACAAGAGTGCGAGCGCCACACGGATCGCTGCGCGGCTGGTGCGGGCGCTGGAGGCGATCACCGACCTGCCGGTGGTGATGGAACCCGATGTGGCGCGCGCGCTGGAAGACGGGGCGGCGGAGATGGACCGCATCCATCTGCCGGGGGCGGCGCGCGTGATGCGCCAATTCTCGCTCAATCTCGGCGTGGTCCGCGGCGGCACCAAGGTGAACATGCTGCCCGGCACATGCCGGCTGGAATTCGACATCCGTGTGCCGCCAGGCGAGTCCACCGCCAAGGCGCGCGCGGCGATCGACCGTATCATGGCGGGGCTTCCCGAAGCCGACTTGGAGGTAACGGGCCTGACCGAACCCACCTGGTCCGCCCCCACGCACGGCATGGTCACGGCCCTGGCCGATGCGTGCCACACCGCCTGCGGCTTCCGTCCGCGCGCCATCGCCTCGCTGGCCGCGACCGATGCGCGCAAGTGGCGGGCCAAGGGTGTGCCTGCGTTCACCTACGGCACCACCGCCACCAATGTCGCTATGCCCGACGAACACACCGACATCGCCGAGTGGCTGGGCGTGGTGAAGACCCTGACGCTCGCGGCACATTCCTGGCTGCATGCCGAGGCGGCGCGATGAGCAGCCTGCGCGATCAGCTGCTTGCCCGCATCGCCGCCGACGAAGGTGCACTTGTTGCGCTGCTGGGCGATTTCGTGCGCGCGCCCTCACCCAATCCGCCGGGCGACACGCGCTCGGCCACTTCGGTGCTGACGGCATGGATCGAAGCGCGCGGCGCGCCGTTCCGCCTGCTTGGCCCCGATCCCGCGATGCCCAACATCCTGGCCAGTTTTGAAGGCGCGCGGCCCGGCAGACACCTGGTGCTGAACGGCCATATCGACACCTTCCCGACCGCCTCGCCCGACCGCTGGACGCAGGACCCGCTGGGCGGTGCGATCGTGGACGGACAACTGTTCGGCACCGGCGCCAGCGACATGAAGCAGGGCACCGCATCGCTGGTGGCGTTGTTCTGCTGGCTGTATGCGATGCGCGACCAGCTCGCGGGCCGCCTGACCCTGACCGCCGTTTCCGACGAGGAGACCTTTGGCCCCAATGGCGCCCGCTTCCTGGTGGAGCACCACGCCGACGAGGTGCTGGGCGACTGCCTGCTGAACGCCGAACCCGGCGCCCCCACGACCGTGCGCTTCGCCGAGAAATCGCCGCTGTGGGTGGCGATCGAGGTCCAGACCATGGGCTGCCACGGCGCCTATACCCACAAAAGCGCCAGCGCCACCAAGATCGCCGCCGCACTCATCGAGGACCTGGCCGAGCTTGAGGCCATCGAGGTCGCGCTGCCGCCCGCCGTCGCTGGCACGATCGACGCCGGTGCTTCGGAGATCGACCGCGTGCACCTGCCCGGCGCGGCGCGCACCATGGGAAGGATCACGCTGAACATCGGCGGCTGGCACGGCGGCACGCTGGTGAACATGCTGCCCGGCCATTGCCGCATCGAAGCCGATATCCGCCTGCCCTGGGGCACGACGCCCGATACGATGCTGGCGCGCATCGGCGCCATCGTCGCGCGACACCAGGGCGCCTCGATGCAGGTGATGTCGCGGCAGGAGCCCCGTTTTTCCGATCCAGCCCATCCGATGGTCGGGCACATCCAGCGCAACGCCCAGGCGATCGCCGGCTGGCAGGTGCTGCCCATCCCGAGCCTGGCCGGCACCGATGCGCGGCTGTGGCGCGAACGGGGCGTGCCCGCCTTCACCTACGGCACCACCGCCACCAACGTGGCAATGGCTGACGAGCATACCGACCTCGACGAGTGGCTGAAGGTTGTGCGCATCCACGCGCTGTCGGCGCTGCACTATCTGACACAGGATTCTGCTTCATGACCGACCTGGCTGCGACGTTGCTTGCCGAGATCGATGCCGCGCGCGAGGAGCTGGTCGGCTTCTTCCAGGAGTTCACCCGCATCGCCACGCCCAATCCGCCGGGCGAGACGCGCGAGGCCGCGGCGTTCCTTGGCGCCTTCCTGGCGCGGCACGGCATCGACCACCAGGTGATCGCGCCCGTACCCGAATGGCCGAACATCGTCGCCGACAGAAGCTTCGAACGATCGGGCCGGCACCTGGTGCTGAACGGCCATATCGATGTGTTCCCCGCCGGCGACCCGTCACGCTGGCGGCACGGCTCGCCCTGGTCGGGGAGCATCGAGGATGGGCGGCTGTATGGCCGCGGCACGGCCGACATGAAATGCGGCACGGCTGCATCCTTCATCGCCTTCGCTCTTCTGTCGCGCCACGCCAACCGGCTTTCGGGAAGGCTGACACTGACCGCGGTGTCGGACGAGGAAACCGGCGGCCGCTGGGGCACCGGCTATCTGTTCCAGCATCATCCGGAACTTGTGTGCGGTGATTGCTGCCTGAATGGCGAGCCATCCTCGGCCTACACCGTGCGCTATGGCGAGAAGGCGCCGCTGTGGCTGGTGTTCACCGTGAAGGCGCGCGGCGCGCACGGCGCCTATGTGCACCTGTCGGACAGTGCGACCAAGATCGCCGCCGACCTGATCGAGCGGCTGGAGGCGGTGACGACGCTGAAGCCCGACATGCCTGCAGCGGTCGCGCGCAACCTGGCCGACCCGGTAGTGCGCCACGCGCTGGAAACCGGCCTGGGCACTGGCGCGGCCGACACGGTGGCGCAGGTCACGCTGAACATCGGCATGGTGGAAGGCGGGCTGAAGACGAACATGATCCCCTCGGAATGCCGGGTGGAAGCCGATATCCGCCTGCCGGTCGGCGTGCCGAAGGCGCGCGTTTGGGCGATGGTGCGCGAGATCCTGGCCGATTTCCCCAATGTCAGTGTCGAGGAACAGTCTCTGCCGGAGGAAACAGGGGCGAACTGGTGCGATCCGGATGGCGAGATGCTGAGGATCATCCAGGACACGGCCGAGCGCATCGCCGGCATCCGGCCGGCACCGGTGATTACGCTGGCCGCGACCGATGCGCGCTTCTGGCGCAACGCAAACATCCCTGCCTACATCTATGGCTGCGCCTTCGACCTGGTCGGCACCTACGACGAATCCGTCGCCATCGAGGAGTTCCTGAACGTCGTGCGCGTGCACACGCTTTCCGCGGCCGCCTATCTGGGCAGGGTGTGACAGCGATGGACGAACTCTCGCGCGATGTTCTCACACGGCTTGATGCCGATCGCGACCGGGCGCTGGCGATGCTTCGGGCGATCCTGCAGGCGCCATCGCCCAACCCGCCCGGCGACACGCGCGCCGTGGCCGCGATCATCACCCAGGCGCTGACGGCCGCCGGCATTGAGGCGAAAATCTTCGCACCGCACCCGGACATGCCGAACATCGTCGCCCGCTTCGATGGCGCGCGCCCGGGGCGACATCTGGTGCTGAACGGCCACATGGACGTGTTTCCCGTGGCGCGGCACGAATGGGGACACGACCCTTGGGGCGGCGAGATCGCGGATGGCCGCATCTATGGCCGCGGCGCCTGCGACATGAAGGGCGGCCTTGCCTCGCTGCTGCTGGCTTTCCTGCATCTGCACGCTATCCGCGATCGCTTGGCCGGCCGCATCACCTTCACCGCCGTGTCGGACGAGGAGACGTTCGGTCCGTGGGGCGCGCGCTGGATGTTCGAACACCAGCGCGCGCTGATGCTGGGCGACTGCCTGCTGTCGGGCGAACCGTCCTCGCCGCAGTGCGTGCGCTTCGGCGAGAAGGCGCCCTACTGGATTGCGATCACCGTGCGCACCCGCGGCGGCCACGGCGCCTATACCCACGCCAGCGCGAGCGCCACCAAGATCGGTGCCCGCATCGCCAAGGCGCTGGAGGCGGTGAAGGACATTCCTGTGCGCGCGCCCGACAATCTGGTGGCGATGTTCCGCGATCCCGCGATCGCGCGGCAGATCGACGAAGGGTGCGGTGCCGGCCATGCCTCGGTGATCCCGGAAGTCACGCTGAATATCGGGCGCATCACTGGTGGGCTGAAGGTGAACGTGCTGCCTTCCGAATGCCGCGTGGAGGCCGATGTTCGCCTGCCCATCGGCCTTACCAAGGATGAGCTGCGCCCGCATGTCGCGGCCATCCTGGCGGATTTTCCCGACGCGACCTGGGAGGAGATTTCTCCGCCCGAGGATGCGCCGAGCTGGTCCGACCCCGATGGCGAGATGATGGGCATCCTGCGCCGTACCGTGCAGGCGCTGGGCCGGCCCGCGCCGGTGCCGGTGGTGACCCTGGGCGGCACCGATACGCGGCTTTGGCGCTATGCGGGTGTGCCGGCCTACATCTACGGCCTGTCGCCCGAAAGCATGGCGGCCGCCGACGAGAACATCCTGATCGAGGATTTCTTCCACGTGCTGCGCACCCACACGCTGGCCGCGGCGCGCTATCTGAACGGACCTCGGGGAGCGGCCTGAGCGATGGACCCGCGCGAGCAGCTGCTGGCCTGGATCGAAACGGACCGCGACCGCATCATCGGCTTCCTGCAGGACTTCGCGCGCATCGACACGTCGAACCCGCCGGGCGAGACGCGCTTTGGCGCGGCCCATGTTGCGCGTTTTCTGCTGGAGAACGATCTCGACTTCCGTGCCATCGCGCCGAAGCAGGACAACCCGAACCTGGTCGCCTCCGCCGCCGCACCATCGCCGTCAAGACATCTGGTGCTGAACGGCCATATCGATGTTTTTCCCATTGGGGATCGCGCACGTTGGTCCCGCGATCCGCTCGGTGGCGAGATCGCTGATGGCCGCGTGTGGGGCCGCGGCACGGTGGACATGAAGGCCGGAACGACCGCGTCAATCTTCACCTACCTCTATCTTTCCCGGCTGATCCGGAAGACCGCTGGCCGCGTGACGCTCACCGTGGTGTCGGATGAGGAAACCGGCGGTCGCTGGGGGGCGGAGTACCTCACCGAGCATATGGCATCCGAGGTTCTGGGCGATTGCGTGCTGAACGCCGAACCCTCCTCGCCGCACACGCTGCGCTTCGGTGAGAAGTGCATGTTCTGGCTGACGATAAAGGTGCGTACCCCCGGCGGCCACGGTGCCTATCCGCATATGTCGGCCAGCGCCACCCGGATCGCCGCAAGGATCATCGAGGCGCTGGCCGAAGTCGAGACCATGACTCCCGACCTGCCGCAACATGTGCGCACGCTGCTTGCTCGGCCCGACATCATCGCCGCCTATGACCGCGGCCTGGGCAAAGGGGCCGCGGGGGTGGCACAGCGCGTGACGCTCAACATCGGCACGCTGGCGGGTGGCGTGAAGGTGAACATGCTGCCGGGCGAATGCGACATCGGCGTCGATATCCGGCTGCCGCCCGGCATCACCTGCGAACAGATGCGCACCACGGTCGAGCGGATCGCCGCCCGCTTTCCGGAAGCCTCCATCGAACTGCCGCCGCGCTCGCCGGTCGATCCCACGCTGTCGGATCCCGCGCACCCGATGGTCGGTATCCTGCAGGACACGGTGGAGCAGCTGGCCGGCTATCGCCCGGCGCCGGTGATCTCGCTGGGCGGCACCGATTGCCGCTTCTGGCGTCGCGCCGGCGTGCCCGCCTTCGTTTATGGTCCATCGCCGGAGGGGATGGGCGGCATCGATGAAGGCGTGCGGATCGATGAGGTGCTGCACATTCTGCGCACGCACGCGCTGGCATCATGGCAGTGGCTGAGCGGGCGTGGATGAGCTGGCGTATCGGGACTTTCCGCTTCCTCGCCGCTGCTTGCGCGGCAACGCCATCAAGGCAGCAGCACGAGCTTTGCCGCCGCGACCCTGCCTGCATCGATGTCGGCGACGGCGCGCGCGCCCTCGGACAGCGGTCGCGCCTCCAGCCAGTCGAGCGCGCCGAGGCGGCCGGAAACCAGCAGCCCCACGACAGTCCGGAATTCCTCCGGCGTATAGCAGTAGGTGCCGCTGAAGGTGATCTCCTGCAGCGTCAGGCGTCGGACGTCGAGGCCATCGCCGCCCGGCAGCAGCCCGGCATGCACGATCACACCGCCAGGACGAGCAAGGCGGCAGGCGCTGGCGCGCGTCGCGGCAGCGCCGACGGCGTCGAGCACAAGGTCGCAGGAAGCGTCCTCAAGCCCCTCCGCCAACGCATGGGCATGGACGATGCCGGCGTGCATCGCCGTCGCGCGCCGAGCTTGGTTTGGCTCGATCAGCCGGACCTCGCCGGCGCCCGCCTGAAGCAGCACGAGCGCGGCGGCAAGCCCGATCGCGCCGCCACCCAGCACGGCGCACCGAGAAGCCGGAAGCGGTCGGCCAAGCAGCCGCGCGCCGTGATGCACCGCGTGGTACGACACGGCGACAGGCTCGGCCAGCGCGGCCTTTGCGGCGGGCATCGCCTCGGGGATCTCGATCAGGTTCTCCTCCGGCGCCGCGACCAGCTCGGCGAAGGCGCCTGGCCTGGGCGGCATCGACAGGATCTGTCGGCGCGGCGAAAGGTGCGGGCGGCCTCCCTGCGCGAACGGGCAATCGGCCGGCACGACAAGCGGGTTCACTGCCACCCGCCGGCCCGCAAGCCGGCCTGTCAGCACCCGCCCGGCCGCCTCGTGGCCCAGGATGATCGGCACCGGCCGGCGTGAATCATGGCCGTGGATCGCGTGCATGTCGGAGCCGCAGATGCCGACCGCCTCGACGCGGACCAGCGCCTCGCCGGGCGCGGGTGCGGCATCCGGCTCGTCGCGATAAAGCAGGACGTTCGGCGCGGTCTGGACCAGAGCCTTCACGTGCGATCCCTCATTTCGCCAGGAACCCGCCATCGACCGCCAGCACCTGGCCGGTGACATAGGCCGAGGCATCGGCGGCGAGGAACACGGCGGCGCCGTACAGGTCCTCCAGTCGGCCGTTGCGGCCGATGCAGGTCTGCTCGGCAAGCTCGGAGGCACGCGCCGCATCGCCGAACACCGGCGCGGTCAGCGGCGTTGGAAAGAAGCCCGGCGCGATCGCGTTGCAGGTGACGCCGTGGCGCGACCAGGCCTCGGCCATGGCGCGCGTGAGTTGCACGATGCCGCCCTTGCCCGCGCCATAGGGCGCGCTGTCGGGGAAGGCGCGGAACGATTGCAGCGAGGCGATGTTGACAACGCGCCCCCAGCCACGCGCCGCCATCGCCGGGGCGAGCTTCTGCACCAGCAGGAAGGGCGCGCGCAGGTGCAGCGCCATGTGCAGGTCGAACGCCTCGGGGGTAACCTGCGTAAAGGGCTGACGCAGGTTCACGCCGGCCGCGTTGACCAGGATGTCGGGCGAAACGCCGAGCGCGTCGAGCCGTGCCGCGACGTGCTCCGGCGCATCCGGTGCGGCGAGGTCTGCTGGCAGCGTGGCAGCCTCGATCTGCTCGACACGGAGGCTGGAGGCGGCGCCGTTGAGCTCCACCTCACGCCGCGCACAAAGCACGAGCCTTGCGCCGGCAAGCCCGAGCGCGCGCGCAATGGCGAGGCCCAGGCCAGAATTGCCGCCCGTCACCAGGGAGGTGCGCCCATCCAGCGAGAAAATCTGTGCAAGCCGATTCATGGCGCGCGCGCCGCCAGCAGCTCCTCGTCGATGATTCTGCCGATGGTGACGCAGTCCGCCTCCGTCAGCGTCAAGGGGATGCGCATGTCGCACAGCCGCTCCAGCACCGCTTCCGTCGCCGGTGGCGTGTGCGGATCGGCAAGGAATCGCCACTGGCCGGAGACGCTGGTGTAGCCCTCCGCCTCGCGCGCACCGAACCACTTCAGATAGACCCCGCGCACCCGACAGCCGGCGAGGAAGCGGGTGAATTGCGCCTCCTCCAACCCGCTGACAGCGAACTGGATGGAGCTTTGCACGTATGCCTCCTCCTGCGGGCGGTACGGCAGGCGCACGCCGTTGATCGCGCCCAGCAGTGTGGCCAACCGGCCGTGGCGGTCGTTCCAGATGCGCGCGCGCCCGGCCAGTAGCCCGAGCTGCGGCCGTGCCACCGCGGCGACCAGGTTCGACATCCGCATCGAGTAGTTGGGCGTCACGTCCTTCCAGCGCGCGAAGACCGCATCCGACGGCCGCGACCGGTGCTGGCGGTACAGCATGTAGCTGCCGGAATAGAGGATCGCCTGGGCAGCCACGTCCTCGTCGTCGGTCGCGATCAGCCCGCCCTCGCCGGCATTGACATGCTTGTAGGCCTGCAGGCTGAAGCAGCCGGCACGCCCGAACGTACCGGTGGGCCGGCCGGCCCAGCGCGCCCCCATGGTGTGGGCGCAATCCTCGATGACGGTGACACCGAGATCATCGCAAAGTGCCATCAGCCGCGTCATGTCGGCGATGTGGCCGCGCATGTGAGAGAGCAGCAGGTGCCGCGCCCCGCTGGCGCGGGCCTTGCGTGCCAGGTCGTCGAGGTCGATCACCAGGTCGGGCGTGATCTCGACAAGCACATGCTGCGCCCCGGCATGGGCGACCGCACCGGGCACGGGGGCCAGGGTGAAGGCGTTCATCAGCACGCGGTCGCCGGGCCGCACGCCGGTCGCCAGCAGGGCAAGGTACATCGCGCTGCCGCAGGAATTCACCGCCACGCAGAAACGCGTGCCGAGATGGGCGGCGAACTCCGCCTCCAGCAGCGCCGCCTCCGATGCGTCGCCCAGCGTCTCGCCATAGCGGTGCGTGAAGCCCGAGCGCAGCACCGCCTCCACCGCCGCGATGCTCTCCTCGGGGATCGGCGGCGGCGCGCCGAGGTCGAGCGCCAGGCGTTCCGGCACGGCCCGCTGCGTTGTCACGCCTCGACCGGTTGGCCGAGCGGCAGGTTGTGGCCGGGGAACCAGCGGGCCAGCCGCAGGTCGGCCGTACGCGCATGCGCTTCCATGCCCTCCAGGCGCGAGATGCGCGCCGTGATCTCCGACATGCGCTTCGCGCCCTCGCGCGTCGCGCTCTGCCAGGTCAGCGGCTTGAGGAACTTGTGCACCGACAAGCCGGCGGAGTAGCGCGCGGCGGCCTTTGTGGGCAGCACGTGGTTCGGCCCGCTGCACTTGTCGCCGAAGGCAACGGTGCTCTCCTCGCCGAGGAACAGGCTGCCGTAGTTGGTCAGACGCACCCGCCACCAGGGGAGGTCGGCGCACTGCACTTCCAGGTGCTCGCAGGCGTAGCGGTCGGAGAGTTCCGCCGCTTCCTCGCGCGTGTCGCAGACCGCGACCTCGCCATAGTCGCGCCAGGCGGCGGCGGCCGCATCGCGCGCGGTGGGCGGCAGCAGCGCGATCAGCTCCGGCACGCGCGCCACCACGCGCTCGGCCAGCGCGCGATCGAGTGCGACCAGCCAGGCCGGGGATTCGTGGCCGTGCTCGGCCTGGCCGACAAGGTCGGCGGCGACGATCTCCGCATCCGCCGTGGCGTCGGCGATGACCTGCACTTCGGAAGGGCCGGCAAAGACATCGATGCCGACGCGGCCGAACAGCATGCGCTTCGCCTCGGCGACATACTTGTTGCCCGGTCCGACGATGACATCAGCCGGGCGCCCGCTGAACAGGCCGAGCGCCAGCGCGGCGATCGCCTGCACGCCGCCGAGGGTCAGGATCGTGTCGGCGCGGGCGGCATGCATGGCGTAGAG
>Ga0224723_1000481_pt1 | contig 27265 bp, 21 predicted proteins | sample Balambano_FR2_Me_FD_161647 | JGI IMG/M metagenome (GOLD analysis project Ga0224723, IMG submission 161647) | Freshwater sediment microbial communities from Lake Towuti, South Sulawesi, Indonesia - Balambano_FR2_MetaG | ecosystem: Environmental > Aquatic > Freshwater > Lake > Sediment | place... | reverse complement strand
ATGGTGTCGGTGGTGCCGCTGCAGCTTCTTTCTTACCATATTGCTGTGATGCGTGGCTGCAATGTAGACCAGCCCCGCAATTTAGCGAAGTCGGTTACGGTGGAGTAACGACTGCTTGACCTATGATGCACGCTTCCTGTGGTGCGAACTGCTCTTTTATTGGCATGATCTGACATGCCTCCTTCCATTGGGTAATACCACTATCTGCCTCGGGCGAAGGTCTGCGTAAAAATAGATTTGTCAGAAGAGTCTATTATCCGATTTATATCCACTGTGGTTTTGTCCTAATCCAGCCCGTTGTTACGGCCCGACAGGTGGCGTTCAGCCTCTGCGAAAGACTGAAAATAACTTACTGACACGTTCAGATTCTGAAAAATTACCTGGTCAGCTTCAAGATTTCTTTGAGCTACCACCGTCAGGTTTTTAGGCACCACACATGCCAGCACGCGGAGCCCCAGGGCTGCCATCTTAGGAAAAATTTCTTCCATCATCCAGCCGTGATACACCTGCGGGATATCGCCCTGCTGCATAAAATCGCATAACCACTTGTCGGTGGGGGACTCAGTCTGCAGTTCTAACGCATGCGTATATACTTTTGCATATTCGCTCTGCGAAGGCCTTCGCTTCCACTCCATCACCATGGCATTAATGGCATTGTGGTGGTAAATAGCCACCACGTCATCTTCAAAGCGTATGTTCTGCTGCGGTCTGTCTTTGCGCAGCAAAAGGGTAAAGGTACTGCCTACTCCTGGTTGACTTACCACCGTCAGGGTGGCGCCCATCAATTCGGCTTGCAGCCTGGAAAGGTATAGCCCCAAGCCCTTACCCGGCACCTGGGTGTTAAACCTTTTGAAAAGACCAAAAATCTTTTCGCCATGGGCGTGCAAGTCAATACCCTCGCTGTTGTCGGTCACAACGATTTGCACCGTCTGCATCTGGTCGGTCATGGCTATGTCAACTTGTGACGACCGGCCCGGCACACTGTACTTGATGGCGTTGGTCACCAGTTCCCTCAGGATGCTGCGCAAAAAAGAGGCTACACAAAGCACCGGTGGAACACTGCCACTAATCGAAACAGCCGCCTGTGCCTGCCTTATCTCGTTATGCAGATCGGTCAACACTGCTTCTATCTCGCGCGCAATATCTACCTGCTCACGTTTTAGTCGCATATCGTTTTGCAGGTCAACAATCTGCGTAAGGTCGCGTATTACACTATCCAAACGTGCCAGCGAGGTAGAGAAATGGGGTATCCACTGCTCGTGGGCCAGCGGTTCGATTTGGGCAAGGCGCAACAGTCCCATCAGCGTGGCTACCGGCCCTCGCAGGTTATGGCTAATGGTGTAAGAAAACTGCGTAAGCGCCATGTTGTGCTTGAGCAACTCTTCGTTGGCCGATGAAAGCAACTGGTTTTTCTGCATCACTTCATGTTGCAGATCTAAGTTGAATTCGGCTAACTGTGACTTTTGTTGTAACAGCACTTCGTGCGCAGCATCCAGTTCAGCCTTTTGCTTTAGTATCTGCTCGGCCTGCACATTCGACTCTTCATTGATCTCGACCAGTTCGGCAATAAGTTTCTCATTGATGCGTTCCTGCTTTTCAATAAAATACCTCAACACCACCAGAAATGATACCTCCAACACATAGCACGCGATGACTACCACGGTCGAAAAATAGTACGATGGGTCGTCCTGACCGGACTGGAAATAACCTACGCCAAACCACTCGTGTACCGGATCGAACAGCACAATGCATAAAAAGCTTACCGTTACACTTACTATTAAACCTACACGCTCGCGAAGCTGGAACAGCAAGAAAGGCAAAATGGTAGCGCACAATAAAATAAATCGATAATCATAAAACTCAGAGTCCTGAATTTCCAGAGGTGCTTGCAACTTGCCCCACACCGATACCAGTAAGGTAAATAAAGGAAAGACCAGGCTCAGGGCCACGCGACTAAGGGTAACCAAGCCCAGTTGGTTCAGCCCGATGGGCAGCAGAAAAAAAATAATAAAAGCAGGAATGATCAGCAGCAGCACAAAATCAACCCCATAGACCCACCAATACACCAAGGCAAACAAAAAACTGACTATACTCAGTACCGCACCTGTTCGGTTAACGATCGTCACCCTCCGGTCGGGGTGATACATCAACGAGAAAAAGAAGTTATTGAGGCCCATGCACTACGGGGTGAAGATAGAGATTTTGCCTTTGCTGCGTGAAAACCAATTGTAAACCTTTTCCAGGTGCGCGCGGCCAGAATCGTGCACGTTACTGCCCACACCTGCGGCAACAGAAAACAAAAACGGGGCAGGATATTTTTTTTTGCCGGTACCCAATCTAATCCACTAACTTGAGCGCTATGAGTAACTGGCTTCGCATCCTTTACGTCCAGGTAATCATCGCGATTATCATTGGCTGCCTGGTGGGATTCTACTTTCCGGGGTTCTCGCCCCATGCCAAACTGATCAGCGATACGTTCATTAACCTCATCAAGATGCTTATCGCGCCCATTATTTTTGTAACGGTAGTACTGGGTATTGCGGGTGTAGGCAACATGAAGAAAGTAGGGCGCGTGGGGGGAATAGCCATTTTGTATTTTGAGATTGTAACTACCGTTGCCCTGCTTGTTGGTTTGTTCGTGGCTAACTGGATAAAGCCCGGGAAGGGCGTACAGGCTACAACAGCCAAAGCTGAACAAGTGCAGAATTATGCAGCCAAAGCCAGCGAATTAAACTGGGGCGAATTCTTCGCGCACATCGTGCCGAGTAACATCGTAAAAGCATTTGCCGAGGGCGACATTCTGCAAATTTTATTCTTCAGTGTGCTATTTGGCTTTGCCTTGATTCACCTGGGCTCTTACACCGAAGGAATTGTAAATGGTCTCAACCGCTTCTCGCAAGTATTGTTTTATATGATGAAGATGGTGATGAGAGTGGCTCCTCTCGGGGCCTTTGCCGGCATGGCCTACACCATCGGCCATTTTGGTTTGACTACACTCATCCCGCTGGGTAAGCTCATGGTCAGCGTGTACGTAACCATGGCCGTCTTCATTTTTGTGGTGCTCAACCTGGTGGCGCGGCTCTATGGTTTCAGTTTATGGAAACTACTCAAATACATCAAAGGCGAGTTACTCATCGTGCTCGGCACATCATCCAGCGAAAGCGTGTTGCCCAACATCATGCAAAAACTGGAAGATGCGGGTTGCAAAAAAAGTGTAGTGGGGTTGGTCATCCCCACGGGTTACTCTTTTAACCTCGATGGCACCACCATTTACTTAAGCATGGCTACCATCTTTTTGGCGCAGGTGTATGGTGTGCCCCTCACCATCACCCAACAATTCACCATAGTGGGTGTATTGATGCTTACCAGCAAAGGTGCTGCGGCTGTTACCGGGGGCGGTTTTATTGTGCTGGCCTCTACCTTGGCGGTGATCAAAGTTATCCCCCTGGAAGGTCTGGCTCTGTTGCTGGGTGTAGATCGTTTTATGAGCGAAGCCCGCAGCATCACCAACCTGATCGGCAATACAGTGGCTACGGTGGTGGTGGCAAAGGCCGAGGGCGAACTGGATGTTACGTTGCTAAACGAAAAACTGCGATGACCTTAAATACCAGCCAGCACCGATAAATTCGGTTCGGGCCTGCCCAACTCTTTCAAGATGCGAAGATGACCTACCATGGCATCCATAAAGGTCTCTTTCGATTTGTAAGGAATGCCGAACTCTTTTGCTGTTTGCTCTACAATGGGCGCAATGCTGCGATAGTGAACATGGCAAATGGTAGGAAATAAGTGGTGTTCCACCTGATAATTCAAACCGCCCACATACCACGACAAAACACGATTGCTTCGGGCAAAATTGGTGGTGGTGTGCATTTGGTGGATGGCCCAGTTGTTTTCCAGGTTGCCTTCGGCATCGGGCATCAAATACTCGGTGCCTTCAATGACGTGTGCCGGCTGAAAAATAACCGCCAGGATAAAACCCGCCACATAGTGCATAACAAAGAAGCCAAGAAAAACCTGCCCGAATGATAAGGAAAGCACCGCCATGGGCACTGCGAAAATGTAGCCGAGGTACACTGCCTTGGTAGCCAGCAAAATGGCCCACTCGCTGTATATGTTGGCTTTCTGCTTCTTCACGAGTCCCTCTTTCTGATAGCGGGCTAACCGCATAAAATCTTTGGCTATAATCCACACAAAGGTGAGCAGGCCGTATAAAAACCAGGCATACACATATTGAAAGCGATGAAAGCGCTTCCACGGGCTGTCGGGCGACATGCGCAACACCCCACGCGGGCTGATATCTTCATCAACCTCGTGAATGTTGGTGTAGGTATGGTGCAACACATTGTGCTGTACTTTCCAGTTAAAAGAGTTACCTCCCACCAGATTGAGCGACAGGCCTAACAGCCTGTTTACCCAGGGTTTATCCGAGTAAGCGCCATGGTTGGCATCGTGCATGATCGACAGCCCGATGCCGGCTGTGCCAAAACCCATCACGACCGCAAGCCCCAACAGCGCCCAGCCGTTGTGGGTAATGCCTGAGATGATCACAAAGTATGGAACCAGGTAAAGCGCGAACATGAACACGGTTTTTATCACCATGTGTGCATTGGCATGCTTGCTGATCTCGTTGGTTTTGAAGTATTGATTTACGCGTTGTGTTAACGTAGCAAAAAAATCCTGACGGTTTCGTGCAAATTGAATCTGCGAGTAGTGCATAGCGATTAGGTTAGCTGAAAAATACGTCTTTGCCGTTGCGGCAGACGGATTCTAAGGTTCGAAAGATAGGCATATGAGGGGTAGAAACGAGCGTTAGCGTGAAGATTTACCCCGTTTTATGTTAAACAAGCCCTTTTTAGGGCAGTTCAGCAATAACCGTGCGCCCCCCCTTGGTAATCTGGCCCATCGATACCGTTACTTTGGCGTCCAGGGGCAGAAATACATCCACGCGCGATCCGAATTTGATGAACCCGAATTCCTGCCCTTGCTCCAGTGGCTGGCCTTCCTTGACGTAGCACTTAATCCGCCTGGCCAGCGCCCCGGCAATTTGCCGAAACAAAACCTCCGTGCCGTTTTTCATCCGGGCAGCCACCGTGGTGCGCTCATTCTCGGTGCTCGACTTAGGATGCCACGCCACCAGATACTTCCCGGCATGGTAGCGATAGTAACTGATTGTTCCTCCCACCGGCATGCGGTTAACATGTACGTTTACAGGCGACATAAAAATCGAGATCTGCCTGCGTCTCGACTCCAGGTACTCGGTCTCTTCAGCTTCTTCTATCACCACCACCTTACCATCAGCAGGGGCCAGCACGTGCTTGTCGTTTTTACTGATAGTGAAAACAGGGTTGCGAAAAAATTGTAACACGAGCAAGTAAAGTACTACCGCCACCCCGATGATGATGTTGCGCACCACTGCCAACTCCGGAAATAAAAAGTAATCGGCTACCCAAACGATAGCGACTAGCATAATGAGCAATACAAACAACAGGCTACGGCCTTCTTTATGGATAGTCATAGTGCACGTTCAATAGGGTGAGCAAAAGCAAAGCAGCAGGCTTTAGATGCCTGCCGCGTAAAGGTACAAAAGAGTTAATTGCGAAATGCCGCTTTAGAAGCCTCCCCGGAACTTGTAGGTTTTGGCCACTTTATCGATGGCCACCATATAGGCGGCAATGCGCAGCGACACTTTATAGTCCATGGCAGTTTTATACACGTTATCGAATGCATCTTTCATAATCCGGTCGCTTCTGCGGTTTACGCGTTCTGCTGTCCACTTGTAGCCCAGGCGATTTTGCACCCACTCGAAATACGACACCGTTACCCCTCCTGCATTGGCAAGAATGTCGGGCACCACGCTGATGCCCTTCTCGTAAATAATGCTGTCGGCCTTCGATGAGGTAGGGCCATTGGCGCCCTCCACGATCAGTTTAGCCTGAATTTTTGGGGCATTTACATGCGTAATCACATCTTCCTTCGCGGCAGGCACCAATACGTCAACGGGTAGCGTGAGCAAATCATCGTTGGAAATTTTCTGCGCCTCGGTGTAGCCTTCCAGCGTGCCTTTGTTGCTATCGCGGTAACGCAGAGCCTTTTCAATATCGATACCGCCTTCGTTGTAGTAGGCCCCCGAGATATCGCTAACCGACAATACCTTCAGCCCACGCTCCTCTAATAGCCTCGCTGCCCACGACCCCACGTTGCCAAAACCCTGAACAGCACAGGTGGCTTTATAGGGGTTGATCTTCAATTTCTCCATAGCCGCCAGGGCCGTAATCATCACCCCGCGGCCGGTGGCTTCGGTGCGACCCAGCGAGCCGCCCAACACAATAGGCTTACCGGTAACTACCGCATTTACGGTCATGCCCTGCGTGCGCGAGTACTCGTCCATCAGCCAGGCCATCTCGCGGGGGCCGGTGCCCATATCGGGCGCAGGAATGTCTTTGTCGGCACCGAAAATATCGATCATGGCAAGGGTGTAGGCGCGCGTGAGGCGTTCAATCTCCCCTGCCGACATCTCGCGGGGGTTGCAGGTAACGCCCCCTTTCGCGCCCCCGTAGGGAATGTCCACCACGGCACACTTCCATGTCATCCAGGCGGCCAGCGCCTTCACCTCGTCCAGGTTTACGTGCGGGTCGAACCGGATGCCGCCCTTGGAGGGGCCCAAAATAGTGGAGTGGATGACGCGGTAGCCCTCAAAAACCCGGATGCTGCCATCGTCCATGGTTACGGGCAACGACACAATTACCTGCCGGGCGGGCGACTTCAATACATTATAAACTTCTTCTTCTAAACCCAGAATTTGCGAGGCGGTGCGAAACCGCGACATCATGGCCTCAAATGGATTCTCTTTGTCTACCAACGGAGCCGGCTCAATGTATCCCATAGTGATTTATATAGATTTCTGCTTTGTGTTTTTCGTGCCGCAAGCGATAACCAATACGGTAACCGGCAGGCGCTGCTCCCGAAAACGGTTGCAAAGATATTAAAAGGAAGTAAACAAGTTGGAAAGCGTACGCGGCCTTTCGAGTCAGCCCGCGCAACGCCCCTATCTCAACTTCCACTCACGCGTAGCTACGTCATAATAGTTATGGTCGTCAGGAAATTCGATATACTCTTCGGGGAATGAATTTTTGGTGTAGTAAGGCTCCAGCGACTCGCCTCGTACCATTTTGTCGAACAGCATCAGACCTTTCTTTTGCAATACGCTGTCAGGCATCTTCCAGGTGCGAAAAACCTCTTCATAGTACACGAGTTCCCCGGCAGCATTCACCTCCATCTTGCCTCCGGTGGCCACGCGCTTCTCGGTAAGGCTGGGCGCCAGGCGACTGATCAAAAAAAACTGTGTGTTGCTTTGCTTGAAGTAGGCATCGATGCGATGCCGCGATTTCATCTCCTGGTAATGCGGATCATAGCCCTTGTAAAACTTTTCTTGGGTGGTAATGCCCTCCGGGGCGCGGCCGATGTAGCGTATGATGGTCCAGAGCAGTTCATCTTGCTCCCTGGCGGTGAGGTGATCGGCTGGTTTGTAGCTGCGGCCTGTGCAGGCCGCGAGCAGAAATAGTAGCGGAAATATTTTTTTCATCGTCACAAAAATAAGTGATAAAAAAAGGCCCGCGTAATCGCGGGCCTTTTTTAGAAATTAAAAAGACCAGTTTAATAAACCTTGTTCACGGGTTGGAAATCAGCCCAGCCGTCTGTCCAGTCGGTAGCACCAAAAGCACCTTTGTACGTCAACGTCTTATCGAAGAAGCTGCCCAACTTTGCATCGGCAAACAGGGTTGCTGCAGTCTGACCGGTGATAGAACCAGACGTTACCGCGAAGTTAGGGTTAGCAGGATACGTAGCAGCAGTCTGGCCCGCGAAGAATAAGGCTGGGTTGATGCCGGTGCCCTCGTACGGGTTAATGATGTTCACAGCCGTACCTGCCGTCCAACCCGCTACGGTAGCAAAAGCTACATCAGTGCCAGCTACAGTACTGGCTGTAGAAGCCCACGTATTGCTGGCGGACGTAGAGCCCGTGCGAACAAAGAAAGCAGGCACTGTGGACGTGTTACCCGAGCTTGATCCATTCCAAATATTGCTCGCATCGGTCGAACCAAAGGCAGCATTGCCGCTGGCAGCCGGAATGGCGGTGAAAGGCCCACCGGAAGGTGTAGGCGTTCCAGGCAGCAGCGAGGTAAACAGTACGTTATTGTTCAACTTAGCAAAACCCGTGTTGTCTGCCTTGTAGTTGGTAAGCGTACCCGCATCATCGATTGTCAAACCGGTGTTGAAACCAGTAATCACGCTGTTGAAGATCGAGATGGCTGTGCGCCTGCGAAGGTGCAGGGCACGGGTGTAGTTACCCGAAATGGTGCGGTTGAACTCGCGAGGACCCAACACGGTTACGTTTGAAAACACACCCCCTGTACAACCTTTTTTCTCGGTATCATCACAAATGCCGGTAATCGCGTTGGCGTTAGCCTGGTTATCTGATTCGAATGCGCATGAGCCTGACTGGTCTGCAAAGAACGGGTTGCGCACAATCAAGCCCCACTGCACATTGCCTCTCCAGCCAAAATCGGTATCAAAATCATCGTCCCAGGTAGAAAGCGAAACTAAGTGCTTGCCATTTACGGTACCGCCAAACCACTCAAAGGCATCGTCACCACCGTAGGATACCTGAACATAATCCACTTCAGTACCGCTTCCAAGTCCGCCCATCGTTAAGCCGTTGGTCTCGTTGTTGGGGGTAAGTTCGATACCTGCATACTCAATGCGTGCATAGCGCAACTTGCCATTATCCTCAGTGCTGTTTACGTCAACATCGGTACCTACAGTGCCGTAGAGTTGGGTGGGGGTAACACCTTCGATGGCAGGACGTGCTGATTGGTTTACATAGGCGTTCCCCAACCAAACAATGCCGGCCCAGTCGCCACGGTCGCGCTCGCCTACGTTTTGAGACGAAGTAAATACAATTGGCTCAGCAGCAGTACCAACGGCATTGAGTTTACCACCGGGCTGGATCAATATCAAGCCCTTAGTTGCCTTGTCACCTTTGATAATTGCCCCTGGTTCAACGGTGAGCGTTACGCCAGTCGCAACAATAAATTGACCTGTCACCAGGTAAGGCTCGCCTTTTCTCACGGTCAGGTTAGTAGACAGTGTTCCGGTTAAAACATTGGTGGCCGCTGTAACGGTGAACGTAGCAGGCGTACTATTCAGATTCTGGTTATCAGTTGCTGTGATGGCAACTGCAAAGGTGGCGCCAATAGCCGCCGAGGCGGGAATAGTGAACGTAATTGCCTGGGTAGTTCCCGAAAGCGTGATCGGGCTGGCAGGCGATCCGGTTAAGCCACCGGTGGTAGTATAAGCAAGGCTTTTCGCTCCGTTAGCGGCTGTTACGGTAACCGTAACTGACACGGTCTTGCCCGGGAAACCGTTGGCAGTCGAAGCACTCAGTGCCACCGTGGGAGGTGCGCTGATGGTTTTGTTCACCACAGCAGTCTGACTTATGGTCTGGCTTTTATTGTCAGTAAGCGTCAGCGTTACAGAGGCGGCACCAGCGCTGCCATCAGCCGTGAACTCTACCACTACTGAGCCTTCTGTTGCGCCAGCAGCCGGAGCGGTTTTTACCGTTGCCGAGCCACCTGTTGCCGATACGCTGCTTGAAGCATATCCTTCGGGCGCAAGGAAACTAAAGGAAATGTCAGCTTTTGCATTTACCTGAACTGCCGTTACACCCGTTGGGGCTGTAAGCGTAGGGGGAACCGCTGGCTCTTCGTCATCGCAGCTTTGCACTAAAACGAGCGCAGACGCGGCAACAAAAAAGGCCATTAATCGAATAAGTTTTTTCATGATGTAATGAATTTGATTTAGTTTCAAAATTAGGCCGCCTTCCAACAGGGGCAATTACTCATCAGTTATCAATTCTTTACGCCAATGTTATCATCTTCATATACATTTAACATAAAAAAAAAGCCCCGCAATCGGGGCTTGTTACGCTGGATCTATGCTGTTTTATTTCGAAACCTTCCAGGTGAAGCCGAGTGAGAATTGGGTGCCCACCTGATACTCCTGAATCTTAGCCTCTTGCAGGCTGATGGATTGGTCGCTATTGTTATCTTGATAGATGCGATAGGCCGCATTCAGCAGGTTCTGTGCATTGGCTTTTATTTCAAACTGCTGACCTATTTTTTTCGCTACCTGCAGATCGACCGAGTTGCGGGGCAGCTCCCACCACGAAGGGAAAATCAGGTCGCCCACTGAAAAAATGCGCGGGCCAAACACGTTATAAGCCGCGTTAACCGAAAAACCTTCGTCTTCGTCATTATAATACAGGCCCAGGTTAGCGATGTAAGGCGACTGTCCTTGCAGCGGGCGAAACTGGACTTGATTGGTAGCCAGCGTACCCACGTTTACTTCACTTTGAATAAGTGCGCCATTGAAATTGAAAGATGTGTTGCGCAAAAACTTCGACACCCCCAGGCTGGCCAACGACTTGCGAAACTCCAGTTCTATCCCATAACTGGTAGCCGTGGGCGAATTGGCAAAAAAGAGCTGAGGCGTTTCGGCTGTAATCTGCAAATACGATTCAATGGGATTGGTGAAATCCTTATAGAAACCACCGATGCTGAATATCTCACCCGGATTAGGATAAATTTCATAACGTACATCTATGTTATGAATAAAGGCTGTTTCCAGGTCAGGGTTCCCAAACAAACCCGACTCATATTCAAATTGATAGTACAGGAAAGGAGCCAATTCGCGAAACTCGGGGCGGTTTACGGTGCGACTATACGCGATTCGCGCCAGCGACCGTTCAGAAAGGTTGTAGGCTAGGTTCAAAAAAGGCAGCGGAGCAAACACCGGGTTATCTACGTCAATTCGCTCGCCTGTGTTCGACAGGGCACTAAGGCGCTGGATGTTATACTCCCCGCGAAAGCCTACCGACAAATCGAAATCGCCTAGCGGCATGGACGCGCTGGCATACCCGGCTGCCAGGAGGTTTTCACCTTCATACGAATCCTGGTTGGTGGTACCTTCTTCAATCACAAAGCCATCCTGAGCCTTGATGTTGGCTGGCGAAAATATCTGTGCCAACGGTAGGCGAATCAGGCGTTCGCCTTCCAGGGGATCGAAAATGCCGGGGTAGAGATAATTTAAGTACCGGGCGTTGAAGGCACGTGTCTTTTGCTCTACATAGTATCCCGCCTTGAATGTGGGTATTCGCTTGCCATCTGCTTCGCCAATCTTTTTCTCAAAATTCAGGCCGTGCGAAACCCCGATATCTTTCAAATCCGACCAAAAGCGGCCGGTTTCAAACAGGTTTCCACTGGGCGGCAATTGCATGGTGAAAGGCTCTTCCGTGCCGGCAAACGCCTCATTGCGGTAGGTGCGAAACCTGCGGTAGTCCGGCTCGTTGCGCGTGATGTAGTTAAGACCCAACACCCAGTTTAGTTTGGACGACTCGCCCACAGTGTGGGTACCATCCAACTGCCCGGTATAGATCGAGCGGCTCAGGTAGTGGTAAGCGTAGTTTTGGAAATCGTCCTGTATGCGCTGAATGAAATCCTTGCCTCTGCGGATAGTTGTCTCGTTTTCACCTAACTGCACAAAGAGGTTCTTAAACTCAAACTTATGGCGGTCGTTGAGCTTAACTGACCAGTTGTGCATGGCGTTTACGCGCACATCATTACCATAAAAGTCATCAAAATACTCAAACCGCTTTTCTGCTGTGGTTGCCGTAAACGAGTTGTAGCGTAAGAAGTTGGAGCGATAATACTGAAAACTGTTGGAGTACGACAGACTGGTTAAGTTACTGAGCTCAGCATTACCGATTTTGAAATTCTGCGAAGTAGCCACACTTATACCCATGTCAGGGCGGGCGGTTGTAGTTCGATAGTCAAAATTGTTGGTGAGCGACCGGCCGGCTGATTCGCGCAGCGCGGAATTTCTGGTCGAACTCTTCAAAGCATTTGCTGAAGGGAAGTTCGCGGGTATATCGCGGAAGCCATTGTCGAAACCCAGATTATCAGTGTTGCTACCCTGCGAGGAAAAAAAATCGTTGAACGTGGTGCCCGTGCGGAAACCGAAGTTGGTGCTCACACTGGTAAACTCTTCGTATGCCGGGTTTTTTGTTACCAACTGGATAACGCCCCCAGCAAAATCGCCTGGTAATTCGGCAGAGCCCGACTTGTAAATCAGCATTTGATCTACCGCTCCTGCCGGCACCAGGTCGAACGAAAATGTGCGCCTATCAATCTCGGTGCTGGGCCCGATGCTGCCGTTAATCAAGACCTGGTTGTAGCGCTCAGGCAAACCTCGCACAATTACAAAGCGGTTATCGACAATGGTGATGCCGGGTACACGCTGCGCTACTTGCGCAACATCTCTGTCTGGCAGCTTGGTAATCATCTCAGACGAAATACCGCTTACCACCAGTTTTGCCTCTTTAATCGAGTTGATGAGGTTAATGTCGGTCGCAATTTCTTTCTTGGCCGTTACTACCACTTCCTGCAACTCGGCTATATCTTCCACCAGTTGGATAGCCAACGTTGTTTTCTTACCGCTCTCCACCACCACATCGGCAATGACTTGTGATTTATAAGCTATGTACGACACCACCAGTGTGTAGGTGCCGGGTTTCACGTTATTAATGATAAAGTTCCCATCCAAATCGGTGGACCCCCCCACCGTAGTGCCCTGAATGACCACGTTGGCACCTATGATGGCCTCGTTGGTTTTTACATCGAGCACCTGGCCCCCAATCGTGCCGTTTTGCGCCCAGGCACAAAAGCCGCTGAAAACGAGAAATAAGAACAGGGGTAGAGAATAAAGCCGCATAGCGATACAATTTGCGGCAAAGGTTAACCGGCAATATTACCCGTTTGGGTAGGTTATGTTACCGTATTATTAACAGAAGTGCCTAACGGTTATTAGGTATTGCCGCGAACAGCAGGGTAAGTCGGGAAACTTAAAACGATAAACTATCTGAAAATCAACTGATTAAATAAATAGACCCATTAACATTGTGTTAATCAAAACGTAAAACACGTAAAGTTTTGGTAATGCATTTTTTGCAACCTATTTACTGATGGGCACCTTTGTGAGCAGGGTTTTGATAATGTCGTTGGTCCGCACATTGTCGGCTTCGGCCTCGTAGTTCAGAATAATGCGGTGGTTCATTACATCCAGTGCCACTTCTTTAATGTCTTCAGGCAGCACAAAGTCGCGGCCTTCCATGTAGGCCATGGCCTTGGCAGCCAGGTTAAGGTTGATGCTGGCACGCGGTGAGGCGCCAAACTGAATGTACTGCGCTTCGTGGTCCAGCTTGTATGCTTTCGGCTGGCGGGTGGCGGTTACCAACTCTACGATATACTTCTCAAGCGACTCGCTCATTTTCACGCTGTTTACTTCCTGCCGGATGGCAAAGATGTCGTCTTTGGTCAGCACGGGATTTACCTCATAACTAAACTGCATGTTCGATATCCGCCTCATGATTTCCAACTCGTGTTCCTTGGTGGGATAGTTCACAAACACCTTCATCATAAAGCGGTCGATTTGCGCCTCGGGCAAGGGGTAGGTGCCCTCGTTCTCCACCGGGTTTTGGGTGGCCATCACTAAAAACGGCCGGTCGAGTTTGAACGAAGTTTCGCCAATGGTCACCTGCTTCTCCTGCATGGCTTCCAGCAGGGCCGACTGCACTTTGGCTGGCGAGCGGTTAATTTCATCGGCCAGGATAATGTTGGCGAAGATGGGGCCCTTCTTCACTTCAAACTTTCCTTCTTTTTGATTGTAGATCATAGTGCCTACCAAATCGGCCGGCAACAAATCGGGTGTAAACTGAATGCGCGCAAAGTCGAGGTGCAGCACACGCGCCAGCGTGGAGATGGTGAGCGTTTTGGCCAGGCCGGGTACGCCTTCCAGTAAAATGTGGCCGTTCGTAAACAGGCCTATCATCAGTCGGTTAACCATGTACTCCTGCCCCACTACCACTTTGGCCACTTCGGTGTACACCTGTTGTATTTTGCTTTTGTGTTCTTGTTGCTGCTCTGCTGCCAATGCCATAGTTGCTCGTTGTAATTCTTTTAGCCGCAAGTATATGAATTTGCCGTTGTTTTTGGGCCACCGCTGTGGCGGGCTTAAAACTCCTCGGTATAAAATACGCGCTTTACGCGTTCGCTGGTGTTGGTAAGTATCTCATAAGGAATAGTGCCCGCCAGGGCCGCCACCGTTTCAATCGGCAGGCCTTCGCCAAATATCGTCACCTCGTCTCCTTCGCGCACCTGCATGCCGGTGACGTCAATCATGGTCATATCCATGCAAACATTGCCCAGTACGGGTGCGCGCTGCCCGTTTATCAGCACCTGGCCGCGCCCACGGCTAAATGCTCTGGAAAATCCATCCGCATAACCAATGGCGATGGTCGCAATGGTGGTATCGCGTACCACATTTCCGTGGCGACCGTACCCTACGGTGGCGCCTGCTTTTACCTGCTTTACCTGCGATACGGTGGTGACCAAACTCGCAGCCGGCAACAGGGGCGTTCCAAATGCTGTGGGGTCGATGCCGTACAGCCCGATGCCCAGCCGCACCATGTCGAACTGGTATTGAGGAAAGCGAAGGATACCTGGCGTGTTGAGCAGGTGAAGCAGGGGCGCATAGCCAAGCGCGCTTTTGATCTCACCGACCTGCCACAAAAACAGTTCTGCCTGTTGTTTTGTAAAGTCATCATGGGCAGGATCATCGGCCGCGGCAAGGTGCGAAAACACAGAAGCCACCTGCAGGTTTGGGTTGGCTCGCAGGAGTTGGAGCAAATGGGGCAGCTCATTAGCAGTGAACCCCAGGCGATGCATGCCGGTATCTATTTTGAGGTGGATGGTAAGGTGTTTGCCGTTCAAATCGGCCAAGAGTGCTTCCAGCAACTTCAGGCTGTATACTTCGGGCTGCAGGTCGTACGCTAACAATTGAGGTATCGACTCTACCGATGGGTTCATCACCATAATCGGCAGGCGAATGCGATGTCGCCTCAGGTCCACGCCTTCATCGGCATAAGCCACACCCAGGTAGTCGGCCTTATGGTATTGCAGCAGCGTGGCTACCTCTTCGCTGCCGCTGCCATAAGCAAATGCCTTCACCATCGCCATTACCCTTACCCCCGGCTGCAGCTTGCTTTTGAAGACATTCAGGTTATGTACCATGGCCGACAGATTGATGCGCATAACCGTGCCGTGCATTTTACGCTGCAGGCGCTGTACAATACTTTCGAACGAAAACACCCGCGCACCCTTTATCAGGATAACTTCGTTATGCCATTGCGCATGGTCAAATTCACGCAGGAACTCCGCTGCGGTACTGAAAAAATGCTGGTGAGCCGCCACAGGCGGCAACGACTGCAGATGGCTAAACACCGGGCCAATACCTACCAGGCGATGCCATTTGCCGCGTTGTAAGAGCGCATAAATTTGTAACGACAGCTCGGCCGCTGGCAGCCCCGACTGTTGGATGTCAGACAAGATAAGCGACTTCCTGTCGCGCGGCAGGCTGCTGATAAAATCAAGACTGGTGCGCAAGCCCGCCAGGTCGTTGTTGTAAGTATCATCAATTAGCTGGCACTGGTTTACCGCCTGCTTCAACTCCAGCCGCATAGGCACTGCATTAATGTGAGGCAGTACCGCAGAAATCTGCTGCCCGTCTGCACCTAGGTGAAGCGCCACTACGATGGCGTGCAACAGGTTTTCTTGCGAAGCCCTGTCGGTAAAAGGTAATGTAAACTCGAACGCGCGGCCTGCCCACACTACTTGCGCCTGGTTAGACGATAGTTGAACACGCACCGCAGCCTTTGCAGATGAGCCCCAGCCAATGTGTAGCGCCTGCGGATGGCGCCTGCGGATGGTTTCACCTACTTCAGGTTGATCTTCGCAGTAGACAATGGCACCACACTCCGCAAAAAGTGTAAGCTTTTCATCAAGCTTTTGCTGGCGGCTTTCAAAGCCTTCATCGTGGGCGCTGCCCAGGTTGGTAAATAAGCCGATGGTGGGCTGAATAACCTGCCGCAGTTTGTCCATCTCGGCCGGCTGTGAAATACCTGCTTCAAAAATACCGATGGTATGGTGCGGCTCAATTTGCAACACCGACAGCGGCACGCCCAATTGCGAATTGTAGCTGCCAGGGTTTTTGACCACCACATAGTTGGGCGACAGCAGTTGGAAAAGCCACTCCTTTACAATCGTCTTACCGTTGCTGCCGGTAATACCCACCACGGGCAGCGTGAATTTTGCCCGGTGCCAAGCCGCAATTAATTGTAATGCGCGCAGTGAAGATTCAACGCTGAGAAAACTCGCATTCGGAAAACGCAAGAAGTCGACTGGCTGGTCGATGATAAACTGATCTACCCCCCGCTGGTACAATTCATCGATGTAGGCATGCCCATTGTGGCGGGGCCCCGCAAGGGCCACAAACAGCGTGACGCCCGGCAGCACGGCCTTGCGGCTGTCGGTATGCACAAATTGTACGGGTCTGGGCGGGCCTGCAGCCGACAGGGTTAACTTGCCGGAGGTGATGGCTGCCAAATCAGACAGATGCCACATCAGCAGAGGCGGTTTCCGTTGTGCACGGGCTTATCGAATGTGGCGAGCACGATATTGCCCTGCACATCGGCAACGCCTGTTACCAGCACCTCCGACAAGAACGGCCCGATCCGTTTGGGCGGGAAATTGACCACGGCAAGCACTTGTTTGCCAACTAACACCTCGGGGGAATAATGGAAAGTAAGCTGGGCGCTCGACTTACGAGTACCCAGCTCGGGCCCGAAGTCGATCCAGAGTTTGATGGCTGGCTTTTTGGCCTCGGCAAAGGTCTCTGCCCGCACAATGGTGCCTGCCCGAAAGTCAATTTTATTAAAGTCTCCCCATGTGATCATATCAGAATTTCTCTATCTTGCACCTCCCGTGTTCAAAGTAAAAGGTTCTGTCAACGCATCGCGTGTAATGAAAGGAAATTTTTTACGTCTGCTGGCCGTTCTTCTTTTTGCGGGATATGCCGCCCGCGCGCAGGAGAATGCCCCACAACCCGAACTCGACTCGTTTCGCCAGCAGGAACTTCATTTGAATGACGACAAAACGCTCATTTTCGAGCCGGATGCCAAACCCAGATTGCGCGATAGTGTGGCGGTAAAGTCCACTCCTAAGAAAGCGGGTACAAAAAAGGAGGCTCATGAGGATGCCCTGAATGTAAACTTCCTGTATTTTATCATTCAGAAATTCAAGGCTAACGACCTGCTTGATCTTTAGCGGATAGATGCCGCGCTAACAACCAACCAAGCAGAATCTTACCGCCCCAGGTAGTCTTGATGCCCCACGGTATTTTCCAAGAATCCAATTTTTAAGAGGGGTTCTGACTATTCTTCTGCAACTTTGTTGCGAATTTAGTATTGTGTTGAAAATCCTTTTCGCGTTTACTGCCCTGTTGTTTAGTGTCGCTACGTTCGGTCAGGCGCACGAACCTTGTAGATATAAATTAGCCGGGCGTGTAACTACCGAGGCAGGCCAGCCACTGGCGGGGGCCACTATTTTCTTGCGCCTCAACAACCGCGGCATTGTTACCGATGCAGAAGGTCGTTTCGCCTTAACCGCAATTTGTTTGCCTTCCGATTCGGCCGAGATCAAATTTGTGGGATTCGTTACTGAAAGAATCAAAGTCGATCTGGCCCGCAAGGACTTCTATGAGATACCATTAGCTGCCGATCTGGCCATGCTGAGCGAAGTGGTGGTTACCGAGGCGCCCGCCCAGACACAGGCCACCCAAACCTACAGCGTGCTGACCGGCGATGCGTTGGCGCAATTGCAAGGCAAGCCCCTGGGGGAGGTAATGCGCGACATTGCCGGCATGAATACGCTGCAAACCGGGCCTGCCATTTTTAAGCCCGTAATTCACGGGGTGCACAGTCAACGCATTCTCATCCTCAACAACGGCATCCGGCAGGAAGGGCAGCAGTGGGGGGCCGAGCACGCGCCTGAAATTGATCCGTTTGTCGCGGGCGATATTACTGTTATTAAAGATGCAGGCGCCATCAAGTACGGCACCGATGCTCTCGGAGGTGTGGTGGTGGTAAATCCGGCCGAACTGCCCACCCGGGCCGGGCTGGGCGGCAAGTTATTTCTCATGGCGAACTCCAACGGCCGCGGAGGCACGGTATCGGGCCTGATAGAAGGTGGCTCAAAAAAAGTGGAGGGGCTGGGCTGGCGCCTACAGGGCACCGGTAAGCGCTCGGGCGATTTCAGCTCGCCTACTTACATTTTATCTAATACAGGCTTTAAGGAAGCCAATTTCTCAGGGTCAGTTGGCGTGCATCGCGACCAGCGAGGGATAGAAGCTTTCATCAGCCACTTTCAAACCACCATCGGCATCCTGCGTGGCTCGGCCGTGGAAACCGAAAGCGATCTGACCATCGCCACCGAACGCGAGCCCCCACAATACACGGCCCCGTTTACGTATGCCATCTTGCAGCCCCGCCAGGAAGTGGCCCACACCTTGCTGAAATTGAGCGCCCACCAACAGCTCGGCAACAATTTGTACCAATTCCAGTATGGGTTTCAGTATAATAACCGGCAGGAATTCGACTTTAGAAAAGGGGATTTGAGAAACATTCCCGCCCTGGGCTTCAAGCTTTTTACCAACACCTTCGATGGCGAGTGGGAACACACTAAAAACGAAAACCGTGTACGTTGCGCAGGCCTTAACGGGATGATCCAAGTGAACGAGAAAATCGATGGCACACAAACCATCCCCTTCATCCCCAACTTCACCCATTTGTCGGCAGGCCTGTACTGGATTGAGAAGCTGACCTGGAGGCAATGGGCCTTTGACGTGGGCGCGCGCTACGACTTGAGATTTTACGATGTGGCCGGGTTCGACTTTCGCAACGAACTGTTTCGCGCCCAACTCAACTTTGGCAACGCCAGCGCAACTGCAGGGGCAACCTATCGCCTCTCACCACGCACACGGCTTAGCAGCAGCCTGGGCAGCACCTGGCGCCCGCCCAGCGTAGCCGAACTGTACAGCCTGGGCACCCATCAAAGCGCAGCGTCCATAGAGTACGGATTGCTGTTGGATGAGCAGACCACCCGGGTAAGCATGCTCACCAGAGAAAACTTTAATATTGAACATGGCCTGAAATGGGTGAGTTCGTGGCGCACCGATCGCGAAACCTGGAGTGTGGAAGTGGCCGGCTATGCCAACTACATCTTCAATTATATTTACCTGAAACCCCGTGGCGTTACGCGCGATTTGCGCGGGGTGCGTTCATACTATCGCTATGCGCAAACCGATGCGGCTTTTGTGGGCATTGACCTGGCCAGCGAACTTACCCTTACGACTACCTGGAAATGGAAAAGCAAGGCCTCGCTGCTACAGGCTACAGACGTAACTCAAAACGATTACCTGGTTTTCATACCTCCCAGTCGCTTTGAAAGCGGGTTAGCGGCATCGGGCAACCGGCAGCAAAAAAAGTGGAACGCAGAAGCCAAAGTGCGGCACACTACGCGCCAACACAGGGCGCCCCGGGTGCTCAGCAACCGCGAACTGATTGAAGCAAAGGTGAACGGAGTCGACTTGTTGGCGAAAGACGGATCTAATTTCGATTTTCTGGCGCCACCTCCAGCCTATACCTTACTCAGTTTTTCGGCCGGGCTAACATGGCCCGCAGGAAAAGCGGAATGCGATGTGCGCCTGTCGGTCGACAACGCCTTCAACAAAATCTATCGCGAGTACACCAACCGCCTGCGCTACTTCGCCAACGAGGTAGGCCGAAATGTAACGCTCGCTTTTTCCGTTAAGTTTTAGCTTCATTGCTGCCGCGCGGCAGCAAAGAAAAACAACAACGGCCCTGCCAGCGGCAGCAGAGCGGTGGCCACCAGCCACACCAACTTGGTGTTGGTACCCATCTTCTCATGCAACAAAATTTTTACCCATGCCAAGGCAGCCAGCGCGATGGAGAGTACAACTAAAAGTTGCCAGATGATGAGGCCGGTGCCTGGCGTTAGAAGATCCATACTAATGCTGTTTTGATTTAGAACGGGGCTTTGAAGACGAATACCTGGTTAACTCTTGGCCAAGTACGGCTTAAAGTCGGTCGGATATTCACACCAGGCCTTCGTTTTTTTTGCGGCCAACCTTCTTTCTCCTGCCATTTTTTATTTGCAACTTTGTTGCATAAAATAACTTATTAATCAACATGAAGACCAATTTCTTTTTATTCATGGCGCTGTTGGGCAGTGTGGCATTATTGCAGGGGTGCGCGGATGACCCTGCCGAAGAGAACATTCCGGAGCTGATCACCAAAGCTACCCTCACATTCACTCCCACCACAAGCGCATTGGCAGGAGGCACGGTAGTGGCTACCGCTTCTGACCCCGATAAAGACGGACCGCAGGAACTTACCGTAAGCGGGCCGATTATCTTGGCCAAAAGCACCACCTACACGCTTTCCATCGAGTTGGTGAATGAGCTTGCCAGCGAAGATGACGAGGAATACAACATCACCGGGGAAGTGGAGGAAGAGGCCGATGAGCACCTGTTTTTCTTCGGCTGGTCGGACGGCCTGTTCTCCAGCCCTGCGGGCAATGGCAATATCGACAACCGTGCCGATGCGGTAAACTACAAAGACAAAGACAACAAGAATCTACCGTTGGGATTGAAAACGGAGTGGACGACAGCCGCCACCGCCCAAAGCGGCAAAACCTTTCGCGTGGTGCTCAAGCACCAGCCCGACCTGAAGTCGCAAACCTCGAAATCAACGGATGGCGAGAGCGATTTGGACATTTCGTTTTCTATGGAGATTCGATAATTGGTAAGAACATGAGCGAATGAAAGAAGGGGCCGCAGCCCCTTTTTTTATGCCTATGCTTGTTTCACCAGAAACTGCTCAAGGTCCTTCAGCTTCAAAATGCCTTCGTAGTAGGCCTTGCCGAAGATAACGGCAAAAACGCCCATGTCGTTGAGCTTCTTGATATCGTCAACCCCGCGCACGCCACCGCTGGCCAGCACTTTTATTTCAGGAAATTGATCGATGATTTCCTGGTAAAACGAAAACGCTGGTCCTTCCAACACGCCATCGCGCGACACATCGGTAGATTTTACATACTTCAAGCCGCGATTGTAGAAGTAGTCAATGTGCTCAAACAGCGTTATCTCAGAGTTTTTTTGCCATCCGCGGAAAGCGATTTTCTTTGATACGATGTCGGTAACATCGGCCCCCAGGGTCATCTTCTCGCGCCCGTACGATACAATCCAGGAGGCAAACAACTCGGGATTACTCACCGCGATACTCGAGGCGGTAATGTAGGCCGCACCGTATTCGTAGGCCTTGCCAATATCGCCATCGGTGCTGATGCCACCGGTAAAATCTATTTTCAATTTCGTGTGGCCTGCCATGGCCTCCAGCACGTGGTAGTTCTTCGGGCTGCCGCGTTCGGCCCCGTCTAAATCCACCAGGTGCACCACATCAATGCCGTGGTCTTCAAAACGCTTGGCCAGGTCGAGCGGGTTCTCATCGTAAGCCTTCTCGCTGGCGGGGTCGCCTTTACGCATTTTTACCACTTTGCCTTTGCGTATGGCAATGGAGGGGATAACCTGGATCATAACACTTGCATTGAATGGGCTAAGTTAACACAGCAAGAGAAAAAACCGTGGCTGCTGGCCTCAATTTTGCACGGCAAGAACGCTTGCCGATAAATCGGTAACTTTAACTCAAACAATTCACCTGTTTGCCCATGCGCTTTGTACTCTACACTTTACTGTGGTTGCTCCCGTTTCTTTCGGCCGGGCAGGCCGCACTTAAAAAATTGCCGCCCAACATCAACCATCCCAGCATCAACGTGTCAGCACCGTACATCAGCTTAGACGGCAACTCGCTGTTATTCGTGAGCGACAACGCTGAAGATAATGCACTGGCCATTTTCTACACCGCCAAGGCCGATGCGGTAAACTGGAAAGACCCCGTGCTGCTGCCCCGACATATTAATCACAAGCTGAATTTTTTGAAAGGCTTCGCGTTGAATCAAACCGGCACTCAAATGTTTCTAACCAACATGAAGGCGGGAGGTCTGGGCGGGTTCGATTTGTACAGCACCGAGCTGCGCGGCACTTTTTGGCCGGAGCCTGTTAACCTGGGGGCACCCATCAACAGCAGCAGTCACGAGGCATGCCCTTCGCTGTCGGCCGATGGGACGCAACTGTTTTTTATGCGCTGCGAAAAAATGGATTTCGCCAAAGCAGAGCGCTGCAAAATAATGGTGGCGAAGCGAAAGCCCAACGGCATGTGGGATACCCCCGCTGAATTACCGCCCCACATCAACACGGGTAACTCGCAAACACCACGCATCATGGGTGATTCTGAAACGCTCATTTTCTCTTCTGACCGACTTCCGCAAGGACAGGGCGGCCTGGACTTATACCGCACACGTTGGAATGGCACCACATGGAGCGCGCCCGAGGCGCTTGCCTTCGCCAACACCCCTGGCGATGACCAATATGTAAGCGCCACCTCGCTGGGGCGCTACCTGTTAAAAGAAGCGCCCGGCAAATTCAAAACTGAAATTGTAGAAATGCTGTTTCCGGCTAACCTTAAACCCAAAGCCACCACCAAAATTGAAGGACGCATCACGGGGCCCGCAAACCCTGCTTCTCCGTACCTGGCAGTATTCAATCTGAAAGATCAATCGCGGGTGTTTAGCGGCAGGCCAGCCAGAGATGGTACGTTTACGCTCTACCTGAACGAGGGAGCCGTATATGATTTGTCCGTAGAGCCCGAGCAGGATAACTACACCTTTTATTCGCGGCAATTTAACCTAACGGGCGAGCGCATAGCCACGATGGAAAAAGTAAACATTGCACTGAAGCCGCTGGCGGCTGGCGATGCGGTAGAGCTCTCGGGCGTCAGTTTTTTGCCGTACCGTGCCGAGCTTACACCTGGGTCGCAGCAGGAGTTACGCAGGGCCGTGCGGCTGATGAAAGCCAACAGCCACCTGGCGTTTGACGTGGAGGTGGCGCTGGCCGGCTACCAACGGGATTCCGTTCAACGCGATGCCGACCTGACCGAAGTGCTGACAGACACGTTGAAAAAGGTCATCACCTACACCGAGCCCGACTCAACTGCGGTGGAAGGCTTTCGCACACTGCAGCGCGATTCGATATGGGTGAAGCACACCTACCACAACGATCGCACCCCGCAGCAGGTGCTGGAAGTGGTAAACTACCTGGTTGGCCAGGGCGTGGCGGCTTCTTCGGTGAGGCCCATGCACCAGGCTGTGCCTGAGCCGGTGGCGGAGAACAGAAAAATAAGGGTAACGATACGGGCGAGATAAAAAATGCCGGTGCAAAAAAAGTGCACCTACTTTACGGTAAACGGCACAGCCACCAGCGTTTTATCCCACAGAAAAATCAGCTCATATTCATCATCCACCTTTTCGATTAAGATGGTGAACTGCTCAATCTCTTTTTCCTGGCTCATGGCGGGCACCTCCACGGTAACCACATCGGTATCGGGGTTTCGGTTGGTTTGGCCGCTGAAGTCTACGCCCCAGCTCGGTATTTCAGAATTGAACATCACCCTCCACGAAGTCTCACCCGGAATTGTCCAGATGGAATACTTCCCCGGGGGCAACTCCTTACCCTCGATGTTCAGCGTTTTGTTGGTTTGCAGCGTAGAAGCCTCGTTCGCACCCGTGCGCCACACTTTGTCATACGGCACCAAGCCACCAAAAATTACGCGGCCCTTTTTGTACGGTCGGTTATAGAATAAGTCGATGGCCAGATCGCCCATCTTAAACTTTACGGTGTCTTCCGGGCTGTGCGACTTTTGCATGCGCACGTAAACGAAGCCTCCCAGTAACAGGAGGGCGATGGAGCCCGCGATAACCAACATTCTCTTCATAAGCAGGAAAGGTTAGACAAAGCCAATAAACTGGTGTACGACCGATCGGTTTTAGGGTTGTTCAAAATTTGCTTTAAAACTTGGCAAAGCAACAGCATTTGGGTCAGTATCTTTTTATCCGATTATGGAAAATATTACACAGGCAGGCTTTATTTTTGAGCATCTTAATCCCTTTGGTTATGTCAGTAATGATTGTCATCATCGCCTTATTTGTGTTGGCTGTCGTGTCGCCTTGGATCTTCCCCAACAAAATGGTGAGTAAAAACGAGCACGACAACAAGCACTAAGGTGCCGCTATGGCCCGCGTGTGCGTGTTTTGCGGCTCTTCGGCCGGGCCCGATGTCTTTCAGCAGGCAGCACGTGAGTTGGGTCGTGCATTGGCCCTCCACTGCCACACGGTGGTCTACGGAGGTGGCCGGGTAGGGTTGATGGGGCTGGTGGCCGATGAAGCGCTGGCCGCAGGTGGGCGGGTAATCGGGGTTATTCCCGACTTTCTTTTCAAGCTGGAAGTTGGACACGAGGCACTTACGCAATTGGAGATAGTACAAACCATGCATGAGCGCAAAAAGCGCATGGCCGACCTGGCCGATGTATTTGTTGCCCTGCCGGGCGGCTGGGGCACATTAGATGAATTGGCGGAGATTCTTACCTGGCGCCAGCTGCAATTGGCACATCAGCCAGTGGGGCTGCTGAATGTTGATGGTTTCTTCGATCATCTTCTGGCTCAATTTCAACATATGACCCGGCAAGGTTACCTCAAACCCTCGCATTTACAGATGCTGACCAGCGCTGGCAATGTGGGTACGCTGATAAGCCAACTTGGGCTGACATCCGCATAGGTACCAACGCTTTGCTTAAAAAACCATAGTTTTAACAAATGCGAAACCAAAGCATGGCAAGATTATGCACGCTTTTGTTCTTGTTGGCCTTAGCGACCGCCTGCAGGGCACAAACGCTTGGCTTTTCGCTGGCCGATGGACGCTCGCGCGTGCGTATCCCCATCGAGATCAATTCCAACCTGGTAGTGGTGCCTCTGGTGCTCAACAACCAGTTGCCTTTAAAATTTATTCTAGACACGGGTGTGCGCACCACTATTCTTACTGAAAAAACATTCAGCGACATTCTGAACCTGTCGTACTCGAGGCGCTACACCATTTCGGGGCCCGGAGGCGAAAAATTAGTTGACGCGTATGTCACCAATAATGTGTCGCTCGATCTGCCTGGCGTTCGTGGTGCCGGTCACGCCATGCTGGTGTTGGAGCAGGATTACCTGGAATTGCGCAACTACCTGGGCACCGATGTGCACGGCATTCTGGGCTACGAACTGTTTAGTCGTTTCATTGTGCAAATCGACTACGAGAAAAAAGAACTGATGCTGATGTTGCCCGAACGTTTCCGGCCGCGCAAAAGATTTCGCCAACTGCCCATAGCCGTGCAAGACACCAAGCCCTACGTAACTGCCACCGTGCAGATGACCGACACGACCCGCGTGACTACCAAACTGTTGGTGGACAGCGGGGCCAGCCATGGCCTGATGCTCGATCCGCAATCGAACCCCGCACTGATACCTCCGCAAAAACATATCAACAGCATTATCGGGCGCGGCCTGGGTGGCATCATCACCGGCCAGATTGGCCGCATTAAAGGAATAAATCTGGGAGGCTACCAAATCGATGATGTGATTGTAAGCTTTCCTGACCCCAACAGCTACATCGACTCACTAAAAATTAGCCGCACGGTGGCGCGCAACGGTTCGGTAGGTGGCGAGCTGCTCAGCCGCTTCACGATTATTTTCGATTTCCCGCGCGAGAAGTTCTACCTTAAGAGCAATTCTTCCATTCGAAAAAAATTTCACTACAGCCTCAGTGGCATCACCGTAAAAGCAAAAGGGGCGCGGTTGCGCAAATTCGAAATTACAGACATCCGCCCGGGCTCCAGTGCCGATATTGCAGGGGTGCAGGCAGGCGACTCCATTGTGGCGGTAAACGGTTTGCCTGCGGGCGAGTTGGACCTTAATTCGATAAACGGCTACCTCAACTCGCGCCCCGGCAAACGTATTGTGCTGGATTTGGAGCGGGCAGGTAAAAAGATCACGAAGAGGTTTTTTCTGGAGGATCAGATTTGAGCGCGTGCACCACTACATCTGCACTACGGGCTCCTGCTTTTTAAACAGGCGCTGCAACTGGCCCTTGCGTTTTCGGTACGATTCGTACAAAAATTTCTGGGTACGCTTAAACTGCAACGAGTGCAGCAGGGCTTTGTATAATGAATCGCCCGTGAGCGCATCTTTTAAAATGAAATTCAACGCGCCACTGCCGATAGTTTCGATGTAATTAGAATTTTTCAAAATAGTGATGGGCACCTCTCGCGTGCGTTTGTCGTGCAGCAGGCTTTGAATCATATCTTTTATCTCGGCCTTGCCAATATTGTCATCAATAACAATAAAGTCGGGTTGAAAATGCGGCAACCGTTGTTGCATGGTAAGGAGATCAAACGCAATTTCGATCTCAACCAGCTTTCCTTTAAGCTTTGTCAGATGGTCAGTTACCCGGCCCAATTCGATGGGATTATTGCCCACCAGCAGCACTTTTTCCTTCCCTGAATTTTCTAATCTCGTCTCCATAGCCAACTGTATCGAAAGTAACTGTTCGCGGGCAGAAAGGGTTGCACTATATACCCCTTATTTTTTCGTGTTTAACAAAACTGACGCTGCTTCGCATTCATGTGGTGATTTACGACATTAAAGTGAACTTTGGATTACCTTATTTTTTTCGTTGTTTGAACAAACAAGTTGCTATTGCGGGTGGAGGATTGGCGGGGCTGCTCGCTGCGCTCGCATTGGCGCGGCAAGGTGTCCGAGTGATGCTGATTGAAAAGAAAACGTACCCGTTTCACCGGGTATGTGGCGAATATATTTCCAACGAAACGATTCCGTACCTACGCTCGCTCAATGCTTTTCCTGAAGCTTTGCGGCCCGCGCAGATCACCACGCTTCAACTTACCTCGGTAAACGGGCGGGCAGCGCACTTGCCATTGGATCTGGGTGGTTTTGGTGTGAGCAGGTTTGTGTTCGACCATTTTCTGGCGGGGCGTGTGGTGCAAGAAGGGGGGCACGTAAAACAAGGTTGTGAAATTGAGAAGATCACGTTTGATGACGAGCAGTTTCATCTTTCTACTACAGCCGGTGACGTTGATGCCGATGTGGTGATTGGCAGCTTTGGCAAGCGCTCAAAATTAGACTATACGCTGCATCGCCAGCACGTGCGCAATCGCTCCCCCTATGCCGGAATAAAATACCACGTAAAGATTAACCACCCCGAGGCGTTGATTGCCCTGCATAACTTTAAAGAC
>Ga0224723_1000480_pt1 | contig 27316 bp, 16 predicted proteins | sample Balambano_FR2_Me_FD_161647 | JGI IMG/M metagenome (GOLD analysis project Ga0224723, IMG submission 161647) | Freshwater sediment microbial communities from Lake Towuti, South Sulawesi, Indonesia - Balambano_FR2_MetaG | ecosystem: Environmental > Aquatic > Freshwater > Lake > Sediment | place... | reverse complement strand
GTGTGCCCGGCGCGATCTCGCCGATGATGTCGGCCTCGGTGTTTGGCTCGCTGCGCAGGTTGACCGCGCCGTCAATCGCTTCCGCCGTCACCCCGGTCAGCCCGGTGGACTGACCGACAGCCATCCCAGGCAGTAACAGCAGCGCAGCGGCGATCAGCGGCAGGATTAGAAGCAGGAATTTGAGTCCTCGCATTCGGCTCTCTCGTCTGTAGCTTACGTCGGACGGATACAGGACGCAATTATATCACGTGGTTCGGGCTGCATCCCGGCGATTGGCCTACGGTATGGGCTATCCACGTAACTGCTCAGGTGGTGATGACCCCTACCGGCAGCACGATCGGCGTCGCATGTTCTGCGTAGGGGAGCGCCGATGTCCGCTCCCGCAATAATGCCCTTACCTGAGTAGTTAGAGCGTGTTTGTAAAAAGGAACATGACGTTGCGCGCTGCCCCGCCAGACGTTAAAACGTCCGGCTCCGGGGTCAGAGAAGCCCACTGAAGGGGCTGACCATGCTGCGCATCCCTGAGACGCCAGCGTCTTAAGTGCGCTTGAAACAAAGCCGACTGGCTTTAGATGGCGGAGTGTGGCGCAAGGCAATTCTTAGCAAACATGCTCTTACATCACATGAAAATTTTCGGTGTCGCAGGGGCGCAATGCATTGCGCCTCTACAGAAAAATTATCTGTACCGAACCGTTGTGAACCTGAAAATCGGTTTGATGCGTTTGCGCTGCCTACGGTATGGGGCGCTGGCTTCAAAATGCCGGTTGAAGAACCCTGTGTCCAGACGCGCATGGGTCTGTCCCCGCCGGAGGCGACAAAATTCGCTCCCATGCTATTGACAGCGCCCTGATCTCTGCTAAAATGCTCAATACAGTGCGCCGAAGTGGCGGAATTGGCAGACGCGCTACGTTCAGGGCGTAGTTCCCCAAAGGAGTGTGGGTTCGACTCCCACCTTCGGCACAACGCAGGGGCATGGGTAAACCACCGTGCCCCTTTTCTATTTTCGCGGTCTGGTGTATACAGAGAGGATGTATCACGCAGCGCTCAGGATATTATGAGCCAGGACATACCCTCAACTGAACCGCCGCCCCGCCCGCGCCCGAACCGCCGCCAGAGTCGGCAGCTTTCCGGCATCCAGATCATGTTTGCCTCCGTGCTGGCGATCGGCATGGTGCTGGCGATCACCCTGAGCAGCCGGATCGCCGCCAATCAGCCCCTGTATGCGTATCGTAACAGCGTCGAAACTGAGGTTGGACGCTTGCAGCAGCAGGAAGCCACCCTGCGCGCCGAACTGGACTATGCGCAGAGTGATGCTTATGTAGAGCAGTGGGCGGTCAGTGAAGGCCGGATGATCCGTCCTGGGGAAGTGCTGGTGGTGATCATTGGCGCGCCGCGTGACGAGTCGATCCCGACCGAAGCGCCGCCGGTGATCGAGATCGACACGCTGCCCCCGGAACCGGACAACTGGGAGTTATGGTGGCGTCTGTTTTTCGACAGCCCGCCGCCCGAACTATAATCCAGCGCCGTTAATCCTCACGTCGGACGATTGGGGTTTGGCCGGGTGATGCCTCTGCGATGGTTAATCCTGATGACCTGGACGGTGGTGGGGTTGCCGTCACCGTGCCGACGATCTGACCATCCCTGACCGAATACAACTGCCCGTCCGCGCCGAGCAGCAGCGTTCCAGACCCCTGCCCTCGCCCCAGCGATGCCATGACGACCAGTCCGAAGCCGATCATGAGAGAGACCGACCCGATCACCAGCACGGGCACGCTGAACCCGGCGAAGATCGCGTCCCCGATCCCGGTCGCCAACTGCGCCAGGAAAATGCGCACCTCCGGCTCAAATTCCGGCGCGGCCAGCGCATTGGCCGCCGCCTGGTTGACGATCTGCTGCAAGAACGGGACTGGCAGCATCGTGATCCCGCCCATCATCACGGCGGACACGCCGATCCAGCGGCCAAAGCCTTTGCGCGAGCGCACATTGGTGGCAATGATCAACCCCATAATCGCCATTGGGCAGGAAAACGCGACCACCAGCAGATTATCGGCCAGCGCGTCGATCACCCGCACCTGCTGGAAATCTTCGGGAGTGAACTGCATTTCGACACCACCATCCGCGATGGCGACCGCCAGTGTCTCTCCCAGACGATCAAATCGCTGGCGCAGCGCCAGACGCAGCGTTTGCAGATCATCCTCGTCGGTCGTGCGGCAGATCGGCGGCAGATCAGCGCTGGTCGCCTCGAAGGCTGCGAAGTCTGCTTCCTGTTCGGGCGTGCATTCCGGCGCGGCATTGAGGATGATCTGGATGGCCTGGTCGCCCTCATCCCCACTGACGCGCGCCTGAAGCTCGCCGAGGTCGAACAACATGACGTTACTGGTGTTGTCTTCAAGCTCCAGTTCGGCGGAGAGCCGGTCGATCGAGCCTTCGATCTGCTGCTGAAGCCATGCCGGAGGAACCAGCAGATCGGCCACCTCGCGCCAGGCATCCTCGCCGATCGCCTGCTGGATCGCATTGATACTTTCGATCAGTTCACGTGGCGCGCCGCTGTCATCTTCGACCTGGCTGGCGAGCGCAGGCAGCGCGACCGGGACAATATCTTCATAGATATTCTGGGAGGCCAGCCCGCTGATGTAGGTCTCCGGGGACAGCACGGTGTTCGCGCCGACCGCCACCCAGACACCTACCGGGAAGATCAACAGCACCGCCAGAACCAGCGCCACGCCGATGATGCGTTTCAGGATCATGCCCGACTCCTGCCTGCGACCGCTAAGATGAAGATGCGTTGTCCGCCGACGCCGCAGGCTGCACACCCGCCAGCCCGCCGATCGTGGCCGGGACGCCGCTGGCCGTGATCAGCGCCACCCCGGTCTGCGCCAGGCTGGTTTTCACCACGCCAATCGCATAGATGTCGCCGATGGGTGTGCGAACCGCGCTCGTCAGCGTCCCTACAACGCGGCCTTCATAAATCAACGCCTGCGGCGCTTCCGCCCAGGCCGACAGATCGAGCCGCACCAGGGTCTTCGCCAGCTTGCCACGGCTTTCCATGCGGGCGATGATCTCCTGGCCGGTGTAACAGCCTTTATTGAAGCTCACCTCATCCCACAGGCCAACTTCAAGCGGAATATAATCGACGGTTAATTCACGGCCTGCCCCAGGACGCCCGGCCTGGACTCGCAGCGCGTTGTAGATCAACCCACCAGAGGGACGCAGCCCCGCCGATCGCCCCGCTTCAAGGAGTGCCGTCCAAACCCCCGCCGCCTGCTTGACCGGAACCAGCACTGACCAATGGCTCCCTGCCAGCGGCTCCAACGGGCACACGAAACAGTCTGCCCCGTCGATCGAAGTCCATCCGCCGCGCCAGGCGGACATCTGAGCCAGACCCGCAGCAAACACGGCGATCACGGTCTGCGCCTGTGGGCCGTGCAGCGCAAAGTGATGAAACTCGGCGGCCAGATCGGCTACCGCCACCTGATCGTTGAAAAAGATATTGCGCTTCAGGTAATCAGCCAGCGCCGGGCCACGGCCAGGGCCAGTCAGCAGCAGCGCGCTGTCATCGCGCCAGGCGTAGATCACCGCGCGATCGAGGATGCGGGCGTGCGCGTTGGTAAAAATGGTCGGCCGGCCCTGCCCGGCGGACAGCCCGATCAACTGGCCGGTAGACATGCGGTTGGGCAGTTCAAAGCGATCGCGCCCGGTTAACAACAAACGGCCTTCGTGTGACCGATCGAGCAGCACAGCGCCGTGCAGCGCGGCGTGATATTCAGCGGCTTCATCGCCAAAATGCAGCGGGATGCCATCGGCGGCCAGCGCCGCGCCCTGTGTCAGATATAGTTCGCGCAGTGGTGGCAGATTCATCGCAGCGTATCCGTATAGGCGCCCGTCAGCCACGTCCAGCCGTCCGGCGCTTCGATCGGTGTGTCCAGTTGATATTGGAAGTGATAGATGAGACGATACAAGGGTGGCTCAGCCTGATAAGCGATCTCCACGGCGGATGCAGACGGCGCGTCCGGCCTGGCATCCACTGTCAGGCGTCCGGCGTCTCGTTGTAAGCTCGGAATGCGGGCTAGGAGCCTCAATGCGGAGGCGGAAGGCAGTTCACCCGACCGCACACGCTCGCGCAGATGATGATCCGGCGAGGGGCGCAGCACCGCATCGTTGTGGATGAGGGTCACACGGGCTTCAAATTCCGGCTGGAAGCGCAGGCGCGGACTGAGGGCATGATCACGCCGGGACTGGATCAATCCGCACAATTCGCGCGCGGCAGCGTCGAGATCGTCGTTGACGATTAAGGACTGGCACACTGGCGCGTAGGTCATCTCAATCTGTGCCCGTTCCATGCGGTCAGCGATCAGGGTCTCGTCCGTGCCGCGTTCACGCATCCGCACCGCCAGCGAGTCGATCGACGGCGGCGCGACAAAGATCAGCACCGCGTTCTGCGGATATTCGCGGCGCAGGATCATCGCGCCGAACACCTCGATGTCGGCGATCAGGTCGACTCCCGCCTCGATCATCACATCAACCGACTGGCGCGGAACCCCATAGAACAGACCCGGCGTCACTTCCTGGTGTTCGATCAGCTCGTTGTGGCGGATCATGTCTTGGAATTGTTCCAGCGAGAGGAAAAGACGTTCGCGGTTGTGCTGCTCGCCGGGGCGCATCGGGCGGGTGGTGGCCGTGGCTAACTGGCTGAGATTATCGAGATAAGTCAGCGCATAACGCATCAGCGTGTTCTTGCCTACGCCGCCGGGGCCGACCAGCACATAGAGCGAACCGGGTTTCGGTGAAGCTGTCACAGAATTTCCTTGTCTTCCGCTGTGGATGGCGGACTCGTGCTGCCCCACTCCCAACACCTCAGCACACAGGGTTACTGAAGTCGTGCTGCTGGTCACTTTGTCCTGAACATAGTGTATCAGGATCAGAAAATGAAGGCTACGGACGTTCTGCCCGACTCAAAAGGGGCAGGTGATGTCCCTGCCCCTCTTGATCTCAGTCCACTGTTCTGTGGAGTCCGACGTGCCGTTTATTCGGCCAGGCGGATATCCACCACCCACCAGCCGACCCAGCGTGTGTTGGCGTTGTAGCCGCCGGCATACGGATTGCTGGTATTGTCTATGCTGACGTTCTGCGTGCCATCATCGCCACCGCGATCGATCCGGTCGAACCGGAAGCGGATCATGATGCGCGACCCGGCGTAGCGCGTCAGGTTGTGGCGGCGGCGCTGCCAGTCCGTGGGCGGCATGTGAATTCCGCCAAAGTTTCCGCTCTGGAAGTTGGTGTCCACGGGTACGCCACCGACAACGATGCTATCTGTGAAGCCGTCGTTACGCCATGTGAACCCGCCGTCGATCGAGACTTCGACGCGGGCCTGACCGTCGATCTCGTAGTAGGTGTGATACTGCAAGACCGGGTTGGTCGTGCCAGCCAGATCGATCGTCCCATCCAGAATGAGAGACGAATTGGAATTGGGCACCGACGGCACATCGAGCACGGTCGGCCCGGCGATCAGCTTCGGTGTATCGGTGAACGAGAAGGCGTTACCGCCGACGGTGAGAATGGCCGTCGAATCACCGGTGCTTTCGAAGTATTCCAGCGTGATGCGATAGCGTTTGCCATTTTGCAGGCTGACCACGCCGATATCCGAGGTGCGGCCATGTTCAGACCAGTTGTTGATCACGTTCCATTCCAGCGCGTCGCCGGAACTGCCGGGCGGCGGGACCGGATCGGCAGCGGGTGTGCGTGGATCGGCATCGATCACCGCTGTGCCCGCCGAATTGACCTCTTCATACTTCAGACGCACGCCGTCGTCCGAAATCGTGATGAGCGTGTAGTCGCCCTGCGACACGCCACCTGTCCCAATCACCGGGGTCAGCAGCACCCAGCGGGCCGTCCATCGGTCAGTACGGTTGAAGATGCCCGGAATAGGCGCGCGGCTGCCCGGATCATAATTGATCGTACCCACGGTGCGTGTCTGGAAGCTGTCCGGGCCAGGGGTGTCACCCCCCAGCGGGCCGTTACGACGGTCGTCGAGGAACCGATCCACGCCGCGAGGGAAGTTACCCCCCGCCAGGCTGGCGCAGTTATTGCAGTTCCACATATATTCCGTCCAGATGCCGAGGTTGGCTGGGCCACCGCCCGTGCCGCGATAGTATTCCGCATCGAGACCCCAGCCGCCTTCCGCCACCCAGTTCGCCATATTGCGCGCGCCGTCGAAGAATGCGGCTTCGGTCAGACGGGTGATCACCGCATCGCGGCGCGGGCTAACGCTGACATTATCAATGTACCAGCCGTCGCGGTTATCGCTGTTGTCGAGCGCGTCGTTGACAAAACGGATGCGAACGCGACGTCCCACGTAAGCGTTCAGCGACACCTGTTCGCGCTGCCAGGTCCAGGTGCGACGCAGTTCACCGACCGACCAGATCGTTTCCCAGCGATTCCAGCCGCGCACCTGCTCGTAGCATTGTTCCAGACCGCTTCCGCAGCGTGAATTCATGGCAGTAGTCAGGGCAGCGCCGGTTTCGGTCATCTCTGTGGATACCTGAACCATCAGGCGATCGCCGCGCCCGCTGTGATAACGATTCCAGAAATAGAGCGTCGGCAGTTCGGAAGCCTGCGTCCCGCGCAGGTCAAAAATGCGCGCCATTTCCAGAATGTGGAACGTATCATCCGGCGTGCGAGTGCGCGCCACGACTTCCGGCGCGGGATCAAGCGTCAGCGGGACGGCGGTGATCACATACTGTGTGCCGGAAAGTGAGACGGTCGGCGCGTTGGGCGCACGCACCTGGGCGTCGGTGCTTTCGTGGAAGCCCCGCAGACCGTTCTGCTGTTCCCATTCGATCGGGACCCAGCCGCCCTGATTGATCCATTCCAGATACCATTCCGGGCTGTCCACATCGTCATAATACTGCGGCCCGCTGCCCGTAAGCGGCGCGCCTGCCACAGTGCGGCTGCCAGACCACAGGCGGTATTCGCGCGGCGTGGGTCGTTCTTTGATCTCGATCTGGTCGATCCACACGCCGTCATCAGCATTGGTTCCATCGGTCGTCAGGCGGAAGCGGATCAGCACATCATCCTCGGTCACGCTGGTCGCGTCGTTGAATGTGCGGGTCATCGGCGTCAGATCGACCTCAACGCGCTCCCACGCCAACTGCCGCCCGGTACGTCCATTGGTGCCGGAGCCAGTCTGCATCCCGTAGTTATAGACCCATAGACGCTGCCAGGTATTATCCGGGTCGCCCACACGCCGCCATTCCAGGAGCAGCGAGTCGCCGCTGGCGATCGCGCGCCGCCACCAGAACGTCATATACGGGTTGACCGCCGCGCCGCCCTGATTGCCGCCTGCCGGGTTGCGATCAGTCAGGATCAGGTTGCCAGGCGTGTCGTTCAGGAAATCGATGGCATAGGCAAAGCGCAGCGAAATGCCGTTGGGCTGGTTATTGGGATACGTGATCGGGTTGCCGAAAGTATCGGTTCCAGGGCTGTCCGTAAAGCTGTGCGTGCCGTCGCGCGAAATTTCGGTCGTGCGGCCCCACGGCGCGTTGTACGTCCAGTTTTGCAGGCCCAGTTCCGCGTTGTCGAAAAACGGATAGTTCAGGAACAGCGGACGCCCGGCGCGATCGAGCTTGATCTTATCGATCCACCAGCCATTGCGAGGATCTGCATCGGATCGGACCAGCATGGCGAAGCGCAGGCGATAACGTGGTGCGGTGATGCCAGCCAGCGACACGATGCGCTCTTCCAGCAGCGGATTGTTGATCTGATTCGTATCACTGACATTGCGCAAGAGTCCCGCCGGGGCCTGAGACAGATCGGCATTCGGGACAACCTGCCAGTTGGCCGGGCCGACACCATAAGGATCGGTGGTGTACTGGATTTCCAGACCGGTATAGCGGCCCAGCGTGTAGCCATGCCAGAAGGTGAGCTGCGCCGGCCCATTATCCCCTTCGCTGTCTGGTGTGTTGCCGCTGGTATCGATCCACCCATTGAACTCAATGAAGTGGACGCGCATATTCTGAGTCTGGTTGGAGCCGCCGGGAGCTTCGCTGAAGCGCGAGTAGTTGACGATCTCCGAGCCTGTGCCGGGGCTGTCTTCCCAGCCATAGCCATAATTGTCGGTTCTATTCGTCTCCGTCAACTGCCAGCGGCCGCTGGTGATGAAATCGGCGCGTTCCTCATCGATAGTCACAGCATCATCGAAGTTCCACTCATGTTCGCCGACCGTAAAGGTGCGCGGCGCGCGCGGGGCGGCATCGCTGATCTCGATGTCGTCGATATACCAGCGGCGCACGTTGGTGCTGGCGCGGTTTTCGATCACGAAGCGGAAGGCGAGACGGCGTCCGAGGAAGTTATCGTCGCCGCCTGGCCCATCGCCGCGCACATCGGTCAGGTTGATGACATTGCGCGTCCAGTTGTAGTTGGTAGTGGTCGCCTGGCGCAGGTTGACCGGAATCCAGGTCATCGCCGCACGGTTAGCCACACCAGGCGACAACTCGACGTATTCGGCCACCTCCAGCCAGCCGCGCTGACCGCTGCCCTGCATATCCCACACATCCCAGTAAACCAACTGGGGCTGGGTCATTACTTCACCTTCAACAGGCTCTTCAGGGTTGGTACCGCCCTTGATCCAGACATAGCCACGGAATTCCAGGTAGCAGCGCATATTCTGAGGCAGATCGCCGCCCGCATATTCCTCCCACATCCAGGTCGCGCTCTGGGAGTCGTCGGTCTCGCGGCGGCCCCAGTTGCAGACGGGCGCGTTGGTCGTGGGATCCATTGGATTGCCACCCGCGTCAAGCGCGCGATCGTCGGGGTTGCTTGCGATAGACCAATTCAGCGAGTAGCTGGAGTTGCCGCTGCGTTCGTAGTAATCGAACTGGAGCGTGTGAACACCGGGTTCGAGGGTGACGGTGATCGACCGTGAACGGGCACGGTCATCCGGGCGATCATTCCAGTCATCCAGCAACAGACAATCGCTGACGTTGGTGCGGTCGCCGCTTGATCCGCCACCGGGTGCGACTGAGCCAGCGCAGCCTGCCTCATAATTCAGCCACAGGCGCGCGCCGTCGTTATAGCTGACGTTGAAAACTACCGTCAGTGGCTCTGTTCCGGGGACGTAAATTTCGCGCGTGAAGCGCACCGACCAGTTGTCGCGTGGATTAGAAGCGGGCCAGTCAAAAGTACCGCCCGGCGCTGTAATTGGGCCGGCATTAGTGCCCCAGTTGAAGTTCATCGTGCCAGCCATGTTGCGCCCGGCGATCGTGAACTCGCGATTGCACTTGCGCACCGCCGTGCCGGTGAAATTGGTGGATGGATAGTATTGACCGCACCAATCGTTCGTTCCCAAAAATGGCATCGCGCCGACACGCCACAGTTCCTCGCTTGCCAGCGAGTTGGGGAACGGATCACTGGTGTCCAGGAAGGGCGCGATCTTGGTGATGTCATCCGGTGTGTTGGTGGGAACCGGCGTATTTGTGGAGGTCGGTGGCACCGTGGGTGTGATCGGTGTTGGCGTCGGCGATGGCCCTGCTGTAGGCGTGGTGCTGGCCGGGGCGGCTGTGCGAGTGGGCAGCGGGGCTTCACCCTGCGGCGTCAGGAAGACCGCCGTCACGGTTTGCCAGAAGCCTGGCGCGTCACTGACCGGCTGACCTTCGCCGGGGGGCGTCTGGTCGAGCAGTTCCAGCACCACATTCTGGAACACACCGCCGATCTGATCGCCAGCGGCCGCCACGGCAAGGCCGAACGCCAGACCCAGCAGCGCCATGATCAGAGCATATTCCACCAGCGCCTGACCTTGTCTTGGCGACTGTCGCTTGATGAGAACTTCAGAACAATTTTGCATAGTCTTTGACCCTTAAGTGGCCCTCAATTCAACCGGGCGATCGATCAAAGATGAACGAAGGTAAGTCCACCTGTCCCTGTTTAGTATGTTACTCGATGTTGAGCGCTTTCGGGACAAAAATTTGTGTGCGAGTTGTTCAAAATCGTTTACAAAATGCTTCGTTAATGAATCCTTTGCGTTTGCCTGCGGATTCGTCGGCGCTGATGGGGTTGTATCTTGGCGCGGCGAGATCAATTCATACAATGGTAAGTTATGGTGACAACCTACAGGGAGACACTTCATGACAGCCCGATTGATCGACGGCGGCGCGGTCGCCCAGCGGATGCGCGCCGAGATTGCTCAGGAGGCCGCGCGCTTTCACCAGACCTTCGGCCAAGCCCCCGGTCTGGGCTTCGTCCTCGCGGGCGATAATCCTGCATCGGCCCAGTATGTGCGCATGAAAAAGCGCGCCTGCGAAGAAGCGGGCATTCGTCCCGACGTTCAGATTCTGCCCGCCGATTCGACCCAGGCCGAGGTCGAAGCGGTTGTCGCAAGGCTCAACGCCGACCCGCACATTCACGGCATCCTGGTTCAACTGCCGCTGCCCAACCGGATCGACGAGGAAGCGGTGCTGCGCGCGGTCAGCCTGGATAAGGACATCGATGGTTTTCATCCGCTCAATATCGGGCGGCTGGCGCAGAAGGGGCGCGACCCGCTGTTCACACCGGCCACCCCGACCGGCTGTATGATCCTGCTCAAAGAGGCTGGCGCGCAACTTTCCGGCGCGAACGCCGTGGTGATTGGGCGCAGCAACATTGTCGGGATGCCGATGGCACTGATGCTGATGAAGGCCGATGCCACCGTGACCGTATGCCACAGCCGCACCCGCGATCTGCCGTTTTATCTCAAGAACGCCGATGTGGTGATCGCAGCGGTGGGTATTCCGCATTACGTCAAAGGGGAATGGCTGAAACCTGGCGCGACCGTGATCGATGTGGGGACAAACCGTATTGAGGATTCGGCTGCGCCGCGCGGCTACCGCTTCGTGGGCGATGTCGATTTCGAGAGCGCGCTGGAAGTCGCCGGGGCGATCACGCCGGTTCCGGGCAGCGTCGGCCCGATGACGATCACGATGGCGATGTTCAACACGCTTAAGGCGGCGTGGCGGCTGGCAGAAGCGCAGAAAGCGTAAATAAGCGGCAAGTCACAGGTATGCCAGACCTGACATCGAGTATTCCCTGCCTATGACTTGCCACTTGCGCGTCTGGCCGCACCCGGCGATTGCCCTACGCCTGCCAAAATACCCCTGTCAAAGCCACCTCAGCGGGCCTATACTTCGCCGCCGGATGGAATTTCTGGAGAGGCACGCGAGGAACATCATGCGTCGAGTTCTGATCTTTACCCTGCTGATCACCGGCCTGATCGCTGTGCTGGCGATCGCACCTGATGGCGCGCAGGGACAGGTTTTCGTCACCAACACACCCGGCCCTCGCCCGCTGGTCTTCGTGACCAATACACCCGCGTCCCCTTCTTCGACGCCGAGCATCACGCCCAGTGTGACCTCCTCCGCCACGGCCACCAGCACATCGACCTCTACGCCATCGATCACACCAACACCGACGCTGACTCCAACGCCCACTCCGATCCCGTTAGGCCCGTTTGAGTATCCCGAAGGTATCAACTCGCTGACCGGCCTGCCCTTCCCGGACGATGAAGCCCGCGACCGGCGCACGCTGATCGTCAAAATCTCCAACTACCCGCCGATCGTCCGCCCTCAGACCGGACTCAATCTGGCCGATGTGATTTATGAGGTGGAAGCAGAAGGCGGCGTCACGCGCTTCGCCGCGATCTTTCGCAGCAACGCCCCGTCGCGGGTGGGATCGGTGCGCAGCGCCCGCCTGCTCGATCTGGAACTGATTGTGATGCACAACGCGCTGCTGGCCTACTCCGGCACCAGCGAGCCGATTCAGAACATCGTCCGCAGCCTCGATTATTACTATCTGTTTTTCACGCCGCTGTGGGGCGATAACTGCGAGGAAGCGGGCTTCTGCCGCGATCAGAGCCTGCTGGACGACGGTTTTCCACTGGAACATACCCTGTTTCTGGACGCGAGTGTGCTGTACGAAGCAGCGACGCGGCGCAACGTCAACACCGGTTATCCGGCGCGGGGCTTCGCTTTTACAGAAGAAGCCGGCGCGGGCGGTGAACCCGGCGCTCAGTTGGCGATCGACTGGTACGGCCAGGGCAACGCGCTGTGGCAGTATGATGACGTCAGCGGGCGCTACGTGCGCTATACCGACGGCCTGCCGCATATGGACGCGGGCGACGGCGAACAGGTGTGGGTCGATAACCTGGTGGTAATCGAAGTGCCGCATGAGGAACGCCCCGATCTGTTCCCGGAAGGCGCGAGCTACGCCTCCATGGATATCGTCCTGCGCAGCACGGAGGAAGGTCAGCCCGGCCAGGGACGCGCCTATGTGATGCGCGATGGCCTGTGGTTTCAGGGTTTCTGGCGGCGGCAGAATAACAACCCCGGCAGCGCGCTGCAACTGATCTACGGCAATAACGCGCCGATCACGCTGCGACCGGGGCGCACCTGGGTATCGGTGGTTCGTTTCCTGGGCGACGCGGTGATCGCGGAGTCGCTGGACGACACCTCCGCGACCGCCACAGCCGTTTCGCTGACTGCCACGCCGACCATCGACCCGGCGGCGGTAGATACCGACTGATCCGTTCCGCGTATCCGTAAGGCAGGTTCCAGCCGGCGCGGCAGGGGCATTTCTCGACAACTTCTCATGGGCGGTTTACGATGATCACCGCCGATCATGGTACGATTGGCGGTTGTCAGACTCGAACAAAACAGCTATAATCCGAACACTTGTCTTACCCCTGATCCCGTCCGCAACAGAGAAAACAGAGACCGCCCATGCAGGATAAGATTGTCGTCCGTGGTGCGCGTGAGCATAACCTCAAGAACATCGATGTCGAGATCCCTCGTAATCAACTGGTCGTCATCAGCGGCCTGTCCGGTTCGGGCAAGTCGTCGCTGGCGTTCGATACGATCTTTGCGGAAGGGCAGCGGCGCTATGTCGAGAGCCTGAGCGCCTATGCCCGGCAGTTCCTGGGGCAGATGGAAAAGCCCGACGTCGATCAGATCGAGGGCCTCAGCCCGGCGGTGTCGATCGACCAGAAGGGTGTCAGCCAGAATCCACGTTCGACGGTCGGGACAGTTACCGAAATTTATGATTATCTGCGTTTGCTCTATGCGCGCATCGGTGTGCCTCACTGCGTCGTGTGCGGCACAGAACTGTCCGCCCAGAGCGCGCAGCAGATCGTCGATACGGTCAAGGACATGGCGCGCACGCTGCCGGAAGGCGAAGGGGTGCGCATTCAGGTGCTGGCCCCCGTGATCCGCGATAAAAAAGGCAATCACGATAAAGTGCTGGAAGACATCCGCAAAGCCGGGTTTGTCCGCGTGCGGGTTGATGGCGAGGTGCGCCAGCTTGACGAAGCGATCAAGCTGGATCGCTACGTGATCCATAACATCGAAGTCGTGATCGATCGCCTGGTGATCCGCAGCTATGCGGACGCAGAGTCAGAAGATGCGCGCAGCCAGGAGACGCGCCTGACGGATTCGGTCGAGACGGCTCTGGAACTGGGTGACGGCGTGGTGATCATCAACCGGGTGGATGAAAGCGAGCCGGACGCGGCGGACGTGCTGTTCAGCGAGCATCTGGCCTGCCCGTATGGACACGGCAGCTTCCCGGATATTGAGCCGAGTACGTTCTCGTTCAACACACCGCGCGGCGCGTGCCCGGAATGTCAGGGCCTGGGCTTCCGCCTGGAGTTCGACCCCGATCTGCTTGTGCCCAATCAGGACCTCAGTATTGGCGGCGGGGCGATCGACGCCAACGGCTGGACGATGGAACAGGACAGTTGGGGTCACAACATCATCCGGTCGATCTGCGCTGAGTACAGCATCCCTTTCGATGCGCCGTGGCGCACACTCACCCAGGCGCAGAAGGATGTGATCCTCTACGGCACAGGCGGCAAAAAGGTCAAGATCAATTATCAGAACCGCCACGGCGACACACGCACTTATCAGACCGCTTTTGAAGGGATCATCACCAATATCACCCGGCGCTACCGCGAAACTGGCTCCGAGTCCATGCGGGAGCGGCTGGAAGAATACATGACTCAGATTCCATGCAAGGCGTGCGGAGGGAAGCGGCTGCGGCCAGAGGCGCTGGCGGTGACAGTGGCCGATCGCGCGATCCATGAGGTGACGGCCATCCCGGTCAATCAACTGGTGGACTGGGTTCGCGGTCTGCGCGGCGATGTCCCCGGCGAAACCGGCCTGGCGTTGAACCCACGCGATCAGGCCATCGCCTATCAGATTCTCAAGGAGATCGACGCCCGCGTTCACTTCCTGAACGACGTGGGCCTCGGCTATCTGAACCTGTCCCGTTCGGCGGGCACACTCAGCGGGGGTGAAGCGCAGCGTATCCGCCTTGCCACACAGATCGGCAGCCGCCTGACCGGGGTGCTGTACGTGCTGGATGAGCCGTCGATCGGCCTGCATCAGCGTGATAATGCCAAACTGATCCGCACCCTGGAAGGCCTGCGTGACCTGGGCAACACCGTGCTGGTCGTCGAACACGACGAAGAAACCATGCGCTCCGCCGATCATCTGATCGATATGGGGCCGGGCGCGGGCGAATTCGGCGGGCGGATCGTGGCGCAGGGGACGCCGCAGGAAGTCATGCAGAGTCAGGACAGCCCGACCGGCAATTATCTCTCCGGGCGCTTCACGATCGATCTGCCGCCAGAGCGCAGACCAGGCAACGGCAAGGCGATCACGATTCGCGGCGCGCGCGGCAACAATCTCAAGAACCTCGATGTAGAGATTCCGCTCGGCAAGCTGGTATGCGTGACTGGTGTCAGTGGCAGCGGCAAGAGTACGCTGATCGTCGATATTCTCTACACGCGGCTGGCGCAGGTGATCAACGGCAGCCGTGAACGCCCGGAAGCGCACGACACGATCGAAGGGCTGGAGGTGATCGACAAGATCATCAATATCGACCAAAGCCCGATCGGGCGCACACCGCGCAGCAACCCCGGCACGTACACCAAGATGTTCGACGCGATCCGCAGCCTGTTCGCCGAACTGCCGGAAAGCAAGATTCGTGGTTATGATGCCGGGCGCTTCAGCTTTAATGTCAAGGGCGGGCGCTGCGAGAACTGCCAGGGCCAGGGCCAGATCAAGATCGAGATGCAGTTCCTGCCCGATATCTATATCGACTGCGAAGTGTGCCGGGGCACGCGCTATAACCGAGAGACGCTCCAGGTTCACTATAAAGGAAAAAGCGTCGCCGACGTGCTGGACATGACGGTCAGCGAAGGGTTGGAATTCTTCGCCAACATCCCGACTATCCTGCCGAAGCTGCAAACACTTGAGGCGGTCGGTCTGGGCTACATCCGCATCGGGCAGTCGGCCACCACCCTCAGCGGCGGCGAGGCGCAGCGCATCAAACTGAGCCGCGAACTGAGCAAACGCGCCACCGGCAATACGCTTTACATCCTGGACGAGCCGTCTACCGGCCTGCACGCGGTCGATGTCAAGCGGCTGATCGACGTGCTTCAGCAGTTGGTCGATAACGGCAACTCGATCGTGGTGATCGAACATAATCTGGACATCATCAAGGTCGCAGATTGGATCATCGACATGGGGCCGGAGGGCGGAGACGCGGGCGGTCAGGTGATCGCCCACGGCACGCCGGAAGAGGTGGCGCTGATCGAGGCCAGCCATACCGGTCGCTATCTGCGGCATTACCTCCAGCCAGAAACCGCACCGCTCAACGGACGGGCGTGACTCCGGCAGCGGAAATGCACCTCGGCTGTGAAAAATCCGGGCACAACCCCCGGATTTTTTGTTAAGCCACCCGCCGGAAGGGAACCACGAAACGGTTGCGTGGCTTTAACCGAAGTGTGCTTAAAAGCCATATCCGCTGTTGAGCGCCGGAAATTCAGGTCAGCCGACCGCATACTCAACGACGATGTCTTTCAGAACCCGCATATCGAACGGCTTGGGGATAAAGCCCTGGCAGCCAGCCTCGTAAACGCGCTGTTCACCATCAGGAAAGTGATGGGCGGTGGTCATGATCACCGGGATATGCGCCAGATCAGGGTTGGCCTTCAACTGGCGCGTGGCGTTCAGGCCGTCGATCGTGCCAGGCAGCCGCCAGTCCATGAGGATCAAAAGAGGCGCGATCTGGGCAGCAAGGCGCAGCCCCATCTCGGCATCGCGGGCCACGTGAACCTCATAACCGATCATCTCCAGAAAGTTCCTGAATAATTCACGGTTCAGTTCATCGTCTTCGATTATGAGGATCGTTGCCACAGGTATGCCTTTTCAGGACAGGCGACTCTTGAGCCACATCGCACCGGCGGCTGAGTGGCCGTAAGCCAGTCTCGGAAGTATGCAGCGGAGGTGAATTTATGTCTCAATATTACTATAGCGTTTCTGAGCGCTGTAGGCAAGGGAACAGGGCACAAATCCGCATAAGAGCGTTGTACCATCAAGCCACCTGTAATGAGCATTCGGATCGATGTGGCGCAGCCTGGGGCAGCCAGAAAGGGTATTTAGGCAGATCAACTAAACGCAGATTTGAAATTCATGTGCGATTTGCCCAATTTCATGAAAGTTTTACTTTTTTTCCTCGATGGTTCCTGTATACTGAGTGTAAATGGTTCTAAGCGAAGGAGACATCCGCAATCATGGCGGTCGCTTTAAATATGACTTCACTTTTCGAGAAAACCACCCCTTCTGCCTACGACACCGCACTCGCCCAGTACAACCGCGCGGTAAGCCACCTGGATTTCAAAGACGATATCCTGGAATACATGCGTTATCCCCGGCGCGAATTTACGGTCAATTTTCCTGTTCGCCGCGACGATGGCCGGGTGGAAATGTTTACTGGCTATCGTGTGCATCATAACACGGTACTCGGCCCGTCTAAGGGCGGCATCCGCTACAGCCTGCACGTCGATCTCGATGAAATCCGCGCGCTGGCGATGTGGATGACCTGGAAGTGCGCGCTGATGAACCTGCCCTACGGCGGCGCGAAGGGCGGCGTGGTGGTCGATCCTCGCACGCTGAGTATGGCTGAACAGGAGCGCCTCACGCGCCGGTATGCCTCTGAACTGATCCCCCTCATCAGCCCCCGGTCTGATATTCCGGCGCCCGATATGGGCACGACCCCGCAGCACATGGCCTGGATTATGGATACCTACAGCATGACGGTCGGCTATTCCGTCCCGGCCGTCGTGACCGGCAAGCCGATCGGCATCGGGGGGAGCGAGGGCCGCATCGTCGCCACCGGTCGCGGCGTGATCATCAGCATGATGGAGGCTCTCAAGCGCAATGGCTTCAAAGATGCGGCCAGCACGCGCCTGATCGTCCAGGGCTTTGGCAACGTTGGCTCGAACGCAGCGTCCTACGCGCATGATCTCGGCTTCAAGGTCGTCGGCGTGAGTGATGTCAACGGCGGCATTTACAACGGGGAGGGGCTGGACATCCCGGCAGTGCGGCTGCACATGGCGCGCAACGGTACGCTGGAGGGTCTGCGCGATGTCGAATACGTCACCAATGATGAGCTGCTGATCCAGCCGTGCGACGTACTGATCCCGGCGGCGCTCGAAAATCAACTCACCGGGCACAACGCGGGCAAAGTGCAGGCCCACCTGATTGTGGAAGGCGCGAACGGGCCGACCACACCAGAGGCCGACGATATTTTCCAGGATCGCGGCGTCATCGTCGTGCCGGACATCCTCGCCAACGCAGGCGGTGTGGTGGTGTCTTACTTTGAGTGGGTGCAGGATTTGCAGTCGTTCTTCTGGGATGAGGAAGAAGTCTTCCGCCAGCTTCAGCGCCTGATGATTCGCGGGTTCGACTTTACGCAGCAGACGGCAGAGCAGTATAACGTGACGATGCGCACTGCCGCGCAGATCGCCGCTATCCGGCGCGTGGGCGACGCGATCACCACGCGCGGCTTCTATCCGTGATCATCGCGTACAGAACGCACCGGAACTGAAATTTGTACATTCTGACAAGGGTTGGCAGCGGCCAGCCCTTTTTAATTGGAGTCGCTCAAGATTAAAATGGGGCGTTAACGACGCGCCAGATAAACACACTGGATTCCTTGATGAACTTTTTGGAAAAGATCGCGGGGTGGATGGGCCGCCCCAGCCAGACCCCTCCGCCGAGACCGGGCATGTCCGCCCTGAGAGATGCGCTGGAGCAAAGCCGCACCCACAAACGCGCCGAACGCTACACCGAAGCCCTGGCCGCGCTCGAACAGGCCGATCAGATGGCGGGGGAATTTGCAGATAAAACCACCTCTGTGGTCGTCCGCTTACAGCGCGCCGACATCCTCACCCGCCAGCAGCGCCACGATGAAGCCGAATTGCTGCTGCGCGAAATCCACACCGAGGCGGCGCAGATGCACGAGCCGATCCCCCAGGCTTACGCGCTGATCGGTCTGGGCGTGATCGTGATGGAGCGCGGCGATCCCGAAGCAGCGCGGAATTATTTTGAACAGGCGCGCCGCACGGCGGGCGAGGCGCGCGCGGCAGGCGTCGAGGGCCGGGCGATGGGATACCTGGCTGATATTTACCTGAATGAAGGCAACGCCAGCTACGCGCTTTACCTGCTGAGAGAAGCGCTGCCTAAGCTCAACAGCAGCGGCGACATTGAACTGAGCAGCTACTTCGTCGGTCGCTTGGGCGAGGCGATGATCGCCACCGGACAGACCCAGGATGGCTTCAGCATGATTGGCCGGGCGCTGCGCCTGGCAGAACAGCTTGAGTTCCGTGTGTATGAACGGCGCTGGCGGATGGCGCTGGCGGTGGAGGCGATCGCCAACAGCAATTTTCCAGCGGCCAAGCGCCACCTGATGGAAGTGCTGGGCGAAAATGATCAGCCCACGACACCCGATTATGTGCTGCTGTTGTGCCGCCTCAGCCGGGCGTGCCTGCGCCTGGGGGAGATCGACGATGCGCTGGCCTATGCCCAGCGCGCGCTGGACACGGCGCAGGACTCCCTGGCCGATCAGCCTGCCGCGATCATCGCCGAGGGGGTGATGGGTGTCACACTGCGGACGGCTGAACGCGGCGCGGAGGCGATCCCGCATCTGCAAACGGCGGCTGCCGGGTATACTGATCTGCCCCTGACACCTGCCGAGTACAATCACATCGACATTCTGCGCAATCTGGCCGCCGCGCAGGCTGAGACCCACGAGCATCAGGCGGCGCACGCCACCTATCAACGGGCGATGGATCGCGCCCAGGCGATGAATCTGCCGCTGGAGCTGGCCGGGACGCAGCGCGATCTCGGCACGCTGCTGGCGCGCGAAGGACAGGTTGCAGAAGCGATCCGCCTGTGGATGATCGCGCTGGAGACCTATCAGACCGAGGGCCAGCACAACCGTGTCGCCCGGCTGTACTGCGACATCGCCGCGCTGCGACGCCAGCAGGGACAGGGCCGGCGTGCGATGCGTGATTACGAAAATGCGCTGACGACGCTCAACCTGGTCGATGACGACGAGACGCGGGGCATCGTGCTGGCGAATGCGGCCACCAGCTACATCGATCAGGGCGACATCGACACCGCTGAGTCGTTCCTGGTGGAGTCAATCAAGATCGCGCAGAAGCTCCAGGATCGCCGCAGCGAGGCCACCCGGCGCGGCAATTTTGGCTGGTTCCTGATCGTGACCGGGCGGGCACAGCGGGCCATTCCCACGCTGGAATACGCACTGCGCCTGAGCGAAGCGGCCAACCTGACGCTCAACCTCGCCGTGCAGACCGATAACCTGGGCCTGGCGCACGATGATCTGTTTGATTACCGCACCGCGCTCCAGTATCACACCCGCGCGCTGGAACTGCTCGAACCGCTGAAGCAGCCGCGCTGGGAGGCGGTGATCCGCGCGAATATCGGCTATACGCTGGTCTCACTGACTCAGGAGGCCAACGCGGAACCGCATCTGGAGGCCGCGCTGAGCTATGCCCGTAATCATGATCAGCCGGAGATCGCCGTGCGCGCGCTCAACGGGCAGGCGCGGATCGTTATGAACCGCCGCCAGTTCGATCAGGCCGAGGCGCTGCTGAACGAATCGTTCCAGATGGCGAACCGGGCCGATCAACGCCGTTTGATCGCCGATACACACGCGCTGCGCAGCCAGAATTACGCCGCTGCGGGCGATATGGGTCGCGCCCACAGCACATGGCGCGAAGCCTCGCGTCTGTATGTGCTGCTGCGCGTGCCGAACGGTGACGTAACACCGCGCTGGCTGCATACCTCTGGCCCTGCTCCATCGAACAGTACCGAACCCGGCCCGGTGGACAACCCGTGAGCGCGTCGTTCTGGTTCATCTCCGCGCCCCTATACAGCCACACCGACTGGGGCGGGTTCCTGAAAACGGCGCTGGCGTTGCAGGCCAGCGGGAGCCGTGTGCTGTGGATCAGCGGCGAAGCAATTCGCGGCGCCGTGCAAGCCAAAGGGTTAGCCTTCCACACGATCCGCGAGACGGGCTGGTTGTGGCCGCCCCCGCCCGCGCCTGATCCGGCCACGCTGCACCCGCAGGACGCGGTGACGCTGCGTTACACCCGCGCGCTCAACACGTGGCTGAGCGAAGACATCGTGGCGGAAGCCGCCCACGCGCTGATCGAACTGGCAGCGGAGATCGGCGCGCCGGATGTGATCGTGACCGATCCGTTTCTGAGCGCTTCGGCGCTGGCGGCGGAGGCGATCGGTGTGCCGATGGCGGTCTGCGGCTGGCCCGCGCAGGGCGATCTCAACGCGCAGTTTCTTTTTCCCGTGCAGCGTCATCTCGGCACGGAGTCGCAGCGGCGGTTAGCGTGGCTGTGTGATCAGTTCGATCTGAAAGGCGTCAATTTCTCAGGCGGGCCAACACCGGCGATCACCAGCCCGCATCTGCACCTGTGCTACTTTACATCCGGCTGGTACGCGGCAGAGATCGACCAGATGCTCCCGCAGAACCGGTTCGTCGGCGGATCGATCGACGCGCCCCAGGAGGATGCCCCCGCGTGGTTAAACGAGTTGCCGGTCAGCGCGCCGCTGGCGGTAATCACACTCGGCAGTGTGTTCACCGGCGATCTCGGTTTCTTTAGCTGGGCCGCGCAGGCCGCCGCCCGCGAGGGATTCGTGCCGGTGGTGGCGATCGGCTGGAACCCGATCGCGCCGGAGAAAAAGGCGGAGCTGATCCGCGCGCTGCCGAAATCGACCCGGCTGCTGAACTGGATTCCCTTCGACCATGTGCTGCCGCGCGCGCAGATCATGATCCATCACGGCGGCATGGGGACGACGCACTACGCGGCCATGTATGGCCTGCCGCAGATTGTCGTGCCGCACGCGGCAGATCAGCGCATTCAGGCGCGGCGGGTGGCGCAGGCCAAAGTGGGTTTGCATCTGACCGCGCACGACGTCCGCCAGGGGATGCTGGCCGAAGCCGTGCGTGCGCTCAGAAATGATGACCGGGTGCGGCGCACGGCGCACGATCTCGCCGCTGAGATGAGCGCTTTGGGCGGGCCGGAACGCGCGGCGGAGTCGCTGATGGGGCTGGTCAGGCCATAACTCCGGTACTTGCGAACTATTTCACTTGCTGTGATGGCATGTAACCGTTACGATTACGATGTCTTTATGTAGCGAGAGGACTCATAGTGAAGCGACTCGTGATTATGCTGGCTGCGTTCCTGGCGGGCGCGGTCTGGTTCGGCCTGCCGCAGCAAGTCCACGGACAGACCGCCTGCCCGTTTGAAATCAACGGCTGGCGGCAGGTCAGTTCGTCCCCGGCCTTTCACATCGAAGGGGCCAGCGCCGCCGTCGATGGCCGGTTCTATCTGTTCACCGGCTTTGCCGATAACAACCTCGTCCCCAATAATCGTCTCGATGTTTACAACCCCGCCACCGATACCTGGGAGACGGTCGCCAACCCGCGCGGCCCGATGCCGACTTCGGCCAGCCACATTCAGGGGGTAGTGGAGGGTCAGTTTGTATGGCTGGCGGGGGGATTTACCGGCCCGCATCCCGGCCCCCCGACCGATCAGGTGTGGCGTTATGATACGGTCAGCGATCTGTGGACGGCGGGGCCAGCCCTGCCGGCGCCACGGGCCAGCGGCGCGCTGGTGATCCAGGGGCGCACGCTGCATTACATTGGCGGGCTGGATGCCACCCGCGACGACGATCAGGACAATCATTGGATCCTCGATCTGGATAACCCTGTGGCCTGGGCCAGCGCCGCGCCGCTGCCGGTCGCCCGCAACCACCTGAACGGGGTGTTTGTCGGCGGTCAGGTGCTGGCGATCGGCGGCCAGTTCCGGCACGATACCAATCCGCAGGATGTCAACCTGCTGCACGCCTTTGATCCAGCGGCGGGCGCATGGACACAGCGCGCTGATCTGCCTGGCGCGCGCTCGCACTTCGAGCCATCAACACTGTTCTATGGCGACTCGGCCATCATCATCGGCGGGCGCAACAATCAGGCCGGTCAGGCTGCGCTTGATGACGTGACCGTTTACGACGCCACCACCGATACCTGGCGCGAACTTACCCCGCTGCCGGTCGCGCTGATCGCCCCCTTCGCCGAGATCATCAACAATCAGATCATCGTCACGGCGGGCGGGTTCGATTACAACGACGGCCAGACCGAGACCTGGATCACGGACATCGTTGATCCGTGCGCGGTGGCCGCCCTCGCTGTCGTGGCCGCGCCGCCAGCGCCACCCAATATCATCATCAGCAAGAGCGGCGCGCTGGAAACAGGCGCAGCGGGGCGAACCGGGGACATCATCACGTGGACGATCCTTGTGCGCAACGACGGCTCCGCGCAGCAGGATGTCACCGTGACTGATACGATCGCAGCCGCGCTGGCCTTGATCGATGTGCGGGCCACACGCGGGACGGTGGATGTCGCTGGCCGGGCGATCACGGTGGAGATAACGCCGCTGTGGCCGGGAGAAAGCGCCACGATCACGATCGAAACGCGCATCGTGACCGTGCCGCCGTCGGGCGCGATCGATAACACGGTCGCTGTGCCGCTGACCGGGGCGTCATCGAGCGCCAGTGTGCGCCTGCTGCCCCCGGTTACGTCGCTGCCCGCCACGGGCGAACGGACTGATCAGCGTGTAATCGTCCTGGCCGCGCTGACCAGCGGCCTGATCATCCTGCTCAGCCTGGGCATGATGCTGCGCCGCGCCAGACGCGCCGGTTAAATGTTCCGTGATGAGGCGGGCTGATCGCTTAACCGCTTAACCGCCTAACCGCCTAACGCCCGCCTCACTTCGTCCCGGCGATCAGGATATAAACGTGATCGAACTGCGCGTCTGCCGTGCCAACGCAGACCGGATTGATCCAGGTCTTCACCGACGCGGGGGCCTGGGCCAGCATGACGTGTAAGCGTTCGATCACATCGGGCGGGCAGCCCTGCCGCTCCGCCCAGGTGATCATTCTGCCGCCGGATTTGCGCATGATCTCAACCTGATCGACCTTCAGCCCGGCGTCGAGGTACATCCCGCGCCATTCATATTCGGCGAAGGCGCGGTGATGGCTGGGATCGCGCAGGGTCTCAAAAGCGTCGATGTACCGACCAGCGGCGGCATCGTCCGGCAGCGCGTGATCCTGGATCACCAGGCGACCGCCGGGTTTAAGCGCACGGGCACATTCCTGCACAAAGCGGAAACAATCCGGGAAGTGATGGGGCGCGATGCGACAGGTGATGAGATCGAGCGACTCCGCCGCGAAGGCCAGATACTCTGCATCGGTCACCAGATAGCTGACGTTGGCAGCCTGCGGCGAGAGAAAATCGCGCGCGGCGTGCAGCATCTTCGGCGTCAGATCGCCGGCGATGACGTGCCTGACCTGCGGCGCGATCTTCAGCGCGGTGTGTCCGCCGCCGGTGGCAATATCCAGCGCCAGCCAGCCCGGCTGAGGCGCGGCCATTTCCACCAGCCGGTCGAGATCATCCCCGCCCGCGTGACTCCTGCTGGTGACATACGACTCTGCGAACTGCCCGAAGCGCTGCTGCGAAAGGGACTTGCTGTCTTCCGTCATCAGGTCATCTCCTTCATACTGATGCTGATCTTAATCCTTCAATCGGGCTGATGTCGCCGTCCACCCATGTCCAAAGGGGCGCAGATCGCGCATAATGGGCGTTATGAATATCCCGGCGCAGCGGCTCAAGACCTATGCCGTCGAACTTGGCTTTAACCTGATCGGCCTGACCCGCGCGGAGCCATCGCCGACGATGGACGCCTATCTGCGCTGGATCGAGGCCGGGATGCACGGCGCGATGGGCTACATGGCGCGCCCGGATCGGGTCGAACGGCGGCGCGATCCGCGTGTGATTCTGCCCACGGCGCGGTCGATGATCGTGGTCGGGGTGGATTATCGCTCCGGCGCGATCCCGGAGGCAGCGCTAAGCGATCCCTCGCGTGGGCGGATCGCCGCTTACGCCTGGGGGCTGGATTACCATGAGGTCATCACGCCGCGCCTGGAACAGTTGGCCGCGTGGATTCAGCGCGAAGCAGGCGGCGCGATCGACCACCGCGCTTACGTCGATACCGGCGCGATCCTGGAACGTTCGCACGCGCAGCAGGCCGGGATGGGCTTCATCGGCAAGAACACCATGCTGATCCACCCCCGGCGCGGCAGCACTTTTTTTCTGGGCGAGATGATGACCGCGCTGGAATTTGACGACTACGACACGCCGATCGCCGAGTCGATGTGCGGGCGCTGCACACGCTGTCTGGCCGCCTGCCCGACCGATGCCTTCCCCAGGCCGTTCGTGCTGGACGCGCGCCGCTGTATCAGCGCCCTGACGATCGAGCATAAAGGCTGGATCGACCCTGGCCTGCGCCCGCTGATGGGCAACTGGATTTTTGGCTGCGATGTGTGCCAGGACGTTTGCCCGTGGCAGCGATTCGCGCCCGTGACGGAGGAGCGCCTGTTTCACCCTGCGGATTGGGATCGCGCCGCGCCGCCGCTGCTCGATCTGCTGGCGCTGGATGAGGCCGGTTTCACGGCGCGCTTTGCCGGATCACCGGTGATGCGCATCCGGCGGGATCGGCTGGTGCGGAATGCCTGTGTCGCGGCGGGCAACTGGGCCGATCCGCACGCGATCCCGGCGTTGACCGTTCTGCTGGACGACCCGGCAGCGATCGTGCGTGGTCATGCGGCCTGGGCGCTGATGACGATCGATCCGATCCGCACGCGCCCGCTGCTGGAAGCGCGCCTCCGCCGCGAAGCTGACCCTGATGCGCGGGCAGAGATCAACCGCCTGCTGAATACGTGAGCGGCCTACTGCCATGATCGCCCAATGCCGCCGTGCCTCATCGACCCCTGACCTGCGCCGTTTGCCGATCGAGATCGCCGCGCTGGCGACCTTCGCGCTCGTCCCGTTCTGGCTGCGGATGCCCTACGCGGCGGGGACGTATGATCCGGCTTATGCGTTCGGCTTTGCGATCACGATCCCGCTGCTGGCGACCCTCGCGGCCTGGGCGCTGGCCGGTCTGCCGGGCCTGGGCGATCTGCGGCACGATCCGCCCCGGATGATCATGGCGATCGGGTTGGCGGGAATCGCGCTGTGGGCCTGGATGTCGGTCGGCTGGTCGTTCATGGCAGGCAGCGGGCAGATCAACGTGGCTCAGAGCGCGGCGGCGCGTTACACCCTGGCCGCCGGGTGGACGCTGGCCGTGCTGTGCGCAGGGCCGACTCCCCGCGCCGTAATCAGCGTGCTGATCGTCAGCGTCGCCGCGCAGGGGGGGATCGGGATCGCGCAGACCATTGCGCAGGGATCGATCGGGCTGGGCGCGCTGGGGGAATTCACCTTTAATTCAGGCTCGCCGCGCGTCAGCTTTCTGCAAAGCGGCGATCTGCGCTACGTGCGCCCCTATGGGCTGCTCCAGCACCCCAACATCTTCGCGGGTGTGCTGTGCGCCGGGCTGATCGCGTGCGCGGGTTGGATCGGCGCGGCGGATCGCAGACTGCGGGCGGTTGGGATCGCCTTCAGCGCGCTGATCCTGCTGGCGCTGCTGCTGACCTTTTCACGCTCCGCCTGGCTGGGTGTGGCGGCGGGCGCATTCACGATCCTGCCCCGGTTGACCCGGCGGCGCGACCTGTGGCGGCCCGTGGCGATCGCGGTCGGCGTGGCGCTGGTGGTCGGCACGGGTTTTGCCAGTCGTTACGTTGACCTGCTGATCGCGCGGGTGGCGATCAGCGAGGCGACCGAAGTGCGGTCGATCAATGAGCGCGCGCTGTTCTCGGAACTGGCGTTTCGCGCGCTGGCGGAAAATCGCCAGAACCAGATTTTCGGGATCGGAGTCGGCAATTTTCCCTGGCGCGCCTCATATTACATGGCGGATGGCCGCTACTTTTTGCGGCGCGGTGATAATGTGCATCAGGTATGGCTGTATGCGCTGGTAGAGACGGGCGCGGTCGGTTTCGCGCTGCTGCTGGTAATGATCTGCGCCGGGGTGGAAGGGACGCTGAGAAACCTCCGCGCCGATCGTGGGCTGGATCGCGCCGCGCTGGTGGCGATCGCGCTGGCGCTGGGCGTGATCGGCCTGTTCGATCATTACCCGTGGACGATGCTGCAATTCAAGGCGCTGTGGTGGGGGGCGCTGGCGATCGGTGCGCGCCCCCCATGCCGCGACGCTCAGTCGTCGTCTTCGTCGTTTTCGTCGTCTTCGCCCTCTTCCTCGTCATCATCCGGCGCGTCGATCCCCAATGGCAGATCGATCGCTTCCAGTGCCTCCAGCGACTCTAAATCCTCAAGCGATTCCAACTCAGACACGGCTTCCTCCATCTCCAGCAGCAGCGCGTCGATCTCTTCCTGAGTCAGCGAGTCGGCGATCTCAATAGCCCGATCCAGCAGATCAACCGGGAGCGTCTGCATCCGGTCGTCGTTGTAGGGCAGCGGCAGAGACGGCGGGCCGATCACAAAGCCATCCTCGCCTACCGGCACAGTGATCCATGACCCGGTGGGGATAAACTGGCGCTCGCCTTCCGCTTCGACAAACGCCTCCCCCTCGATCAGGCTGACGCCGAGCTGATTCTCCGGCCTGGCGCGCAGATACATGGTCGAGCCAAGTTCAACATCGATGCCGTTGACGTTCAGCGTCACCGTGCTGGGGCCTTCCGGCGTCTGGATCAGAATGCCGCTGTCCGGCGCTTCCTCGCAGGCCGCGTCCGCGATCCCGGCGCTGAAGTAAAAGGCCTGCATCGGGCCATAACTTGGCTGGCCGGGATCCAGCACAGGCAGCGAGTCGATGCCCGCGTCGCCAGTGTCGATCTGTTCGGCAAGCGCCCACCCCTGCTGACCGTCTGCGGTCTGCACACGCAGCCAGCGATTATCTTCCAGTCGCCCATCGACCCTCAGCATCTCATCCGCAGGCAGAATGCGCATCACCGCGCCGTCTTCCTGCGGG
>Ga0224723_1000479_pt1 | contig 27359 bp, 21 predicted proteins | sample Balambano_FR2_Me_FD_161647 | JGI IMG/M metagenome (GOLD analysis project Ga0224723, IMG submission 161647) | Freshwater sediment microbial communities from Lake Towuti, South Sulawesi, Indonesia - Balambano_FR2_MetaG | ecosystem: Environmental > Aquatic > Freshwater > Lake > Sediment | place... | reverse complement strand
GCCCCTAGCCCCCCTTATGACCCCTACCCTTCTCGGCCGCTGGCAATCTCGACTGCTACTTCTTGCTACGGTCGGACTACTGGTAACGCTACCCTTTTCAATGGGTTGGATTGTGCCCGGTTCGTACCCAGTTTTTTTAGGGGTGTTAGGCTATGTTGCCGCCTTTGGGCTGGGCTGGGATCTGCTCTACGACTATCTGCAAAAAAATCGCTGGGATCGAGACTGGCCAGCCGCATTCCAGCTTTTGGCAGGCATCTGGGAGGCAGGGTTTATTCTGCTGCTGTTTAAAACGGTTGGGTTACCAGGAGTTGCTAGAACTACGCCAGTCGGCTGGTTTGCGCTGCACTACAGTCTAGTTTGGTTGGCAGTCTTTACGGTGTCACAAACGTTGCTGCGGGTAGTGTTTTTGCGATCGCGCTTCCGAGGTGGACAGTGGCTTTAGGGGAGGGATGAAGGATGAAAGATGAGGGATGAAGGGGGAGAATTATTGGGACTCGTAGAAGGTGATACAGACCCTGGCAGGATCAAGTACAGTAAATTCTTTGGTGCCCCAGGGCTGAGTTTGGAGTTTGCCGTTGGGGTGAATCATTGTTCCACCTTTAGCTTGAAACTCTTCGTAAAGTTGCTCAATGTGTTCAACTTGAATGCGAAAGGTTGTCCACTCTGCGAGATGCTTATCATCATTCTGCTGTAGAAAAATCTGGGCTGAGTCGCGTTTTACGATCGCCATTGTTACAGGTTCACCTTCCCGGTAGGCCGTCGTGAATCCAAACTGCTGCTCATAGAAGGCGATCGCCTTTTCCACATCCTGACCTGCTGGAATAAATGGACTGATATTGCCCAGCTTTGGCTGCGTATTCATCTTTTGCTCCTCCTCAAAAGTTCAGCTTCCTCTTCCGCCCTCCGCCTTCCGCCTTCCCTCTTGCTTTCGCTCTCTCTAAAGCATCCACTCCAACACAATTCCCACTCGACTATCTTTGTTGAACGAAGAATTCTGCTTTTGAACATCAGTTGAAAGCCGCAAATTTTCTGTAATGGCGTAACCAACTGATAACGTTGTGATTCCTACTTCTTCATCGCGACCGGGTGCTACCCAGGTTTGAGTCAGTGAAATATCGGCGGCTCCGGTACGCGAGAGGGCAAGCAAAAAGCGTAGCCCCAAGTTGATATCGTCGGTGGTGTATTCGTCAGTTTCCAGGTGACGATAGCCAATAACGGGGGCAACGTTGATGTAGCTGCCTAGTGGGCGAACGTAGTAGCGTAAATCGGCACCGTAAGCTTGGCGATCGCCCTCAAACGTTTCCTGATAATCAGCGCTGATGGTTAGACCCGTTTGACCGATAAATACGTCCTCAATGCCAACGTTAAAGCCACCCGCCTGATCGGTGGAGGGAAACTGTGAATAGCCCAATCGCAACCGAGTCCGAAAGCTAGGATCGCTGCGAATCTCAGATAGCACATTGGGGACTTCTTCGAGCCAGCGCTGAAGAACAGGGCTATTTTCGATGATCTCTGGGTCTAAATTCAGGGGTTCGATCGCGTCAGAACGGTCTAAATTAGGAGAGTCTGATGATTCAGATCTTGCTTGTGAAGGGAAAAATTGGGCGATCGCTTCTATTTCGGGTAAGCCAATCGTATGAGCAGTTGCAGCAGTTGCAGGATCGAAAGAGGCGATCGCCCTCAAGGGATTCTCAGCCACTTCGCCTGAAATTTCTAAATCAGCAGCTTCTCCTAGCGGCGGTATCGTCGTGTGGGCGATCGCGGCGGACGGGGGCACTTCAACTTGAGAAATTGTATCTGCTTCAGCCGTTTCAAAACTAGCGGTTTCTGATGTCGCCAGATCTAAATTTGATGCGGCTAAACCATTCGGTTCTGCGGATTCCAGGCTTGAAATGTGGTTTGCCTGTTCAGGTATTAACTCTGCTAGAGCGGGAGCGATCGCTAGAGGAAACCAGCACAACGCAACTCCCGCAATCCAATTCACATTGCTCACAAGACAAATCCTAGACCTAGCAATAGCCCACTCCAAAAATGCAGGGCAACGGCGATAAATTTGCAGTTGCTCACTCGCTCTGGCTGGTCGTGGTGTTGAGCTACATGACGGCAAAGTTTGACCGCAGGTGGCAAGCTGAGGAAAATTAGCAGCGTCCAGACTGGAAAAACTTGCAGCGCTACACACAACCCCGTCAACCCGTAAATGCTGCCACAAAACCAGGGCAGTAGACTGGCTCCTTTGGCGGTTCCCAAACGCACGATGGGCGATCGCTTGCCCGCTGCTAGGTCGTCCTTGACCTGATGAAAGTGTGAGCAAAACAAAATTAAACTGGTGCTGATGCCAATGATGATTGAAGCAACAAGGGCAGAAATTGACCAGGATTGAGTTTGGCTATAGTAAGCAGCGGCGATTGCCAGGGGTCCAAAGCAAACAAAGCAAATGATTTCGCCTAATCCTTGATAGCCCAAGCGAAAAGGCGGTCCCTGATAGCTATAGCCCAGCGTGCAACAGAGCAAAATAATACCAGGAACAGTCAGATCACGCTGAAGCCAGGCGATCGCCAAAACTCCAGATACACCCAGCGCCAAAAACAAATTTCCTAACCAAAAAATCAGAGATTTGTTGCCCGTTAAATTGACTAAGGAATGAGCTTTGTTTTGGTCAATTCCTGTCTCTGAATCAAACACATCATTGCTCAAATTGATCCATGCCACAATCAAAATAGCTGCGACCAAAAAAGTTGAAAAAATCCTACTTTGAATCGTTCCTGTCTCAGCAAATGCAGCGGCTGTTCCAACCCAGATGGGAATCACCGCGACGCTATACATAGGTGGCTTGATTGCTGCTAACCAAAGCTTGGAGTTGGGATAACTGAGAGACTTTGTGGTCATGACTTAAAACTCAGCAACTTAAAACTCAATAAAATGAAACATAGACAGCTTTTCTCAGACATCCCTCTTAACTCCTCCCCAATCCACCCTACGGGAAGCTGAGCAGCAGTGCAATGTGTCGGTTTTCAAAGATTTGTGACTCTTCCCCTGATGAAGAAAAGCAGCTACTTTGGGCGGGTTAGGGCTGTAAGATGCCATAGAAACCGTGCTAAAACCCAAGTTTTGACGATAATCTAACCAAGAAACTGCCTGACTGCTTGCTTTAAGCCCGCTGCTTCGAGAAGTAGGTGTGGTGGTTAGAGCAATTGGAAGTGTGCTACCTGTATTGATAGTCCGATCCATTTTGGGAAAATCTGACCTTTTTGCGTCCATGCCAGTCATACCCCATTCTGTTAATCTCTTTCAAGACTGTAAGCAGCTTTTTCAATTTCTTTCAATTTGTCAGCAGAAATCAATTGAGCAGAATGAGACGCAAATTGCAAGTATTTCATTAAAAATTGATCGGGTTGATCCGCTTGCTGTGTTAAATGAATTTGCAGCACCCAATCAGCTTCATTTCTACATAGAAAACCCTGCTGAGGATGAGGCGATCGCGGCTATTGGAGCTGTTTCATCCCTAAAAACGTCAGGCAAAACGCGATTTTTGCAGGCTCAAAAGTTTACTCAATCTTGTTTTGGTCGCCTGGTTTTAGCCAATTCTTCAACTCATTTCTTACCTCGCTGTTTCTGTAGCTTTAGCTTTTTTGATCAAGAGTCTACCTCAGAATCTGCTTTTTCAGAGGCAACTATCTTTCTACCAAGATGGCAGATTTTTTCAGCAGAAGATCAATCGATTCTATTTGCAAATCTAGCAGTTTGTGCTGATTCCAATTTAGAGCTTTTGATTGAACAAACCTGTCGCGAATTTCAAAATATTCGCCTGGCAAAATACGGAATTTTTAACCTCTCAAGCAACATTCGATATAAATTAAATCACTGGGACGTAAACGACACCAATAACTTTAAAGTAGCCGTAGCTTCAGCGTTAAAATCTATTCAAATTAATCGCCTCAATAAGCTTGTGTTAGCTCATGCAGTAGATGTAGTTTCAAAACTGCCTTTCCAGTGGATTGACTCATTACATCGCCTCCGCAAAACATATCCTGACTGCTACACTTTCTCGACGGGCAATGGCAAAGGACAAAACTTCATTGGAGCCAGCCCAGAATGCTTAATTAAAATTTGCGATCGCCATCTCAACACCGATGCCCTGGCAGGCTCAGCACCCAGAGGCAAAACTATGACAGCAGATGCAGACCTGGCAAACCAGCTACTGAATAGCCCCAAAGAACGCCACGAGCATCAGCTTGTAGTAGATTTCATCACGCAACAACTCTCTCGGTTTGGACTTAAACCCCAGCTTGCGGCTGCACCAAAATTACGCCAGTTAACTAACATTCAGCACTTACACACTCCCATTCAGGCAACCCTCCCCGAATATTTGCATCCGCTAAAAATCCTGGCTCAGCTCCATCCAACTCCTGCCGTTGCCGGAATGCCTAGAGACTTTGCTTGTGAGGAAATTCGACGCTATGAAAAATTTGAGCGATCGCTCTACGCTGCTCCACTCGGCTGGATTGATGCTCAAGGGAACGCTGAGTTTATTGTCGGAATTCGCTCTGCCCTAATCAACGGGCACCATGCCCGCCTCTATGCTGGAGCCGGAATCGTCGCAGGGTCGAACCCTGACCGAGAACTAGCAGAAGTTAAACTAAAGCTGCAAACCCTACTTCAAACATTGGTGTAGCGCCACACCCATTCATACCTAATTAACGTCAGTTCGGGATAAGAAAGGGGCAAACCCGATAGGCTGAAAGTGCTAACTTCTCATCCTGTGCTTGCCCCATGTTTAGTCTAGAAGAACTGTTTTGCCGCGTCGATGACTTCTGCCAAGCGTTTGAACCGCAGTGGGAACGCCAGTTGTTGGGCAACGGCTTGCAACGACACAAACGGTCGCGCAGCTTGTGCTTGAGCGAGATCATGACGATTCTAATTGGGTTCCATCAGTCCTGCTATCGCAACTTCAAAACCTATGATTGCCCTTGACCACAATTTACTGCCCTCTCCTTAACCCGAACTCACGTTAAGCTTACGTTTTCAACGTGTCATTTGACCCCTTTAAGAGTAGATGCTCCCGACCCAGCAGCAATGTTGGATCTTTTTGTTGTCAGAGAATTTGTTGTTAGAGAAGATGATCATGGCAATTCAGTTAACTGCTGTTCAAAGTCATGAACATCGACCCAAATTTTTGGCTTGGTTGCGTTGGGGCAGCCGCTCCAGAAGCTTTGAGGCTTTACAATTTGCGATCGCAGCCCGTGTTCCGCTGGTCGTGGGGCTATCTGATGTTTTCGATCCCCTTTCTGATTGTGGGCGGATTCATCGCCTGGGTGCTGGAGCCATCGACCCGATGGGCAGCTTTCTACTCTGGGCTAACTGCCCCAGTGCTGCTCACCACCGTCTTAAAGGACACCGCCAAAGCGCAAAAGGAATTGGAGGAAGTCGAGAAGGAACGCGATCAGATTCAGCGGGAGCGGGAAGAACTCCAGGCGAGTAACCAGAAATTCAGGCAAACAATTGAGGAGCTTAAACAGAAGTTGGAGCGATCGCAGCTAGAAAAATCTGTCCCCACAGAACGCAGTCCTCAAGCCCCTTTGCCACCACCGCTCAGTCCATCGGCTCCAGCACCACCTAGTCAAATGCCTGTTGCATATGCTCCGACACGCCCTCAGGCACCTCGGCGATCGCGTCGAACACCAATACTTTCCCTTTCAATTGCGGTTGCAGCTTTAGTTGGATTGTTCTCTTTCTGGTTCATCAAGCAACCCCTTATTCTACAGGACGGCAGTTCTACCCCCGCTGACCAACCTCAACCTGAGTTTTGGCAACCAATATTAATCATTGCTGTTTTGGGAGTGGCGATCGCTCTCTTCCTCTTCCTCCGACGAAATCGCTGGTTCAAGGAATTCCTCAAAGGGATATAGAGCTTTCCCCAGCTTAAATAACCAGTTCTTGTAGGGTGGGCATTGCCCACCCTACTTGTGCTTTCTAGCAATTGGAGATCAAGTTTGTATACAGCAGTTAATAATTTATCTACTGTGTGGAGCGCGGAACAAAGAACAATTTTGTATCAAACAATTGTCAATTGCAAGAGACATTGCCTGCAATATTAATATGCCAGACAGAAGTTTTCAGCGTTTTTATTGTAAGAGTAAACTCCTCTTCATAAGTCAAACTGCATACAGTAGTTAACAGTTTGCCTACTGTATGCAACGCGAAACAAAAAGCAGTTTTGTATCGAACAATTGTCAATTGTAAGAGACATTGTCTTGTGTCTTAGACAAGAGACACCAAAGACTACAGCGTTTTTAGTGTAAGAGTTAAATGTCCTTAGAAACTGATTCAAAGATAAATCAGAAGTGTCTTGCCAGAAAATTCTTACAAGATACCCTATTTCGGTTAGAGAACGTGCTAATCTAAGTAGTTATAAAGCAAATGACCCGCCAGTCGAGGTCGAGCTAGCGGATCAAGCTTTTTTGTAGCTTATCAACTTCATGCCGATACCTCCAAGTACAGGGCATGAGTTGCTTTTCTTGAAGTAGGAGAGATTCATGAGATTCATGAACCAAAACCCCTATCTCTATGCTATCACCGCTTTGGGCGTGATGGTGATTGTGCTTATTTTACAGGGAGAAAGACTCCAGGTAGACATGAGCTTTAACCCCATCGACGTAGTGCTTTTTGCACTAGCAAGCGCACAAAGTAGTGATACGAAAGGTAGGGGTAAAGATGGATAACCATTGATATAGCTGTAGTCACACAGGTTAGAACAAGGGACTATCTCGTTTCTAGGCTTTGCCTGGAAATGCAGCTTTGGAGGCTCTGCCTCCTCTAGCGACTAATGGAGGCAGAGCCTCCAGAATGGCATTCCTGGCTAAAAGCCAGGAACGAGAAAATGTCCTAACCTAGCTGGCTATCGCTATACAAAGCCACTCAGCCTTCTGAGTGGCTTTTTCGTTACAAAGCAGAAACTCACAACTGATATCTCCAGGTAGAAACTGGGGACGAGATTGAAGAGTTTGAAGGCGGGCACTGCCAAACAAAAAGGCGGGCAAGATGCCCGCCCCACAAAAATTTGCCCTGACTCCTAGCGCTTGGCCAGCTTCTTAGACACCTTGCGCAGACGAATTGACTCTGGGGTAACTTCCAGCAGTTCGTCGGGGCCAATGTATTCCAGCGCTCGTTCCAGGCTCATGTCAACCGGGGTCTGAAGCTGCACCAGTTCTTCACCGCCAGATGCGCGGTGGTTGGTGAGCTGCTTGGTTTTGCAAACGTTGATTTCCAGGTCTTGAGGGCGGTTGTTTTCACCGATGATCATGCCTTTGTAGACCTTGGTTCCAGGCGAGATAAAAAATACGCCCCGATCCTCAGCATTTTTCATCGCATAGAAGGTGGAAACGCCTTCCTCAAAGGAAATCAATACGCCGTTACGACGAGTTTCTACATCGCCAGAGAGCGGACGATAATCGAGGAAGCTGTGGCTCATGATGCCGTCGCCACGAGTCAGGCGCATGAATTCGCCCCGGAAGCCGATCAAGCCTCGCGCCGGGATAACAAACTCTAGCTGAGTGCGACCATTGCCGCCCACCTGCATATCCTGCATTTCGCCGCGACGCTGACCCAGACGCTCGATGCAGCCGCCAACTCCCTCTTCAGGCACGTCCAGAACCAATAGCTCAAATGGCTCACAGGGCTGTCCGTTGACTTCGCGGTAAATCACCTGTGGCTGAGAAACCTGAAATTCGTAGCCTTCTCGCCGCATAGTTTCGATCAAGATGCCCAGGTGCAGTTCACCCCGACCCGCAACCGCAATTTTGTCAGGAGAGTCGGTTTCTTCGACCCGCAGGGCAACGTTAGTTTCAAGCTCACGGAAGAGGCGATCGCGCACTTGACGCGACGTAACGTAAGTTCCCTCTTGACCCGCAAACGGCGAATCGTTCACCGAGAAGGTCATTTGCAGAGTTGGCTCATCCACTTTGATCAGCGGCAAAGCCTGCGGTTCGTTGGGGCAGGTGATCGTTTCGCCGATGTTGGCATTGGCAAATCCAGCGACCGCGACGATATTGCCTGCCGAAGCTTCCTGCAACTCAATTCGCTTGAGTCCATCAAATCCCAGCAGCTTTGTCACTTTTGCTTTGACGATTTCACCCGTCTCAGTCACCAGGGCTGCCTGCTGACCTGACTGGATGGTGCCGTTGTGAATTTTGCCAATGATGATTCGACCCAGATATTCTGAATAGTCCAGCGTCGTCACCTGAAGCTGCAAAGGTTTCGCCGGGTCGCCAACCGGAGCGGGAACGTACTGCAAAATTGCCTCAAACATCGGCTGCATATCTACGCCTTCCTCTTCCAGGGTGTTTTTGGCGTAGCCTTCCAGACCCGAAGCAAATAGATAAGGGAAGTCGCACTGGTCGTCGTCTGCGCCCAGTTCCAGGAATAAATCTAGCACTTTGTCGATCGCCCCATGTGGGTCAGCCTGGGGACGGTCAATTTTATTCACCACCACAATCGGACGCAAGCCCTTTTCCAGTGCCTTCTTTAGCACAAATCGAGTCTGAGGCATTGGGCCTTCGTTGGCATCCACAATCAGGATGCAGCCGTCTACCATGCCCAGCACCCGCTCTACTTCACCACCAAAGTCAGCGTGACCAGGAGTGTCTACGATGTTAATCAGCGTTTCTTTGAAGCGAACGGCTGTATTTTTCGACAGAATGGTGATGCCCCGTTCCCGTTCCAGGGTGTTGGAGTCCATGACACAATCTGGAACCTCTTCCCCTTCGCGAAATGTGCCAGACTGCTTGAGCAGCGCATCAACTAGAGTTGTTTTGCCATGATCAACGTGAGCAATGATGGCGACATTGCGAATCGGCAGAGTCATAAGAGAATTCCAGAGAGATTAAATAAGAGATAAGCTGTGCTTAATAGCTTCTTAACAAAGTTTTTCTAGGCGATCGGGAGCGATTGCTGTAAAGAAGCCGTAATGATCTTATCCTAATATTTCTTGGAATAACCGGGTGAATGCTGGAGTAGATTTTGGGGGCGATCGCTCAGTAGTAGTCTCTGGCTCCCTAACTTGTCGAGAACATTACACCCCTAAGTTAGACATTGATTTAGCTGTTTGAAGCATTCCAGCTACACGCTTTTATGCAGCGGTAGGCGCTGTAACTGGAGTTAGTAAAGAACTTGAAGTAGATTAAGTAAATGCTGAAGATTGTCGCCTCAAAGTAAAAAAGGCGATCGGGAAAGAAAGAATTGCGGTTTTGAGCCAGCAGTTTCTCAAGTTGTCACTGTTTCAAAACTTACGAGACCGGATGACCAGTCTGAGACTAAAGCTACAACTATGCCGCCAGAAATTGTTGAAATTCTCTCTGCCGACGAATTGCGTCGCACCCTAACTCGGCTAGCCTCTCAAATCGTTGAACGGGCTGGAGATTTATCCAAAATTGTCCTATTGGGAATCTACACTAGAGGTGTACCGCTAGCAGAAATGTTGGCTCGGCAAATTGAAGTGTTGGAACAGGTAAAAGTTCCTGTTGGCGCTATAGATATCACATTTTATCGAGATGACCTCGACACGATTGGGATACGCACACCCGCAAAAACTGAGCTTCCCTTTGATTTGTCGGGCAGGACTATTGTACTAATTGATGACGTGATTTTCAAAGGGCGAACGATTCGAGCTGCGTTAAATGCAGTGAATGATTATGGAAGACCAGAAGCGATTTGGTTAGCGGTGCTGGTCGATCGCGGGCATCGAGAGCTACCGATTCACCCTGATTTCACCGGAAAGAAATTGCCCACTGCAAAGGAAGAACAGGTAAAAGTTTATCTGCAAGAAACAGATGGACGCGATGCAGTGGAGTTAATTACTCGCAGTTGATTACCCTTTGAATAATTATTGCGAGAGGGTATTTTGCTTATTCAAATGAGCAAATACTCGTAGAAATGGGGAATGTGGCGATCGCCCCCCGTTCCCTAGACAGAGCTTAAACTTGCATAAATTGAGTTAATTGCAGCCACATAAGCATCTCCAAAGGCCCACAGCACATTATCGTTTGTCGCACTTGCCTCAAACTGACAACCTTTACACTCAACTCGAATACATACTTCTACCACAGCATCTGCTCCGCCAATGGTGTCAGGCATGGAGAAGTAAACTAAATTCCGCTCAGGTAGCTGAATGTGGCGATCGACACACCGATCAATGGCTTTATACAGAGCATCGCAGGGCGTTCTACCGTGCGTTGTTTCTCGAAACTGCCGTCCTTCAGGAGTCCGCAGTGTGACAGTTGCCCTAATCGAGCGGTTAATCCGAACTTCCAAGTTTTCGATTTGCAGACCGCTGGGAGCCTTTTGTATAGATGAGGTAGTGGTTTCCAGTTCATGCAAATGCAACAAAAAAGCATCGACTGAAAAAATGCCGATGCTGTGCGTTGTTCGAGTTTGGTCGTCAGCCATTTCCGCGTTGAAGTTGCGGTAGAAATATCCCTTTTCTCGAATGCTGCTGCGTTCCCGGTCTGAAGTCGCAAACTGGTTAGGTTCCCAGGTGACAATCGCGTCAACGCAGCAGTCTACCGAACAGGCTAGACGAAGGGAGTCATAAAAGTTGAGTCTGTAGAACTTTGAATTTTCTAGGATAGACTCGTTAATCTTGCAAATTCGCAGGATTTGCATCATTTCTTCATAGGCTGCCCGACACGCTTCATCGCCGCCAAACTGATAAAGATGCCACAGCACAAAAGCTAAATCAAAATCCAGGTCTGAAATGTACCAGTCAACGGGTTTAGCGGCTAACCTTCTCAGCAAAACAGTATAGTATCTCCAAGATTCCTCACACCTCGACAGCCCATTTTGAAAAACGTTGGCAGTAATCAGAGCAGTAATTCTCTGGGGCATGATGCAATCTCTCGGTGGCTCAAGGGCTATTTCAGTCGTCTCGCTTAAAGCGCTCTACCCCTTTTGCGTCAAAACCTGCCTGGTCAGGGGAAAGATGGGAATCGCACCCACTTTGAGTACTCATAAATTTCTCCATCATTTGCTCTAAGCGAGTTAAGCGCTCTCTGGTTTCAAGCGCACTCTCATGAGCGATCGCACTTTGAGTCAGCAAGGCATAGACTGGCGTTGGCGGTGCAGGATTAATGCCAACGGATCTAACCTGTCTCAGTTCGTGGATTTCTGCCTCCAGGTTGGCGATGCGCTCGTCAACCAGCGTAGACAGTTGCTCATTTCCACCAGATTCCAAACCTTGCCGCAAAAGTCTACACACTAGCTCTGTTACAGAGATGCTATCGGAGTCAGCCCGTTCTCTTAGCTCTTGCATCAGGTCATCCGGCAGTCTAAAACTTACTAACTTTCTATTAACCATGTATCTCAGGAGCTTTACGGCTCACATACTATACGACCGAGTTGTACATACACACAATTCCTAATTGTATCTACAGTAGATGCAGCCGTCAATCACTTCTTTTATGGCAAACAGCCTAAGAAAGAAGGATTCTAAGATAACTTTAGCAAAAAAATTGTACTTCAGACAACTTGATCCTGTATGTCGTAAATGCTATACGTATATATGTACGATATACAAAAGATTGACTTTGTATATCAGCAAAGTTGAGCATCACCCAACTTCGAGCGGCGATCGCTGCCCAGTGAGGAGTGAACTTCAATCGACCTTATTTAACAGGAGGACTACATCATGGAATCTTGTCCCTTTAAGGATACGGCTGCTCCACCTTGCAGAATTGCAGTACATCCCGATATGCCTGAAGTTCGTTATTGCGAAATCTGCCGACTCAACTACGACATTCGGAACGTGGGCAATCGGTTTGAGCTTTTCCCATTTCTCATCGTGGCTACAATTTTTGTAGCCTTCCTCCAATCCGTCATTTACGACGAACCTGCTGAACGGGAAACTCAGGAGAGCCGAATGCAGCCCATTGAGCAACTGGAGAGGGAAATGCTGTAGGAACCGCAAAAAGGGCGACTCGTTCGTTAAACAAGTCGCCCAAGCTATGGTTTCAAGATTTACGCGAACAGAATGCACAATTGAGCGATCTCCTAAATGTCAAAGGAGGTGCCGTTGGCTAGAAAAATTACTTCATCTACGTTGTAGGTAGGTTCGGTTAGCAACGTCTCTCGAATTGCTTCAAACAAAGAATACTGATTGGCGCTGCTAAGACTTTGAAAGGCTTCTTCACCACGTGGGTCATTGACCTCAAAGTTGATTTCTGCTTCCTGATTTGCCTGATCGACATTTACCTCATAGCCCGTAATGCCAACGTCTTGCCCCTGGTATGCCTGCACGATTTGGGCGACTGCACCCTCAACGGGTTCGTCAGCGCCCAGAAGGACTGACTGCGGCACTAGCTCCTGAGTTTGCGGGTCTGGAATGTAAACAACAGCAGGCTCGTATTCCCTGGTGATAGAACTGTCTATATCTGAGGTGTCTGATGGCGTTTCAGTCTCAGGCACTTGGGCAGTTTCAACTGGGTTAGCGATCGCCGACAGCGGCAAACCTAGAGCAAAGGCGATCGCCACAAACAGCGCGATTAAAATCTGGGTCAAAAAATTCCGGTTTAGCTCAGCACCTTTCTGTTCATAAGGTACAGATGCAGCGATCGCAATTGCAGTTGGTTTTCTAAAATCTTGTGTCATATACCACCCTCCTAAACGCTTACGTGTCTGACAAGTAAGCAACTTAACTAAAGCTTTACTCAGACTTTAGCTGGAATGCGAGCCTGAGGTCATCTGAGCAGGGAGTGATACTTTTTAATATAAAGCAAATCTTTGCGTGGTAGTTTCCTATTCTCAACATCTGTGTGAGATTTTTTTTCTGGGCATCATTGGACATCATCTGTGCTTTAAATTTGCGAGTCAAAACTCAACCTTAGGGGTCTTGCCGACTCCAATCAGGTTGACTAGCCTTATGATGGACTACTTCCCAGGTAAGACTTCGGAGCCGTAGTAGCATGACTCCCGTTCAAAACGATGAGCCAATAGACCAGCCTGTTGATCAAAAGTTCTTGCCTGCAATATCAGTTATTATTCCTATTTACAACGGTGAAGCAGATTTGCCTGATTTGCTCAACTGCCTTTGGGCACAGACTTATCCGATTGGTCAAGTCGAATATTTGCTGGTTGATAATGGCAGTGGCGATCGCACCCCCGATTTGCTCCAGGCTGCTATAAAGACGAGTGGCGATCGCGGCATCATCCTAAAACATCTCAGCGAAACTCAAATTCAAAGCTCCTACGCCGCCCGCAACACGGGCATCAGAGCCGCTAAAAGTGAAATTCTGGCGTTTACCGATGCGGATTGTCGTCCCCACTCGGATTGGCTAATCAATTTAGTCCAGCCTTTTACTGACCCTGAGGTAGGTCTAGTCGCTGGGGAAATTGCCGCGCTTCCGGGCGATACTCTCCTGGAGCAGTTTGCCGATCGCCAGGATACGCTCTCTCAAAAGCACACCCTGGCTCACTCCTTTTTGCCTTATGGACAAACGGCTAATCTGGCCATTCGGCAGCAGGCGCTAGAAAAAGCTGGCTTATTTCGTCCTCACCTGACGACGGGCGGTGATGCAGATATGTGCTGGCGGATTCAGCAGCAGGGCAACTGGAAGCTGGCTTTTGTCGAACAGGCAGTAGTGCAGCATCGCCATCGCGCTACCGTGTCAGAGTTGCGCCGTCAGTGGCACCGCTACGGCCGCTCAAATCGCTATTTGCATGAGTTACACGGAGTGAGTTTAATGCGAGAGCCAACCTCACGAGACTACTTCTATCGTTGGAGTCGCTGGCTACTAAAAGAAATGCCTGTCGCTGCTATAAAAATTGTTAATCGTAAGGCTAGCCTTGTGGATTTGATTAGTACACCCATTGGCTTGATTTGCTGGCAGGCGCGATCGCAGGGTCAGCGAGAAGCAAAGCTGCCAGACCAGGCGCGTCAGATTGAATGGCTACATCAAAACCAATTTGAGTCACCTGTTGAAGCTCCCGATTAAAATTTGCTGCTTCTATGAACTCTGCTTTATCGGCAAGGGTTAGAGGAACAAGTGATACTAGATCACTTCTTAGATCAGGTCGGTTTCTAAATCAGGGCATTCTTGTCCTGGAGCAACATCGCTCCGCTACACTATCTCGCTTTGAGTAAAGCTCCGTGAATTCACTCCAGCATCAGTCTACTTCTCCTTTAACGGATAGCCATAGCCGTCTGATGGCTTTGTTCAAGACTCTGCCCCAAAACATTCTTCCCGCTCAACCCATACGGCGGATCAAAGGGTTGGTCTACGGTTTGGCACTCCTGCTGGGGTGCGGCGCAGCGGCTCCTGGCTTGGCTGCTGAACGGCTGACTGTGCGGCTCGGCCCAATTGAGCAGTCGGTGACAGTGAGTGATTTAGAAGAGTTTGCGGCGACTGGAGACATTCCCCCTAGCTTGAGTTTGTATGCGCCGCTGTTGACTGAAGATGTGCGGCAGGCTTTGAATAGCCGAATTCAGCTAGATCCTGAAGTGGGCGATCGCCTGGTCGATGACCTGCTGCAATCTTCTGCCGGACGGCGGCTTTTAAGCACGCTGGAAGTGGCAATTCCCAATAGCACCGTAGAAGACCTGGAAGCGGCTCTAACTGTGGCAGCACAGCAGGTCGATGGACTGAGTTTACTGGGCTTTTTGCGGGCCTATCCCGAAGAAACGGTGGTGGTCGATGGCAGTTCGGCGATCGCCCTGGCTTCTCAGATGAACCTTCCCTATTGGCAAAGTCAGGCCCTCAGCACCGTCCTGGAGCGAGAACTCACCGTTCAAACAGAGCCATTTCAGCCGCCCTTTGACCCTACCGTTGGAGGTGACTACTGGGTACGACAGCAAACCCTGACCTTTCATGACTATGAGCGATCGCGCACCATTCCCGTAGACCTCTACTGGAATCGCGACGCAACCGGGCCACTGGTGATTATGTCTCACGGCTTTGGTGCCGATCGCCGCTTCATGGGCTACTTGTCCCGTCATCTAGCCTCTCACGGAATTGTCGTTGCTGCCCTAGAGCATCCTGGTAGTAACGTTGCCTGGTTAACCGGGCTGACGATGGGCGAAATGGGCAGCGGCAGCCTGGCCGATATTTTGCCTCCTAGTGAATTCATCGACCGCCCGCTAGACGTGAGTTTCTTGCTGGATGAATTGGCTCGGCTGAATCGCTATTCACCCTTGCTGCGTGGCAGACTCAACACTGACCAGGTAACGATTATCGGTCATTCGCTGGGTGGCTACACGGCGTTAGCCCTGGCAGGGGCAGAATTAGACCTGGAACATTTGCAGCAGTTTTGTGATGGGCGCAGTCCGGTAGGGCTATCTCCGGCTGATTGGCTGCAATGCACGGCGGCTGATTTGGATGCAGGCAGTCAGACTGATTTTGAAGACCCGCGCATCGCTCAAATCATCGCCCTCAACCCGGTAATGGGACGGATGTTTGATGAGTCTAGCTTGACCGAAATTACCGTTCCCACGCTGATTTTGACGGGAACTGACGATTCGATTACGCCTGCGGTTAGCCAGCAAATTCTGCCCTTTGCTCAAATTCAATCGCCCAAGTACCTGTTAACGGCAATCGGCGGTACCCATCTCAGCATTGGCGACCCGGAAAACCTGAATCACGCCCTGACGGAGAGCCTCTTCGTCCGAGAACGACGGGGTGACGAAACTGAGCCGCTGCGTCAACTGCTGCGAGGCATCAGTCTAGCTTTTGTGAAGCAAATGACCCCTGAAGCAGAACGCTACAGACCCTTCCTGTCGCCTGCCTATGTGCAGTCCTTTTCGACTACGGATCTACGGCTGCGATTCAACACGCAGCTTCCCGAAAACCTGTCAAACTGGCTAAAAATGGCAGCACTGCCCCTGGAGCAACTGGTCGCCGCAACGCTGCCCAAGAATTACGAGTACGCCTATATCGAAACGGGTTGCAATAGCAGTGTCGGCTGTCTATTCATTCGACTGCCCCTGGTTATGTTCATCTTGCCGAGAGATTTACCGCTAGCTGGCAGTCAGCTATTCAGGTTAGGTCGCCGCAGTTCCACTCGCAGAGTCCGAAAAATAGACAAACGCTAGTCTGATGTGCGGATTACTACAGATTTGTGTGGAAAATCTTTAATAGCCTGGGCTAGTTATGGGTTGTCTGTTGCAAGCATGACCCGTGACCCATGACCCATGACTAAAATCACGATGTAATTCGCGATCGCCACTCTATAATTAAAGTTCCTTCCGTCGTCACTGGATGCATCTAAAACCTTTGGGGGTGTTCATCTTACCAGCGTTTGCCTCCGCTTAAATTAACGGGGGCGAGTTTTTGTGAACCTCCTAAATTCGGCTTTTTCCTGCGCGTAACATCATGACTTTCAACCTGCCGGGTGGAGAGCTAGTCAGACCAGTTGATTATCTACAAGCGTTTCTAGAACAATCCACAGACGCGGTTATAGAATATGACCCAGAGATGCGCTGTGTCTCCGTAAATCCTGCTGGCGCAGCTTTTTGGGGGCTACAGTCTGTTGACCTGGTGGGCAAAACTGTTTTGCAATTGCTGGATCAGCTGGATCAGCCAAATCAACCCATCGCTCCGCTGTTTAATCCAGATCACCTGCAAAAAGTAATTTCGCAAGTGGCGATCGCCCTTCAGCAAGTTTTCCGTCAAACTAAACCGCTGCAATTTACCCATGAAGTGCCCCTGGCTGATGGCACCCGGTTTTATGAAACGGTTTATACGCCTGTATTGGATATGGCTGGGGCGGTGGTGCGCGTGTTTAGTGTGGGACGGGCGATCGCCAATCCGCGCTCCTGGTCAGATTCCCCTGAGGCAGGGCACCTAACTCCCCTCCCAAACGGCACCCTGGCTGAAAAGCATATTGCTCATATCGCGCAGCAGACCTTAGAAGTCAGCAAAAGTGCTGCCCTGCTGCAACTCGTGCTAGACAACATTCCCCAATGCATTTTTTGGAAGGATAAAAATCTGGTCTACCTCGGCTGTAACCGCAAGTGGGCAGAGATGGCAGGCGTGGGTGAACCCGAAAATGTGACGGGGCTGACCGACTATGACTTGCCCTGGACGGAGGCTGAGGCTAATTTTTACCGGGAGTGCGATCGCCGAATCATGGAGACGGGCATTCCCCAGGTGCGGCTGCTGGAGTCGCGGCGGCAGGCAAATGGAGAACATACCTGGCGCGAGACGAGCAAGATTCCCATTCGCGATGCAGCAGGCAAAGTCATCGGCATCTTAGGCACGATGGAAGATGTCACCGATCGCAAAGGGGCAGAAAAAATGCTCCAGCAAAGCGAAGCTCGTTTTCGCGAATTGGCACAGCGAGAAGCATTGTTTAACCATCTGGCGAACCAAATCCGCAACTCGCTTGACCTGGACACGATTCTAGAAACGACGGTGCATGAGATTCGCAATCTGCTGGCAGTTGATCGCTGCAACTTTGTCTGGTACTGCCCTGATCCTCAAAATCCTTGCTTTGACCTGACCTGTGAAGCGCGTGACTTGAGGTTGCCCAGCGTCATTGGACAATACCCCATCGAAGATCCTGATACGGCTTATCTGCAAGCGTTGACTCAGTTTCAGACGGTGCGGGTTGATGATGTGATGGCAGACTCCCTGCTCGACCCCAGAACGAAAGAGCGGTTTGTTCGACATGGCTATTTTTCTCATCTTGCCTGTCCGGTGCAAACGCGCTCTGGCAAGCTGGGCATTCTGACCTGCGTTCACTGCGGCTATGCCCGCCCCTGGAGCGACGATGAGGTGGAGCTGGTGCAGTCGATCGCGACTCAATTGGCGATCGCCCTCGACCAGGCAGAGCTATATGAGCGCAGCCAGACTGCCGCTGCCCAGGCTCAAGCCAAAGCCCAGGAGCTAAAGCAAACCCTGAAAGAGCTTCAGCAAACGCAAACGCAACTGATTCAAACTGAAAAGATGTCGAGTTTGGGTCAGCTTGTCGCCGGAGTCGCCCACGAAATCAACAATCCGGTTAACTTCATCTACGGCAACATTGCCCACACCAGCGACTACACTCAAACTTTGCTGAATGTGCTGCGGCTCTACCAACAGCACTATTCTGAACCAATTCCAGCAATTCAAGCTGAAATCAACCGCGTCGATCTGGATTTCATTGTGGCTGACTTGCCCCGAATGATCGCTTCAATGAAGCTGGGAGCCGATCGCATCTGCCAAATTATCCTCTCGTTGCGAAACTTTTCCCGCCTGGACGAGGCTGAGAAGAAGCCTGTCGATATTCACGAAGGCATCGACAGCACGCTGCTGATTTTGCAGCATCGGCTAAAAGCAAATGCTGGCTATCCAGGTATCCAGGTGATCAAGCGCTATGGCAATTTGCCCCTGGTGGAGTGCTACGCAGGGCAGCTTAACCAGGTGTTTATGAACATCATTAGCAACGCAATTGATGCACTGGAAGAAGAAATTAAAGGCACTCAAAAGCGCTGTGTGTCTGAGGTATCGCCCATGATTCAAATTCAAACAGAAGTAGTGTGTGGCGATCGCATTGCCATTCGCATCTTGGACAACGGTCCAGGAATTCCCCTGAAACACCGCAAGCGGCTATTTGATCCCTTCTTTACAACTAAGCCTGTTGGGGCGGGAACGGGGTTGGGGTTGTCCATTAGCTATCAAATTGTAGTAGAGAGGCACAGCGGTTGCCTCACCTGTAGATCTGTTCCAGGACAGGGAGCCGAATTTGTCATTGAAATCCCAACTCAGCAAAAGTAAGACCGCATCCGCAATTTTGAATCTGTCACGTTCTCTCTCCTAACCGTAATTCTGGCTAGGTAAACTGTATTTATATACAGTCAGAAATTTATCTAAGGGTGTGTGTCTAACCCATTTGGAGCAGTTGCGCTGTTAGACTCCCAACGTGAACTGATTTACCACTGCCTTGACGTACTTCATTTCATCTAAGGAATCTACTATGTTTGCTTCATGGCAGACATCCTTCAGACTCGCTAAAAGGGAATGGGGGCTGCGGTGGACATTATTGACTTAATATCGGGTTTAGAGACTCACACCTTATGGTTGTTGAGCGGCTTAGTATTCCTGGGGCTAGGAATGCTGGTTGGCGAACCCAGCCTTGCAGGGTTAGGAATTGCCGCTATCATCACGGCGATCGCCGCTTTGACCGTCACTTCATTCACCGTGCAACTGCTGCTGTGGGGAGTGTTGGCTGTTGCGCTAGCAGTAGTGATGCAGGGCATGGTGCCGCGAGAGGCAAAAGATCTTACGCCTTCCAAAGAAGCGGAAGTTTCAGAGCCGATTCCCAGCGGTGGGGTTGGCATGGTGGCATACCAGGGGTCACTGTGGAATGCCCGCTGTCAGATTTCAGATGTGGCGATCGCCGCTGGAGAAACGGTCAACGTTATGGGTCGGCATGGCAATACATTAATTGTTTTACCTGTAACCTTTCCAGATAACCACATTTACGATCAAACAGGATAAATTAACAGTATGGGCTAGACACAATGGGTGAACTGTGTGTAACCCAGCGCTTGCTCAACTTTGGCAGGCGACACCCCTCAGGAGATGATTACTATGCAGTCAATTCTTGCTGCACTTGCTCTGCTCATTATTGGCTATACGGTTGGCTCTGTAAAAATCATCAATCAGGGAAATGAGGCGCTGGTTGAGCGACTGGGACGCTATCACCGCAAGTTGATGCCAGGGCTAAACTTCATCGTTCCCCTGCTAGACACCATCGTTTGGGAAGATACGACCCGTGAGCAAGTTCTGGACATTGACCCACAGGAAGCCATCACCAAAGACAACATTACCTTGCTAGTAGATGCGGTGATGTACTGGCGCATCCTGGAGCTACAGCAAACCTACTATGCGGTTGAAGACATCAGCAAAGCGCTGATGAATCTGGTGATTACCAGCCTGCGTTCTGAGATTGGGCGAATGGAGCTAGAGCAAACCTACGCTTCCAGGAGTCAAATCAACCAGGTTTTGCTGCAACAGTTAGACGAAGCAACCGCAACCTGGGGCGTAAAAGTCACCCGGATTGAAGTTCAAAACATTACCCTACCCGAAACGGTGCGGGAATCGCTGGAGTTAGAGCGGGCAGCCGAAAGTAAGAAACGAGCAGCCATCTCCGAAGCAGAAGGTAAAAAGCGGGCAGCCATCTCCGAAGCAGAAGGTACGGTGCAGTCGATTGAGTTAATTTCTAACGTTCTTAAATCGCAGCACAATACTCAAGCCGTGTTGCAATACCTTGTGGCACAAAAGTACGTTGATGCTAACTACAGGCTTGGACAAAGCAATAACTCCAAAATTATCTTCATGGATCCGAAAGCCTTGACTGAAGCTATGTCTGAGCTAATCATGCCTGAAGCTGGCAATGGTGCTGAAACAAACGGCACAAACGGCAGCGGCGGGAATGGTTCTACCCCTTCCTAAAAATTCAGACGCGCCAGATTGCGTCAGCAACCTGACAGACATCCTGCATTTCTTTAACATCGTGAACTCGAAGGATATCAGCAGCGCCAGCGATCGCCGCACAGCAGGTTGCTGCTGTTCCCCAGATGCGCTGTTTGGGGTCGGGCTGATTTAGGATATGTCCAATAAAGCTTTTGCGGGAGGTTCCCACTAGCAGCGGATAGCCCAGCGATCGCACCTCTGATAGTCGTCGCAAAATCTCTAGATTTTGAGCGCCCGTTTTAGCGAAACCAATTCCTGGATCGAGGGCAATGTGAGAAGAGGGAATGCCCTGGGCGATCGCCACCTCTGCCTGTTTCTGTAAAAACTCACAAATTTCCCCGATTAAATTCTGGTAGTCCGTCATCTGCTGCATCGTCTTAGAGTTGCCCCGAATATGCATAAGGATCACCGGAACGCCTAACTCTGCAACAGTGGGAAGCATTTCGGGGTCATAGGTGCCGCCCGAAATATCATTCACCACATCGGCTCCTGCCAGAACCGCAGCTTGGGCAACGGCGGCACGAGTAGTATCAATGGAAATCGGTACTGACTGCGCTGTCTCCCCTGCTGCACCAGAGCGCAATGCTTCAATGATGGGCACAACGCGATTGAGTTCTTCTTCCAGGGAAATTTGGTCAGCCTGGGGGCGGGTGGACTGTCCACCAATGTCTAGGATATCGGCTCCAGATTCGAGTAAAAGCTTGGCTTGGGCGATCGCCATCTCCAACGTATTAAACTGTCCCCCATCGCTAAAGCTATCAGGCGTAACGTTTAGCACCGCCATCAGATAAGTGCGCGTCCCCCAATCAAAAGACCGTCCTCTGATCGCCCAATTCTGCATCTCAATTATTCCTGTAAGCTCCAAACGGAAATGACTGGGCGATCGCTGCCGCTAGCCATCTCAGTCCAATCTGGGCTAACCACAAAGTAATTGATGTGAATGCCATAGCCCGTCAAAGTGCGAAGTTCGTTGCCCGTGTTGAAATCCCATAGCTTAATGGTTTGGTCAGCACTGCCACTAGCCAGGGTTTGTCCATCGGGGCTGATCGCTAGAGCGTTAACATAACCCGAATGTCCTGCGAGTGTGCGAACTTCTGCACCCGTTTCTACATTCCAAATTTTAATGGTTTTGTCCGCACTGCCGCTGGCAACTAACTGCCCATCTGGACTAACTGCCAGCGCGTTAATGAAACTAGCGTGGCCAGCCAGCGTGCGAATTTCTTCACCCGTATTGATATCCCAAATTTTGATTAGTTTGTCCGCACCGCCGCTAATCAATTGCTGTCCGTCTGGGGTAACAACCAGTGCATTAATGGAACTGCTGTGTCCATTGAGAGTGCGAATGGCTTGACCAGTCACGATTTCCCAGACCTTGATCGTCCGATCAGCACTGGCGCTGATTAAATAGCGACCATCCGGTGTAATCACCAGGGCATTAACTGGGCTGGTATGTCCGGTGAGAGTGCGAATGGCTTGACCAGTTGCAATTTCCCAAACCTTGATCGTTTGATCAGCACTGGTACTAACGAGAAGACGACCATCCGGCGTAAGCGCCAATCGATTGACAAAGCTGGAATGTCCGGTGAGGGTGCGAATTTCCTCGCCTGTGTTGAAGTTCCAGATTTTGATAGTCTGGTCGGCGCTACCACTGATTAAAATTTGCCCGTTGGAACTGAGAACCAGGCTGTTGATATAGCTGGAATGCCCCGTAAAAGTGCGGCTGATGGCGATCGCCTGATTCTCCACCCTTTGACTATTAGCAATCAAGGGAAAGGATTGTCGCGACTGCCAGAGCCAATATCCACCTCCCCCTAGCAGCAAAATCAGTAGCCCACCGCTCAGCCATTTCCAGGTTCTTGATTTGGGCAAAGGCTGATACACCGTTGGAATGCTCAAGGGTGATAAAGATGTTCCCATTGCAGCGTGAGGGGGGTGAAATTTCCCGCTAGAGACTTCCTGAGAAATTTGCGACAGTCGGCTCAAGATTTCTTGCGTATCTTTGGGGCGATCGGTGGCTCTGGGGGCAATCAGTTGATCAATCAGTCCGGCTAGCTGCGGTGAAACGTGAGGAGCATGATTGCGCCAGTGAAACTCGTTGTTGAGCGAATCATAAATGCCGCTGTCAGTCGGCTGCTTTCCGGTTAGCAGGTAGATAAAGGTGCGCCCCAATGCATAGAAATCTGACTGGGGAACCGCTTGCCCCTGCTCTTGCTCCGGCGGTGTATAGCCAGCAGAACTGATCCGAGTGACACCGCTGGTGCCGCCAAGCTGAGCCAGGTAGGTGTAAGTCATCTCTCTAGCTGCGCCAAAATCAACCAGCACAAGCTGACCGCTAGAGCGCAGCATAATGTTTTCGGGCTTGATGTCGCGATGAAAATAATTTTTGTGGTGAACCAGATGTAGAATTCCGGCGAGCTGATGAAGCCAGTCAACAGCTTGCTTCTCGCTGATGGGATGGTTGCCCTGTTGCCGCATCCACTGAGTTAAATTTGGCCCGTCAATTTTTTCCATGATGATGCAGTGCAGCGGCTCTGAAGCGTTTCTGGGGAAAAACTGAAAATAGCCGTCTGACTCGATTTGCGGAATGCTGGGATGCTGAAGCTGACTCAAAACGACTGCTTCTTGCTGAAACAGCGCCACTGCTTTGGGATTGGTGCTGTGATTTTCTTTAAGGACTTTGAGAATTTTTGGGGTACTGCGCTCAAACGCTTCGTAGACTTTGCCAAATCCGCTTTTGTCGCTGAGCAATCGCATTACCCGATAGCGCCCCCGCAAAATCAGGTCAGAGCCGCAGCTTTGGCAAAATTGGTTGCTGTCATTGCCGGGATGGTCAGGCTGAAGACAGCGGGGGTTGATGCACAAACTCATAGCGGACGGCGAAGTAGATGTGTCCCTTCTCTAATACCCAATGTCTCATAAGCGACGGAGGATAGGAAAAGAAAGGTAACAAAGCAACAAATTTAGCTTGTCAGGAGAAAATATTCTAGTCGAGGGGCGATCGCCCCCTCTAGAAGGGATGAGAGATGAGGGATGAGGAATGAAGCCGAACCGTGTGCATTAAGGCTTGGACTCTTTTACTCTTTACTCGTTCCCAAGCTCCAGCTTACAAGTCCATTGGCAAGCTCCAGCTTCCTCAACGCAGTTCTCGAATACATCCAGGCAATAAAATAGGGTAGGCACTGCCCACCCTACAACCCATACTTACCTGTGCATTATTCACGCACTAATGGTAGGCTTATACAGCACTTCTCGCATTGCCACCATGCCTGCAACCAAACGATCCATTTCCTCGCGGGTGTGCAGCGAGTTGACGGTAATCCGAATTCGGGGCTTGGCAATAAACCAGATGGGCGAGACCCACAGACCATGATCATTCAACAGCTTTCGCCCAAAGATTTTGGGGTTTAGCTCTGGCGGCAGCAGTACCGGAATTACATTGGTTTCACCGATCGCCATAAAGTCATTCTCTTCCAGGCGCGATCGCAGATAGTGGGTATTTTCCTGCAATCGCTCCACTAGTTCTGGAGTTTTTACCACCTGACGAATACTTTCCAACGCAGCGGCTGTGGTTGGAGGCGGCAAGGAAATTGTGCCGATTGAGGTAGGCGACACATTAAGCAACGGCTTCAATTCTGCAACGTGGCTGCTGATTGCGGCTCCGGCAGAAGCAGCAAACTTAGAGAAGGTCGTCATGATCAGCGGTACGACTCCCCGCTCAATCGCCTGCTGCGGCAATAGCCCAAAATGCTCATAAATGCCTCGACCCGTTGCGCCGAGTGCGCCGCTGGCGTGTGCCTCATCCATCAGCAAAACGCTACCTTCGTAGTTTTGCATAATGCTGAGCATATCGGGCAGTGGGGCGATGTCGCCATCCATTGAGAAAACTGCGTCTGACACCACCAATATCCGGTCATCTGGACGGGCATATCGCTGGAGTTTGCGGCCGAGGTCTTCCATATCGCAGTGACGGTAAGCCCGTACTCGGACACGGGGGCTATGCCCAAATAGCTTGCCGGAGCGGGTGCCCGCATTGGCGATCGCCGACACAATGCAGCCATGATTTAACACATCCGTTAAAATCAGCGTTTCGCGGGTATGTTGAAAGCCCGGAACTGGAATTGCCAGGTGACAAAAGGCATCCATCAGCGCCTGCATCGCCATCCAGGCATTGAGAAATAGCTGTGTATGGGGTAAGTGTTTAAATGCTGAAATTTCATCTTCAAGCTGGCGGTGCAGATCAATCCGACCGCTCAACACTGAGGTCGAGCTATTGGAAGTGCCATACTTCAAAATTGCATCAATAGCAGCTTTTTGAACGGACTCGTTTTGAACTAACCCCAACACGTCGTTGGTACAGAAAGTGAGAACTGTACGGCGTTTGCCCGTTTCAGCTTCCTCAATTTCAACTAAATTACCCTGCTTGCCGTGACAAATATATTCATCAGGGTCAAGCCCACTCTCGTACCAACGCTGAACGTATTCCTTAATAACTTGCACTGTAAACTCCCCTCACCTTAGTTTCTTTAGGTAGCTTTTTGTCTCTGGCTCAACAGCAGATCGTTTGAGTAGGGTGTCTACCCAGATCTGAAGTCAACGCTAGACAACAAGAGACACTCACAACCGTGATTGTGACATCGAACCCAATTGCTTGGCGACCTTCGGTATAAATTGAAGGGCCACTTATGACTCTGCCAGAAGTTGGCAAGCATGGCTGATAGCGTTAGTACAGTTATCTTCATCCAAGCTCAATTTTCCGAGGTTTGTTCAGCCTGACCTGAAAGCGCCGCTTTGGACAAAGAGATAGACCTGTGGGAATCACCGTTTCGACCACGTTGTAATTGACTGGATGATTGACTTGATTGTTGCATAAATTGCTCGTACTGCCGGACGATTAATCGCTGAAGAGCGATGATTGCCGGATTGATTTCAACGTAGCGACGGTTAGGGTTTTCCAGGTAAATTCGCTGTTCGCTTTCCATCATCTCAATGTCCTGGTCAAGAAAGCGTTGCAGCATAAAGTTTTGAATCACCCAACTAAGTAACGATTTGACTGGGCGGGGCAACCATTGGGGCACCTTGACTTTGAAGAAAAATAGGGCAAACGAGCGGCTTTCGACCGGGCCAACGGGTAGCCGCATCAGGTAAAGCGCCGAAATTCCCTGGAGCGAACTGGAATAGTGGGGATAGCGATATTGAATAGAGATTGGCAGAGTGGTAACTTCATCGGCGCGATCGCTCAATCCTAAAAATTTTGCCAATCGCCCTCTATAAGAAACCTGATAGTCAGCGCAGATAGCTGATTCTGTCTCCTTTAGATTGAGCAGCACCGGATCAAACCAGCCCTGAAGCTCCTGGTGCAAAAAGCCGTGAAACACGTCCATCGCGTTTTCGTTGCAGATAGAAAAGTGAGCGTTGAAGTGAGCCGTCACGGGCACCATTAACCACTCTGGCTGTCCATACTCCGGCACTGAAGGGATAGAGATCGTCGTAGCCAGGTGAGAGTCGCCGGGAAACACCCAGATCAGACCATATTTCTCTTGCACCGGGTGGCTACGAGCCTGGGCACAGGGGAGCTTTTGTCCATTAGGGAGGTAAGGAATACTGACGCAGTTGCCGCTGCCGTCAAACTCCCAGCCATGATAGCTACAGGCGAGATGTTTACCGTGAACTTTGCCTTTGTGTAGCTCTACACCCCGGTGTGGGCAAGCATCTTCGAGTGCGTGAAGTTCTCCATCTGTGTCTCGGTAGATGGCGATCGCCTGCTTCCAGATAACCAGCGACATCACCTGTCCTGGCTTGAGTTGGCTTGCCCAACCCGCAGGATACCAGTGGTTCGCATTAATACCGACTTCCCGGATGATGTTCCGGACTGTCTGCCCTTTCAACGTTGTCGCCAGTTCCATCTATTCTGCTTTCCCCCTGCTACTAACCGCGTCCAGACACTGAGCTTGTATTGCTATTTGGCGATGAATCAATAGAACACTCTCTAGACTTTTAATCCTTTCATAAGTCAATCTATTCCTCAACACATTGCTGCTTCGGTATTCATCCAAATAACGCTGATATAGCAGTTGAAGCGATGATTAGGACAACGTTGACTTGCCAATGCTGCTGATAGCCAGGGTTTTGATTCATCCCTCATCCTTCATCCTTCATCCTTTTGCCATAGATGGTCAAACTTCTCAGCGTAGCTGGTGCCAATCTCCCTAGAGATTAGCTAGCTTACAAAGCCACCGCTAGAAAATGTGGACGCTGTGTGCAACTTTGTAAAGAGGACGATCTGCGGATCACGTTCCGATTTTGTATTGCCGAAGTTTTGCGAGTCTGCCTCACCCTGGTAACAGCTTGACAAACTGGCACAGTATGGAGAGCAGTACCCGTAAGGGTGCGTAAGTCTCGATCTAGGTGGTGTTGAGAAGTTTCAGATTTTAAGTAATTCTATGTTGCCCGTTTGTAAAGCTCCCGCAAATCGGTTTGACAGGTTGAGGTCTTCCAAGCAATTACCAAAACTGCTGGTGCTGCTAGCGGCGGGTTGCCTGACCACGATGACGGGCGGTATTGTTTCCCCTGTGCTACCTGAAATTGTTCAACAGCTTCAGCTTGACCCGCGTTGGGCTGGTTTGCTGGTGAGTATGCACGCGCTGGCGATCGCCGTCTGCACTCCCCTATTTGGCATCCTTGCGGATCGCGTTGGCAAACTCAAAGTGCTAATTCCGGCGCTGGCACTCTACGCCATTTTTGGAGCCGCCGGAGCCTGGATGCAAAGTTTTCTGCCGCTGCTGGCAACTCGTGCCCTGCTGGGAGCCGCGAGTGGTGCGGTTGCCGCCGCGACGATTGGCTTGCTGGGGACGATGTATGAAGGGGAAGCGCGATCGCGCATTCTGGGCTACGCTACTAGTGCGATGACCACCGCCAGTATTT
>Ga0224723_1000478_pt1 | contig 27383 bp, 20 predicted proteins | sample Balambano_FR2_Me_FD_161647 | JGI IMG/M metagenome (GOLD analysis project Ga0224723, IMG submission 161647) | Freshwater sediment microbial communities from Lake Towuti, South Sulawesi, Indonesia - Balambano_FR2_MetaG | ecosystem: Environmental > Aquatic > Freshwater > Lake > Sediment | place... | reverse complement strand
CCACCGCCACCACCGCCGCCGGCCGCGCCGAGGCCGACTTCCGCACCCGAGCCCCCCGCAAGGCCGCGCGTCCCGTCCTCGCGGTAAGGGGCGAAACCGCGTTGGCCGCCCGCGGCGCCTCCGGCGCCGTTCAGACCGCCGCCGTCCTGGCCGTCCTGGCCGTTCGTGGCATTGCTGCCGGCAGCATAGCCGCCTTTTCCGCCGTTGGCCGTGGCGGTTCCGATCGTGCCGCCGACGGCGGCGTTGGAGCCGAAGTGGCTTCCGGAGATATCCACCGATCCCCTGAGCACAGTGATCGCACCGCCGGCGCCGAGACCGCCACCGCCGCCGGCGTCGCCGGTTGCGCCTCCGTCGCGGCCGTTGATGAACTGGAGATCGCTGATCGTGACATCGCCGCCGTTGACGGTGAGGATGTTCGCCTTGCCCTGAGCGTTGATGCGGACCGACTGGCGGTCGTTGCCGACGAAGCGGATGTCCCCATGCCCGATCGTCGGCAGCGCGGAGTCGAGCTGAATCGTCGCCGCGCCGAGCTTCGAGAGGTCGATCCGGACTGCGGTGTTCGGGTCGGACACCGCCAGCGCATGGGTGAGGGCCTGGCGCAGCGAGCCCTCGCCGTCGTTGTTAGCGTTGGTCACCGCGAAGGTGGCGATGCCGTCTTCCAGCGGAACGCTCGCCAGGCTGTTGTGCTGCTCGACGAGCAGGGTCGCGCCCTTGCAGGTCCAGCGCTGGAAGGTGATTCCGTTCTCGACAACCTCGCCGGCGTCGTCCCAGTCCTCTTCCGGCGGCAACCACACCATGTTCCCGCGCCCGAGAAGCTTGAGGGTATGGGTCGTGTCGGAGATTCTGAGCACGTCCTGCGCGCCGATCGCGGTGGAGCGTCCGATGCCGAGGTCGATCGCTTCGATGCCGTCGATTCGCTTGCTCAGGGTTTGCAGGTTGATCGGGCCGATCGGCAGGTACGGGTTGAACACCAGCGTGTCGGCACCGCTGCCGCCGTCGATCTTCTGGAAGGCGACACTGCCGACCGAGAGCGTGTCGTTGCCCTCGCCGCCGATCATCACCACCGCCTCGGCCAGCTTGGTGCCGACGCTCTCGAGGATGTCGTCGCCCTGGCCGCCGTTCATGATGTGCGGCGCCGCCGCTGTCGCTACGGTCGTCGCTTGCAGGATGTCGTCGCCGGCGGTGCCGAGATAGGTGCTGGCGCCGGTGAAGTCGCCGCCGAACGGGACGAAGGCGCGGCCGGTGCTGTTCGTGCCGCGGGCGCCGATCGCGAGGTCGGCAAAGCCGTCGCCGTTGATGTCGCCGGGTCCGGCGACGCTGAACCCCGAGTGGCTGTTCGGTTCTGCGCCGACCATGGCGAAGCCCGTGTGGGGCGTGAGGGTGTCCACCGACACCGTCCCGTTGCCGGTGACGTCCTTGCCGCCAAAGATGACATAGCTCTCGCCCCGCCCGGCAATTCCGCGGCCAGGCGCCCCGACGAGCAAGTCGTCGTAGCCGTCGCCGTTGACATCACCGGCGCTGGCAACGGCGTAGCCGAGCGTCGGCTCCTGGTTCAGGCCGGCTGAGGTTATCCGGAACCCCTGGCTCGGCGCGGTACCGGCCAGGATCGCGTCCAGGCTGAAGGCGGTGCCGGCGTCGAAGTTGGGGCCGCCGAAGACGGCCATCGTCGCGCCGCCGACCGCGCCCAGCCCGGACGTCTGCGCTATGATGAAGTCATCGTAGCCGTCGCCGTTGACGTCGCCGGCGGCGCTGATCACGCGATGCGGCGCAGAGATGTTGCCGCTGATCAGAAGCGGGCGGACGCCGGCGCCGCCGTCGAGGTTGACGGCTCCGCCCGAACCGAGCGCCGCGCTGCCGAAGACGATGTAGCCCTTGGTCGCGCTCGTGCCGTTGGCGACCAGCCCGAGGTCCTCGTAGCCGTCGCCGTTGACGTCTCCGAGGGCGTTGAAGGCAAGCGAGCCTGCGTTGACGGCGGAGCGGAAGAGGAAGCCGCCCGTGCCGTCAAAGGCGCCCGGCACCGTCACCGTGCTGACAGTTCCGGTGTGCCACCCGGCTTGCCCGTAGATCACGAACGGCGCGGTGTTGGCGGTGCCGACGATGAGGTCGTCGTAGCCATCGCCGTTCAGGTCGGCGCTGGCGACGGCGGTGAAGCCGGTTGCGAAGATTTCGCTGTTGTCGATCGAGACGCCGCCGGCGCGGGCCTGAAGGTCGGCAAGGGTGACGACGCCGTCGTCCGAGGCCCAGGGGTCCGGGTCGTGGCTGCCGAACACGATCGTGGCGAAGCGGCCGCGCGACGAGCTGGTGGTGCCGATGACGAAGTCGGCGATACCGTCGCCGTTGAAGTCACCGCTGCCGACGCTCTGCTCGCCGGAGACGAAGCCGATGCCGGTGGTGCGAACCGCTAGCGGTGCCGGCGGTTCGGCGCCCGCCTGCGGGTCGCTGCCGAAGACGATGTCGACTAACTGGCCGCCGTTGCGGCCGCCGACGAGCAGATCGGCATAGCCGTCGCCGTTCAGGTCGCCGCCACCGCGCACCGCCCAGACCTCGTCGCCCTCGGACGGCGTGTAGACGAAGCCGTTGTCGCCGCGGAGCCTTGCCACGTCCATGCTGCCGCCGGGTCCCATCCAGGCGCGGCCGAACGCGACATAGGCCTGGCCGGAATAGGGCGCGCCGATGACGAGGTCTGGCTGCCCGTCGCCGTTGAAATCGCCGGCCGGGCTGACCGCGAGCCCGGTGGCGCCGGCATCGACCGTGCCGTTGAAGCTGAAGACCCGCGAGTTGGCCGGAACCGACGAGAGCTCGAGCAGGTTGCCGTCGAGAACATGCGCCCAGTCCCGCGTGCCGAAGACCACCGAGGCCTGACCGGTGTTGCTGTTGTCGCCTTGCGTGTTCAGCATCGGCGCGCCGACAATGAGGTCGTCGATATGGTCACCGTTGAGGTCGCCGGCCGCCGCCACGGCGACCCCGGCCGCCCCGCCTGCGGTCTCCCATCCGGCCGCGACGCCACCGACGACAAAGCCGTTCTTGCCGTTGACATTCGTCAGGTCGAAGCTGGCGCCGACACTGCGCCAGGCGCTGCCGCCGAACAGCACGTAGGCGCCGCCGAGCGCCGGCACGTCGCCCGGCGAAAGCGTCGGCGCCCCGATGATCAGATCGCGCTTGCCATCGCCGTTCAGGTCGCCTGCGTCGCTGATCGAGACGCCGGCGGAGTCGGCATAGGTGAAGTCGGGGTTCTCCTCGGCGTCGGTCGGGTTGATCGAGGCGCGTCCGTTCAGCGTCAGGCCGGGCGTCGCGCGGCCGGTCGCGCCGACATCATGGGCGCCGAAGACCACCTGCACCGCGCCGCCGGTTCCGCGCAGGCTCCCGGACTCGTCGCGGACCGGCCGCGCGTTCGGCGCGCCGATGAGCAGGTCGGCGATGCCGTCGCCGTCGAGGTCGGTCATCGCCAATGCCTGGCCGAACTCGCCGGTGACGCCGGTCACGACGAAGCCCTGCGCCGCGGTGAGATTGTCGAGGTTCAGCGTCCCGGGCAGGACGAGCTGCGCGCCACCGTAAAGGACGTAGACGCGATCGGAACCGGGAGCCCCGATCGCGAGATCGACCTTCCCGTCGCCATTGATGTCGCCGGTCGCGACGGCGGCGCCGGCGAGCGAGGTCGCTGTCGCAACGAGTTCGCGCGCGTTCGCCGCGCTGAGCGTCACCGATGCCTTGCCGACCAGCGTGTCGCCCTGGATGATGTAGGTCCGCGCGGGACCGGCATTCGGGTTGTCGGCGATCTGCGGCACGCCGACGACGATGTCGACAAAGCCGTTGCCGTCGAAATCCGCCGCGGCGAGCGCCGCGCCCGCCTGTCCCTTCGCAACCGCCGTCTGCAGGACGACGCCCTGCTGCGCGGTGATCGCCTCAAGATTGAGGTCGTTGTCGCGGATCGCGGCGTCGGCGGACCCGTAGAGGAGGTAGACGCGACCGGCGCCGTCCGCCGCGCCCGGGGCGCCGATCAGGATGTCGCCGAACCCGTCGCGGTTCACGTCGCCGGCAGCGCCGACCGCGCGTCCGACCAGCGTCGAGTCGTCGGTCTGGATGACGAAGCCGCTGCCGATGGCCGCGAGCTCAGTCGGCTCGTTGTCCATCACGGTGATTTTTGCGCGCAGTTCGGGCGCTGCATCGAGGCGCAGCCCGCCGGAGGTGAGGAAGGCGTCGTCCACCTTGCTCCAGAGCTTCAGCTCGAAACTCTCGCCGCGCCGCTCCGACAGGTCGTCGTCGAGCAGACGGATCCGGACGAGCTTCTCGTTCTCGCCGGCGGCGAACGCGAGAACCCCGTTTCTCGCCACGTAGTCGGCGCCTGCCGTCGCGCTGCCGTCGACGGTGGCAAAGCGCAGGCGCGCCGCATCGGAAAGATCGCCGCTGCGCGTCACCCGGACCGTCACGACATCTTCGCCCTCCGCGCCGTCCGCCCCGGCGACCGAGAAGCCGGTGACGCCGCCGTCCTCCGCCAGCAGGTGCAGCTTCCGGTCATCGGCGAGCAACTCGGTCGGAACGACGGCGTTCTCGATGACGAGCGGCCCGGGCGCGCTCCAGCCGTCGCGGCCGAGCGTGCTCGACCGCAGATCGAAGTCGTCATTGTTCGCATTCGTCGGATCGGGGATCACCTCGGTCCAGGTGATCGTCGCCTGGCCGTCGATCACGCTGATCTCGGGCGCGAAGGCGAGCGAGACGTTGCCGGTCGCGACCAGCGCCGGTGGCGACCAGGCGGTGCCCGACCAGAGCGCCGCGAAGATCTGCGGCTCGGCCTTCGGTCCGCTTTCGGTTTGCACCCAGGCGAACAGCACCCGCCCGTCGGCGAGGGTCACGAGGTCGCTCGCCCCCTTGGCGCCGGCCGCCGCGCCGGGCAGCTCTCGCGCGTCGGTCCAGGTGTTGCCGGTCCGCACGGCATACATCAGCCGGCTGCTGTCGCCCGCGCGGTCGATGTCGTTCTGATTGACCGACTGCGGCGCGCCGATAATGAAGTCGGCGATGCCGTCGCCGTTGAGGTCGCCGGCGCCGCTGACCGCAGTACCGGACGCATCGTCGGCCCCCGCGCCGTCGAGCCGGAGCGCGGCCCCGGCCGGCAGCGTCGCGAGGTCGAGCGTGCCGCCGCTGCCGATGCCGGCGCTGCCGAACACCACATAGCTTTGGCCGGCGATCGCGCCGCTGCCGGCGGTCGCCGACGGATCGCCGATGATGAGGTCGGCGAAGCCGTCGCCGTTGACGTCGCCGGCGCCGCTGACGGCATCGCCCGCGCCGTCGATCAGAAAGCCGTTCCGCCCGTTCAGATCGGCGAGTTCGAGCGGCGTCGTCCGGGTGGCGAGGTCTGGAGACCCGAAAATCACGTAGCTCCGTCCCGGCCGCGTCCCGTCGTTGAGATCGGCCGGCGGTATGCCGATGATCATGTCGTCGAGGCCGTCGCCGTTGATGTCGCCGGCATTGGCCAGCGCCAGCGGCGTGAAGCCGTTGTCCGCGCGCCCGTCGATGACGAGGACATGGCGATCGCCGGGATCGAACAGGTCGAGCGTGCTGCCGAGGGGGATTCCCCTGCCATCGAAGACGAAGGCCTGTCCCTCCGACGCGACCACCAGTTTTCCCACGCCGTGGCCGGCGAAGCTGCCGGCGAAAGCGGCGGCACTGCCGAGCGGCACCGTCGTCGGCTCGCCCGCGGGCGAGCGGCCGCTGTAGACGATCCTGAAACCGCCAGAATCACCTGGGGTGGTGAGATGGTTGAGATCGATCCGCGCGCCTTGGCCGATCCTCGAATTGCCAAGGACGACGTAGGTGGCGCCCGTGCCGCCGTCGGCGCCGGGCGCGCCGATCACCATGTCCAGGTAGCCGTCGCCGTTGATATCCGCGCCCGCGGCCACGGAGGTGCCGACCGCGTCGAGGTCCACGCCGGTGTCGGCCCGGAAGCCGTTCGCGCCATTCAGCGTCGAGAGGTCGAACCGTTGGTCCCGATGCCGTCGGGGCTGCCGAAGATCACATAGACGGCGCCGGCGCCGGGGGAGGTGGCGCTCGCGCCGGGGGCGCCGAGGATCAGGTCGGCGTAACCGTCGAAGTTGAGGTCGGCGCTCGCGATGCTGATGCCGAGCTGGCTGTAGGGCAGGCCCTTGACGACGAACCCGTTGCGGCCGTCGAGCGCATCGACATTCACCGTCCCGTCCGCCCCGATCGCCGCACTGCCGAAGAGCACATAGACAAGACCGGCGTCGATCGCCGCATCCGGCGCGCCGATCGCGACGTCGGCGACGCCGTCGCCGTTCATGTCGCCGATCGCGGTGAGGCTTCCGCCGATGGCGCTGACCAGCGCGCCTCCGGCGGTGGCGAAGCCATTCCGCCCGTCGAGGTCGGCGAGCGCGATCGTCCCAGCCGCGGTCAGGCCGGTGCCGCCGAAGACGACATAGGCCCGGCCCGGAGGCTGGTCGGCCAGATGCGATCCATTGCCCTGGCTCCAGCTGACGACGACATCGCCGTTCGCATCGAACCCGACCACCGGGTCGTGCAGCAGCCCGGCGCTGCCGGGGACAACCACGGGGGTGCTCCAGGTCTTGCCGCCATCGCTCGACTCGGAGACGACCACGTTGGCCAGTTCGTCGCTGTCGTTCGGCGCATCCTTGACCCAGGCCATCACCAGCCGACCGTCCGCCCCGACCGCGAGCGAAGCCGCGCCGTCGTTGGAGGTGTCTGGGTCGTTTAGGGTGGAGAAGATGGAACCCGGGCCGAGCACCGCACTGCTGCCCGGGGACGGGTCGTATTCGGTCGAGTGGCGACCGTATCCGATCATCTCGCCGGAATCGAGCGCCTCGAGCAACTCGTACCGGTAACGGGAGGTGACGTACCCCAACTTCGTCTCGACATCGAAGCGCTGCCGGATATCGCGGAACTCCCAGTTGTCGAACGGGTCCGTGCCATCCCGGAAAAAGTCGAAGTAGTTGGTGGCGGTGACCTTCGCTTCGAGGCCGATCGGCGTCTTGGCCTTGCCGAATACACCGATGCCCGGACTGATCTGATACTGATGTGAATAGGCGGTTGCGATGGTCTGAAGCGCGTTGTCGCCGCCGCGATCCGACGCCGGATGTCCGGCGACCTGCGTCGCCGCAGCAACGGGCTCGGCCGTCAGCACCGACCCGATCATGAACTTGGCAAGCTTGGGAAGATCGATCTGCCAGCGCAGGTCGGACGGGTTGTCGCCGAGGCGCGCCGGCAGGCCGTTGGCATTCTCGATGCGCGCGAAGGCGAGATCCGCCCCCACCCCGTCCTCGCCCGCAACCGGTGTCCAGTTGCTGTTCGTCTGCAGCCGGACGTCGAAGACGAACCCGGCCGAAAGTCCGAGCTTGTGGTCCTCGTCCTTGCCGAACTCGAGCTTGAAGGCGGGCGGCGTCGCCTCGATCTTGAACTGGGCGCCCCCGGTCATTCGCCCGCCGATGAACTCGATGTCGCTGCCGAAAACCGCCCCGGACTTCGTTCCGAAGAAGAAGCCCTGCCCGTAGGTGGTGATAGCCACCATGTCCGCGATCTTGAACGTAAGCTTGATTTCGCCGCGGATGATGTCGACCAGCTCGTAGCCCGTCAGCCCGGTGAAGGAAGGATCGCCGCCTTGCAGCCCTCCGCGAGCCCTCAGGTCGAGTTCGACCTTCATCTGCTTTCCGCCGAACAGCTTCAAGGCCTTGTCCAACGGGTAGTTCTCGGTGCTGAACCTTAGCCCGATGTCGAAACTGTTGCCGGTCTGGATGATGCTCTGCGGGTCAGCGATGGCCGGCGGCAGGTCGGCGCCGAGGAGCCAGTCTGCATCAGGCGCGGCGGCATAGGTGAGCTGCCGTCCATCCAGCACAAACGGCGTGGCATAGAGGTCGGTGTCGCCCGAAGGATCGGCGGCGTCGGACTTGCGCGTGACAAGCACCGGGTTGCCATCCGCGCCGACGGCAAGGCGCGGATCCTCGTCCATGAACGCATCGGCGGTCAGCGGGACCGGTTGACTCCAGGTATAACCCCCGAGCGGCGACGCCTGGCCGACCGACATCACGGTTTCGGCGTCGTTGCCCTGACCGACGGTCCAGGTGGCCACGAAGGCGCGCGTCATCGTCTCGCCATCGGCGGCGAGAACCGCCACGTTCGCCTGCAGCGCCAGGCCCTGCGCCGCTTCGGAACCGGGAATCGTCTCGGCGTCGATCCACACCCCGCCTTCGGAGTGGTGAACATCCACGTCTTTCAGCGAGCGGTAGTAGGCGGCGCGAACCCGCCCGTCCTCGTTCCAGACCATGACGGTCTGGCCCGTCACGGCATCCGTCGCGATCGCTTGACCTGCACGTGCCATCGTCCTCGGCTCCTTTGTCGATCAGATCAGGCTGGCGGCGATGAAACCCCCGAGGGCCGCCGCCATGAAGAGATCGCTCAGCATGGCGGCAGTCTCGTTCAGCCCGCGTTCGGTTTGGTGGAGATGCAAGAGTCCTGCTGCGGCGTAGAACAGCGTGGCGTAGATCGCGGCCGGCAGCACGAAGGCGGGATGGAGAAGCGTGAGCAGCCCAACGATGCCGATCGCGAGGTTGGCAAAGCCCAGCTCGCGCACGATCGCCAACGCTCCGTCGCCCTTCAGTCCGAAGATGCCACGCGCGGTGGCGTCGGGGCGCAGCACCTGGCTTGCGCCGGCGAGGCCGAGGCGGACGCCCACCCCCCAGACAACGAACCAGAGCCCGACGAGCCCCGTGAAGTCGGCGGCAGGATTGGCGCCTGCCGCCAGCAACACCGATCCGACAGGCAGGATCAGCGTCGTCAAGGCGACGATGACAACGTACATGACGGGTCTCCGGTCGGGCGGGTCAGGCCGCGCTGCGCAGATCGGCGGGGCGGTGCGGCGGGGCGGGGTCGGCATCGCGCTTCCCGCCCAGTTCGTCGGCAAAACCGTGGTTCACGTCGCGGTGCCCCGCCTCGTCGGCGCGGACGGCAATGACGACATCGCGCAGCGTCGCGTGTGGTCCGAGGTTCCAGTAGCGCCGGGCGAGCTCGGGCGCCGGGACGTTTTCCTGCCGGCCGGCATCGATCTCGGCCAGATAGTGGGTATAGCTGATCACGGCCTCTTCCTCGAATTAGCCGACGACGCGATGCGCGGTCCTGGGCGAGACGAGGTAGAGCAGGAAGAAGGCGTTGTAGAAGGCGCCCTGCGCCAGCACGATCAAGGCGCGTTCCATCAGGTTCGGCTGCGCGATCTTGATGAAGGTCATGAGGTGGATGCGTTCGTTTTCCGCCTCATCGAGCAGCGTCCGGATCCAGCCGCCGTCGTCGGCCATGCGGCGCAGGCAGCGCAGATGCGTCAGGGTCGCCCCCACCATGCCTGGCACGGCAGCCACAGTTTCCAGGACTACCGCCCGATGGCCATAGCGCTTCGCAAAGAACGTGTCGGCGAAGAAGCGCAGGGCTTTGGTAAAGCCGAAGGCGATGCGGTCCGAAGCGCCCTTCGGCACGTGGTGGACCTCCAGATCGACATCGGTGGTGCTGCTGGACATGGCAATCTCCTTCACAGCGTTTGGCCAGGGGGGAATGGCTGGATCAGAATGGGGGGACGGGCGGGTCCGGCCTCGAGCGTCTGGCGGCGATGGGCCAGAACCTGCTGCAGGCTGGCGGCGATGCGCGCCGCCTTGGCTTGCAGCGCCGGGGCGGCAGCGGGCACGGTCTCGACCGTCGCCTCGGCCCAGAGCTGCAGCCAGCGGTCGAAACGGGCGGGCGTGATCTCGGGCGCATGACGCAGATGCGCGGCCGCCGGATTGCCCTTGTAGCGCCCGCTGGTCAGCATGACCGAAGACCAGAAGGCGGAAAGCCTGTCGAGATGGGCCGGCCAGTCCTCGACCGCGCCGTCGAACACCGGGGCCAGGGCAGCGTCGGCGCGAACCTTGGCGTAGAAGCAGGCGACCAGTGCCCGCAGACCGGCTTCGTCCAGACCGTCCTCGTGTTCCATCGCTTTTCCTCAATCATTCACTGTGGATACATGTTTAACTGAGTCGTTGCTCTGCGTCAAGCATACATGTATAGTCTATGCATCTTTTAAGCAGAGAACGCCCATGCGCCTGACCCGATACACCGACTATGCCCTGCGGGTGCTGATCTACCTCGGCGCCCGGCCCGATGACCTATGCTCGATCGCCGAGATCGCCCGCGGCTACGGGATCTCGCAGAACCACCTGATGAAGGTCGTCCACGACCTTGGAAAGGCCGGCTATGTCGCCGGCACCCGGGGGCGGTTCGGCGGTATCCGGCTGGCGCGCCCGGCGGCCGAGATCAACGTCGGCGCGCTCGTGCGCCTGACCGAAGACGACTTCGATCTGGTCGAATGCGGCTCCTGCGTGATCGCCCCAGCCTGCGGCCTGAGCACCTGTCTCGACGACGCGCTGCGCGCCTTCATGGCGGTGCTGGACGCGCGCAGCCTGGCCGACCTTTTGACCGAGCGGCAGGACGCACTGGCGCGGTTTCTGGGCCTTCCCGCGACGGAAGCGACGCCAATGTCCCGCCCCTCGCCTGTCGGCGGCAGTCCGGACCAGAAAGCGTAGCCTTTCCTGCCCTCTTCGCAGCGTTCAAGTACTGCCCGTGATACAACGCACATGGCGGGGAGCATGGCCAGGCTGTCAGTCGGCTTGGAATTTCGGCCGCTGATCGGCCTTGCGCTCTGCCCCCTCTGGCGACGAGAGGATGAGGGCCTGTTCCGGCGCAGCGGTCGGGGTTGCCGAGACGGATCAGGCCTCTTTCGGGCCTCAGGCTCGGTTACTGAAGCGCCAGTTCTCGTGCCCGGTCTCGATGATGTCGCAATGGTGGGTCAAACCCGGCTGTCCCGCGATACCCTTGCCGGTTGGTCATGCCCTGTAAACTGCCTGCATCGCGTCACGGAGCTTGAGCGCCAGTTCCGACGCGGCATAGCGCGGGGTTACGACCTCTACATAGACGCCTGTGTCCGCCTTTCGGGCCTGTGCCAGGGCCATGTCGAGTTCCGCACAGGTGGTTGCGCGAAGCGCCAGCCAGTTCTCGCAGCCGAAGGCGTGCGGGAGTTCCGTGTAGTTCCATGGGGCGAGGTCGTTGTACGCGATTTCGGGATCCTTGCAGAGCAGCCGCTCGATCAAGTAGCCATCGTTGTTCAGGACGAAGATGATAGGCTTCAGCCCCTTGCGCGCGAACTGACCGATCTCCTGCACGGTCAACTGGTGGGAACCCTCGCCCGTGATCAGGATCGTGCGGCGATCCGGAGCCGCGATGGCAGCGCCGACCGCGGCGGGCGTGGCCCAGCCGATGGATCCCCATAAGGTCTGATTGTGAAACGACGCGCCCGTCGGAAGCAGCGCGAAGCCAAGGCCCATCGAGGCCGTGCCCGTCTCGGCGATCACGATGTCATTCGGCTGGACGAAACCTGCCCATCGGGGATAAAGGGCGGCTGCGTCGATCGGGTCGCCTCCCTTTCCCGCGATGGCCGCGAGCGTACCCGGCTTGTGCCGCGGCCAGTCCTTCGGCTCTGCCAGTTCGACAAGCCGGTTCAACAGGTCGCCGAGCTCGACATTGGCATAGGTCTTTGCACCGATGCGCGTCCGGTGATGACCGATCCAGATGGTGCGTTCCGGGTCCAGCCTGGCGGTGAAAACTCCGCTGTCGAAATCTGTCAGGGGTGAGCCGATGTCGATCACCAGATCGGCGGTTTCCACAGCAGCTTGCACCTCGGGGTCCATCAGCGCGCCGTCATACATTCCGATGTAGTTGGGATGGCTTTCGTCAAGGACGGATTTGGCCGAGAACATGGTTGCGAAGGGCAGGCCCGAGGCGTCGATCCACCGTTGCAGCGCCCCGGCATATCCGGTCCGACCCACCAGCATCCCGGGCAGAACGACAGCGGACCGGGCCCTCGAAAGGGCCGCGCCGACGGCGGCGCAAACCGCGTCCAGCGCCTCGGGGTCGCTTGGCGGCATCGGAATCTCTGCCGCGGCCCCCAGGACCGGCTTCAACGCCAGGTCGGCGGGAAAGCCCAGGTAGACCGGTCGGCGATGGTAGAGTGCTTCGTGGATCAGCCGCTCGGTCTCAAAGGCCGCGTTTTCCGGCGTCAGGACGGCATGCGCCGCCACGACCGGCTCGGTCATGCGCCGGAACAGATCGAACTCGCCCGTCCCGAGCGTGTGATGCACCAGCTTGCGCCCGGCCCGCGTGGCCATGTTGGGCATGCCGACCAGATGGAACACGGGCAGATGCTCGGCGTAGGATCCGGCAATGGCATTGATCGCGCTCAACTCGCCGACGCCATAGGTCGTGCAGACAGCGCCAACCCCCTTGATCCGCGCGTAGCCATCCGCGGCGTAAGCAGCGTTGAGTTCGTTGGTGCAGCCGATCCAGTTCAGGGCGGGGTCGTTGCAGATCGCGTCATTGACCGGAAAGGCATAGTCACCGGGCACACCGAAGACATCGCCGATGCCGATCTGTTTCAGGCGGGCCAGAACATGGTCGATGACAGTCAGGGGCATAGGCGTCCTCCATCAGCTTTCGCTTTGATGCATATTGCGGGAGTGCGCGCCTTGCTCCGCAAGTGTCGCAGAAGAAGGGAGCCGTTCCAGCCGACCGAAACGGCCAGACCGAGAAGAAGCGCGCCGGCTTTTCTCAAGGGATCGACGGCAAGGTGAACGACGAGAAATGCCACGGCGATGCCAGCGAGCCCTGGCAGCGCGTGCACCATGACGGCGGCCGATGCCTTGCCGCCATGCCGTTTCTGCAGGATGACCATCATCGCCACGAAAACGACCGGGAACGCGGCGAAGATCCCCGTGGTCTTGGGCCCGGCGACAGCGGCTGCCGCTTCGACCGCGCCGACGAGCGCCGCGACCGCCGCGCCCCGGAGGATCATGGCAGAGAGGTCGGCCTTGCCCCTGGTCAGGGTCACGTCGCCTTGGCCGCGGAGCAGCAAGGATGCCAGCGCGAACACCACCAGATTTGCCAGGACACCGGCGATCAAACCATTTCCAAGCAGCGTCAATCCCCCGGCCGCGATGAGCCAGACGAGTAGGGCAAGCAGGACGGACGACACCGTCGGATGACTTGGCGCGATATGCGCATAGGCGATCACCATCACGGCGACTGCCGCGATCCCGTTCATGCTGGCCAGTGCCGCCTCGGAGATGTACCGGCCATCCTCGGTCATGGCGAGGAGGACATAGACCGGCCCGATCGCGACAGGCAGCGAGGCGATGAGCCCTCCGATCAAGGCAGAGGAACGCTCGGCGACCGCGGTCGCCGCAACGACGAACAGCGCGACGATCGCCATCTTCAGAAACAGCGGCCCGAAGAACGGGATAGCATGGACAAGTTCCGCAGACATAAGGGTGTCCTTCGTTAGGGGGGCGACCAAAGGTCGAACCCCCGGTCCCGTTGCCTAGATCGCGAAGGCCTTGGCGAGGGCCGGGGCATAGACCGGCACCGTCAGCCCCTCGATCGCGGCCTGCTGCTGCGCCCCGAAGACATCGCGTTCATCGGGCGAGGCCGAAATGTTGGGGCGGTCGATCGAGATCTTGATGGCGTTGCAGGTATCGACAAAGAAGCACCCGACAACGCGGCTTTCCGGCAGCGCCAGCCTGCGGGCGATTCCCGCGGGCGTGAACAGGTTCGAGCTCAGCGCGATCTCGTAGTTCTCGCCCGAGGTGAAGATGATGTCGAAGGTCAGGCGGTTGATGCCTGCATCCTTCGACCGGATCACCACCGCCATGTCCAGCAGGCGATGCTCGCCGATGGCGGGGCCGGAAATGGGCACCTGCTGGATCAGGGAAAGGGTCCGGTCGTCGAGACTGCCGGTGTAACCCGTCTCGCCGATTTCGGTGTATTCGGCGCGGGCGGCGCCGGTCTGGGTCCACCGGGCGCCGTTCGCGACGTAATAGGTGATCGGGAACATCGTGTTGCGGATGATGTCCTCGTTCTGGATCAGGTGATAGAGCGTCCATTCATAGGCATCCGGCGCGTCAAGGCCGATCAGCGAACCGGGCTTTGGCGTCACAAGGCCGGTGATCCGCGCAACCTCGCCCGCATGGCGGTCGGCCAGCGTGGCGGGGTCGCGCACGATGGTGCGCAGCAGGATCGCCGGAGCCGTCGCGTCCGCGTCGATGATCTGGTAGCTGGCGTTCGTCAGCGCTTCCGGAAACTCGGACTCGATCAGCGCGATGACCGCCGCCTTGATCCTGTCGTAGTTGGCGAAGAACACCGGATCGCGCGTGCCGCTCGGGACAATCGCGCCGAAGCTCCCGTCGGGGCGCTGAAAGCTCACGAGGTTCGGCGACATCGGATAGGCGATGTTGCCGGCGGTCGCCTTGCGGCCCGGGTAGCCGTAATGGATCAGGTAGTGGGTCAGCAGGCTGGCAAGCAGGATCGCGGCTTCGGACGTGGTTGCCGTCGTCTCGATGATGATGCCCAGTTCCCGCTCACCCTCCGCCACCGGCGTAGCCTGAACGCCGTTTCGGCCATAGACAAGGACATCGGCCGGGACCTTGGGCAGATCGGCCGGGTCGATGTGGATCAGCGACACTTTCCGCGCGCCAAGGCGCCGCGCACCTTCAAGCTTGATGCTCCACGGCCAGGGTTTCGCGGACCGCACGAAACGGCTGCCGCGGATGCCGGCCGTCCGGCCGTCCAGCGCAAAGAAGGAGGTGCTTTCCATCGCGAGAATGCCCTCGGGATAGAACTGCAGTTGCGGATGGCTTTCCTCGTAAAGCGAGTGCGCCGCGATCGAATAGGGTGTGCAGCGGCGCGACGGGTTCGGCGCGACAAAGAGCGCCGAGTTGTCGTCGTAGATCTCCGCCACTAGGCAATCCGAAGGCGACCCCGGATCGCAGGCCAGCGCCCCGCATTCAAGGACATGGCCGACGTGATAAGCCAGCCCCGCATCGATTCCGCGCCGGATCATTTCGGATGCGAACAGCGCAATGTCGCAGGATCGCCCCGCAAAGACGAACTGCGCGCCGCTGTCCAGCGCCGTCATCAGCGGATGTATCCCCATCTGGCCGACGATGACGCTTTCGCGCAGTGCCTCTTCCGACAATTCCGGCCCCAGTCCCGTCGCGCGCAAGGCGCCGGCCCGGAGTTCCCTTATGACAATCTCGGGATCGAGTTCGGCGCCGATCACGGCAACCTTGGCGTCCACGATGCCGAGTTCGGCGAAGACCTCCCTCGCGACATCCAGCATGAACGCGAGGTTGCGATCGCCGCCCGCCATGCCACAGCTTCCCAGGATGACGGGCACCCCCAGTTTCTGGCCTGCCTCGGCCATGTGCCGGAAATCGGCCTTGACCGCCTCACGCTCGAAATACTCGGTCCCCGCGCCCAGGTAGTAGGGTCCGGCATCCATCGAGCCGGCATCGGAGATGATCGCATCGATGCGGCCCTTCAGCGCTTCCGTCAGAGACTCCTTCGGGTACCCATAGCCAAGTGCACCACAGGCCGAGACCACCCGGTAGATCAGGTTTGCCATGTCGAGTTCCCTTCTCAAGACCCGCCGACCGGGCGGTGTTACGGTCAAGGGGGGACAGAGCGCCGATCGGGTGCGTTTACAAATACTGCTTGCCTATGCGGCTATACCGGCAACCTATAGCTTTGAAGGATCAATGCCTTCCTGCCCCGGCATCGCGCTGCTTCGTACGTGCTTCAGGGCAAAGTCGTGCAGCGTCCGTCGAACGGCATCAAGCGCCCGACTCGGTGCCGCATCAGCCAGCCACAGGATGCTTGCCGTCAGGAACAGGGGCGGTTCGATCAGCCGGGGCGGCGGCAGGGTCCGGTCCTCTGCAGGGTCCCACCTGCCGCTTGGCAGGACGGTACCGCCAATCCCCGAAGCCAGGATCGACAAAAGCGTCCCAAGCTGGTCGCCCTCGCTCACGACATTGGGCACAAGGCCAAGCTCCTCGAACCGGCGGTCGAGCAAGCGGCGAACAAGGTTCGACGTCCCGGGCAGGACCAGCGGCCGCGCCGCAAGGTCGGCCAGCGAAATGGACCGGGCCGGCACTGCGGGCGCGGTCGCGTCAAAGTAAAAGAGGCGCTGGCGGAACAGCAGAATGCGACCGAACCCTGCGGAAAACTCGTCTTCGAAGACCAGAGCGAGATCGAGCTTGTGCGAGGTGAGGCTGACCTTGAGCGATTCGCTGTCGGAAACACGCAGCTTGACCACAACATTGGGCAATGCCTCGCGGCAGAACGGGATGAAGCTGCCCTGAAGCAGCGCCGCCAAGGTCGAGGACAGCCCAAGCTCGACCGCGCCTTCGGGTTCTCCCCCAGTCGAGCGGACGATGCCAGGCAACTGCTCGATCTGCCGAAGGATTGCGACCGCTTCTCGATAGAGGACTTCTCCGGCTGGGGTCGGTCGAACACCGCGGGCGTGGCGCTGCAGCAGAGTCACGCCGAGTAGCTCCTCGAGTTCGGCGATCTGCTGGCTGAGCGCCGGTTGCGCAACATGAATTGTCGCTGCCGCCCGCGAGAAGCTGCCGGCCTCAACCACCTTCACGAAGTATCGCAGATGACGCAACTGCACGCGCCGGCTTCCTTCCCCAGTGTCCCGTCCGCCGTCTAGAAGGTCAACAAGGCCTGCAAGTTCAGAGCCAACACAAGCGTGATTGCTCCGCCGATCCGGACAGACAAGATCGCGCAGGGAAGCAAATCAACGCGATCAGCCGACTTGACCAGAAGCAGAGCACCAGTGCCACCCATGACGCCGCGTGCGAGTGCCACAAGCGCACCGTCGACCGGTTCAATGCCCGATAGCCTGGTAAGTGCCCAGCCCACACCGGCAAGCGTTACCATGATCGCAACGGCCGTCCCAAGGACTTCAATCGAGAATCCGGCAAGGACGTGAACCCACTGTACAACGGCCATCCCGATAATCCACATCAGGGGAAAGAGGAGGTGCCGGTTGACGAAACCACTGATCTGAAGCGTGCCTCTTCTCACCGAGTCGTTCAGCGAGCCCGTCATCGCCAGCAGAAAAACGGCAAAGACAATTGCCATGACTCTTGGGATCGGGGTCCATAGTTCAACGAGTAGCCCAAAGACGTACAGCACGATGACGAGAATCATGGACATCAGCAGCTCGGCCGGCTTGGTGAACTGGTAACCGAGTGAGACCTGCGAAAAGGTGACGAGCTGCCGCCGATTCGCCATCCCCAGAATACCCGCAATCAGAAACCCAACCAGATTTGCCATGATGACCGACGGCAACATTCGGGCGAGCAGTTCACCCTGATCCTGTCCCGCCTGTTGTGCGAGACCAATCGACAACGGCAGAGCGCCCGAAGCTATCCCGCCGGCCATGATCGACAGAACATGAACTTGGATTGCATCTGGCATGACTGGGAAGAAGACAGCGGAGATGATCGCTCCCATGACGATTGCAGCAAGGCTTGCTCCGATTACGGGCAGGGCAACGCGGGACCCGACCTTGAGAATTGTTGATCGATCGACGGATGCTACTCCGCCAAGCATGAATACGATCACCAGCCACACAAGAAGGTCAGTCGACGATACGATCGTCCGGACGACCTGTGTCATTGATTCGGGGAGCCATTCTTCTGCAACAAGCCAAGACGGAAGAAGGATGCAGGCAATGACGTCCAATCCTGAGGCATGAAGTAACGGCACGGCGCGCCCAAGGCGGCGAATAGCATTGGCGCCAAGCCATACGACAGATAGAATGGCCAGCAGTAGGATCCACTGAGCCTCGGGTGAAAAGCGGTCAATCAGGAGAAGAACAACGATGGTGGCCGAGCAGGCCAACAAGAACCTTGCGGAGTCCAATTTCAGCGGGAGCATCCTGCGCCTCATCCCAACTTCCAGCAGTTGACCCAAAGCGCCAAGATTGACGCTCCGCTGCCCCCGTTGTCCGCAACGCGCAACCTGAACCGCGCCGGGTTTTCCGCAGGCATGTTGGTTTGAAGCACGTGGCCATTTCCAGCGGCCTTGTGACGGCGTAGTAGTCGGCTTCGGCTTCGGCGCACAGCTCCTGCTGCAGATTTACCACGGCCCGTTCCACCGTGCGAGAGGCGCACCGCGATGCCCTTCTCGGCCGCAAGCTCCCGGCGCACGACCTCGGCGTTGCCCGCGTGCTGCCGGAACCGCTCGGCAATCCAGTCCTCAAGGCCATCCAGCGACGTCCGGCGCGACACCGGCGCCATCTCGCGCCAGCCGTCCTCAGAGAGCCAGCGCTTCACCGTGTTCCGCGAACAGCCCAGCTCCGCCGCGGTCCGCTTCGTCCCCCCAGCCGCAAGACGTCAGCGCCAGCATCGCCGACACCTCGTCAGGCGTCTGCATCTCGATCCTCCCCGACATCCCCGTCGGATGAAGACCTGCGTCCTTCACTTCATTCATGGAACCTCCTCTCAACAGCAGGGGGTCGGTTTCTCATGTCGTCAGGGGGTCACTTTGCCGTGTCGCATGACAATGCGGATCGACGCGATGCGTCGGGCTGACGGCGGGTTGCCGTGTCCTGGTGATTGCGCCACAAGTCGGGGGCACGTGGCGATGGCCGGAGGACCGCATGCCGACGCTCGACTGGATATGCGGATCGCCTATGTGGGTCAACTGCACGACCAGCTCGCGATGGCCATTCAGGAACCGGCGTGGAACTTGCCTCGGCTGGTGAACTGGATCGACCGGGGCATCCCGCACCCGGATGTGACCAAGCCCGCAGCACGGGTATACATCTTGCGGGCGCTTGAGGCGGTGATGGGCGTGAAGGGCTACACGCTGGACCATCTCGCGCGCTACAAATACGAGGTGCGGCGGGCACTGGCGGACGAAATCCAGTCCTTGCGCAGCACGCGAGAACAGGGGAATTACAAGGCGCTGTTTGCGGTGAACGCGGACCGTTTCGAGACGAGTTCCGACCTGGCGCAGCTCTTCGATGAGCAGTCCTATGCCTACAACCAGCCGTACCGAGGTGCGCGAAGCTTCAACAAGCACTACTTCCCCATCATCGGCGACCTGAAACCCGAGGGCGAAGAGTTCCGCTGCGCGGTGTTTCTGGACGAGCACGCGGCCGTTCGGTTCTGGGTCCGCAATGTGGACCGCAGGCCGAATTCCTTCTGGCTCCAGCTTTCCGGTGGCCGCTTTTACCCGGACTTCGTGGCGATGCTCATGGACGGGCGTATCCTTGTGGTGGAATACAAGGGCGCGCATTTGGTCGAAGACGCGCAGGAAAAGCGGATGATCGGAGAGCTATGGGCGGAGGCAAGCAGCGGGCAGTGCCTTTTCGAGATGCCGACGGCGAAGGATTTTTCGCAGCTCGCTGCGCGGCTCACGGTCCGCTGAGAGCTTTGCAACTGGTTGCAGTGCGGTCTGAAACTTGAACGCATTCTGGCGACCTCTGGGGTTTGTAACTCGCGGCTCCTGCGGTGCGTCCTGAAACGGGTTTTGACATTGGCGCCAAAGGCACTACAATTCTTGGAGTAGGAATGTGAAGTCCGCCAAGTCCTGGAGACACGAAGATGACGCCGTTGGAGAAGACAATTGCCGATGACAAGATGCGGGCGGAGCTTACCGATCTGCTTGCCGAAACCACGCAGGTTGGCGTGAGTACTTTCCTGGTTCCCTTTCTGGCGGCGGCAGGTCTCATGGCAGTGACGGCTGGAGTGACTTTGGCGATCACGAACTTGTTTGTGGAGCGATGTGTTTGATCCCCCAGCGAGATTGCGCAATCTCTTCCGTAGAAGGGAAGGAAGCATTATGTGACAGGTCTTAATCGCTGGCGACACTGCGATAGATGCAGTGCGTTGGGCCGTAAAGGATAGTGAAGAGCCGCTGGAAGTTTTGGCTAAGCGGCACAGGATCAACCAGAAGGCCGTGGCGAAGTGTCCCTTTGCAGGCACACATTTTGTGTTACCCAGCAGCTCGGTCAAGCACGTCCTCGGCCCATTGGTTCAGGCTTTTGCCCGACAACTCTGCCGCCAGGGCAGCCTTGCGGTGAACTTCCGGGCTGATCCGGAACATGACTTGGCCGGAATAGCTCTTCTGCGGCTCCTTTCCGATCTTTGCGCAAGTTTCGATGTAGTCCTCGACCGCATCATGAAAAGCACTCCGCAGACCTTCCACCGTGTCGGCATGGAAGCCCACCGTGTCGCGGATACCGGCGATCTGACCGGTCAGGATTGCGTCGTCATCGTCGTATTCGATCCGGGCTGCATAGCCCTTGTAGGTCATGGTGTTGGTCATGGTCTAACTCCGATCCGTTCCAGAAACGCGCGCGCGTCACGAAGCTGGTAGCGCTTGGCTTCCTTCGCGGGGTGCGGACGATGGAACGTCGCAACCTCGCCGTCCTTATCGAAACGAACTCGTGACCCGCGCCCCTCTACCATTCGTGCACCTGCGGCCACCAAGAGGTTCTCGACTGCCGCCCATTCGATGGTCCCCGAAGCGGGGTCAGTGAAGACGGCAGCAAGTGTCTTGCGGTGCTTGCTGTTCATCTGGCGAGCATAGAGTATGCTTGCAGTATTTGCAAGCTAGGTCTCGGAGGGTGTGACAGCCGCTCGACCTTATTTTGTGAGCATGTGAAGTGTTCTAGAACTGCACCTGGCTTCGGCCGCTCCGAGCAAAAGCCGCATCTCGTCGTGATGATGGAAAAAACGATGGAACGTCTCCGTACCCCACAAGGAAAATCATTCTGATGTAATGAGTTCCATGGAACCTTCGGTTGTCCCCCTCGCCACCATGCCAGACCCCTCCCGCCGGATCGGCGCCGCCGCCCTGCGTCAGTCGAAGAACTCGCGGTCCTCCGGCGCCAGGTAGGGCTTGGCGGCCTCCGGGATCAGATCCACGCCCATGCCGGGGCGGTCGATGACCGCGATCAGGCTGTTCTGGACGATCGGCGCGGGCAGGCCCTCGACGATCTCATACCACCACGGATCGGTGCCGGTCGGATATTCGAAGGCGATGAAGTTCGCCGGCAGGGTGGCGCAGACCTGGATCAGCGCAGCCAGCCCCAGAAGGCCGTTGCCGGTGCCGTGCGGCGCCATCAGGATGCCATGCAGGTTGGCGTATTCGGCGATCCACTTCAGTTCGGCGATGCCGCCCACGTCGGCCGGATCGGGGCCGACGATGTTGACCGCCCGCGTCTCGATCAGCTCGCGGAAGTTGTGGCGGAGGTAGACCTGCTCGCCGGTGTGGATCGGCGTCGTGGTCTGCATCGTCAGGTCGCGGTAGGTGTGGGCCGAGACATGAGTGGAATAGTCGCCGGTCAGCATGTCCTCGCACCAGATCACGTTGTGGCGCTCGATGGCGCGGGCGAAGCGCAGCGCGTCCGACGGCATCCAGCCCGGGCCGCAGTCGAGCGCAAGCCCCACCCGGTCGCCCAGAACCTCCTTCATCGCGGCGACGCAATCGACCATCAGCGCGAGGCTCCGCTCGGGCAGGGGACCCGCCTCGTTGTGGCCGTGGAACGGGTTCGCCATCGCCTCGCCGTAGAAGAAGCCGGGCGCGGACTTCATCGGGCTGTGAAAGCCGATGCCCTGCTTGATGATGTCGAAGCCCTCCGGCAGGCCCATCATCCAGCGGCAGTTTTCGGCGAAGCCTTCGGGCGTCCAGGACGAGAGCTTGCGCCGGATCGCGCCGTTGTAGGTGCGCACCCGGTCGCGCACCTTGCCGCCGAGCAGCTTGTGGACCGGCACGCCGGCGGCCTTGCCGGCGATGTCCCACAGCGCATGCTCGATCACGCTGACCGGCGCGCCATAGGGCTTGAAGGCGCCGCGGTTGCGGATCTTCAGCATGCAGCGCTCGACGTCGGTCGGATCCTCGCCGATCAGCGCCTCGCGGAACTGCAGGATGAAGGGCTTGAGATAGGGCTTGAAATGCTCGGCCTCGCCATAGCCCGAGATCCCCTGGTCGGTGACGATCCGCACGATCGGGTTCCGGCCGATCAGGCCGCATTTCAGGTCGGTGATCTTCACGCCCTGTCCCTCTCCCGGCCGCCCGCCAGCGGCGGGGTCAGGCCGCCCCTGCCTGTTCGGACCGCATCCGGTCGATGATGTGGCGCCCGGCCCCCTGCACGTGCCGCACGATGGTGGCCGCGGCGCGCTCCTCGTCATGCGCGATCAGCGCCGCGATCAGCGCCCGGTGCTCGGCGACGACGTCCCGCTGCCGACGCATCGAGGTGCCGTGGTTGCGGTTGATGCCGGTCAGGATCGTGCGCTTGCGCCACCACAATTCGACCGTGCTGCGGTTGTAGTGGCGTTCATACATGATCTGGTGGAACTGCTGGTCGAGGTTGGAATGGAGGTAGGGGTCGGCGAAATTCAGCGCTTCCATCTGGTCCTGCACGCGCTCGATGCGCTCGATGTCCGCGCCGGTGCAGACCCCCACGAACCAGCGGATCAGATAGGGTTCGACCAGCGCGGCGAGCTCGTAGATGTCGCGCACATGGGCCGCATCGATTCGCCGCAGGCTGGCGCCGCGGTTCGCCTCGATCACCAGCAGGCCCTCGCCGCGCAGCTGCTGCAGCGCCTCGCGCACCGGATTGGTGCTGGTGCCGTACCGATGCGCGAGATCGGCGACCTTGAGCCGGCCCGAGCCGCTCAGCCGGCCGGTCAGGATATCCTGCCGGATGCGGCTGCAGACGCTGCCGTCATCGCCGGCCCAGGGCAGGTCGGGCGGCGCCATGGCAGGCTGGAAGGCGGGGTCAATCACGGTCATCGACGGGCAAGGTCAGGGTCAGGACAGGGATGAGGCGACACCGCCTCGCCGGCTTCACCGCGGATAACACTCATGATCGCGCGATATCATACATTATCATTGACGGATAGTGTGATCCGCGCTCTTACTTTGCCACGGGCTCCGCCGCGGGTTGCATGGGCAGCAGTGGCGGGGCCGGCAGAAGACCGGTGCCGCGCCGGACCAGGTGCCGGCGACGGCGCCGGTACAGCCTGGCCGATGGCCCGCAAAGCGGCACACGGCCCCCCGCATGATGATCAACAGGGAGGAAACTCAATGACAAGACTGCAAGGCTTGGAGCGGAAGCGTCGGCGACTGCCGCAGGGCGCCGTCGTCGTCCGCGCGTCGGTGATCGCGGGGCTGGCGCTGGGCCCGGTCGCCGCGTCCGCGCAAGAAGCGATCGACCTGTCGAAATGGTCGCCCGAATACGTCCGCAGCATCGCCGGCACGGCGACCTTCGACACCGCCGCCGAATGCGCGAAGGTGGTGCCCCTCGACTATTCCGGGCGCGTGTCGATCTGGTACACCGGTCCGGCCGAGGCCGACCCCGAGATCAGCCACAGGGTCGACAGGGAGTTCTGGGAGGCGTTCCAGGCGACCTACCCGAACATCACGGTCGAGGCGCAGAACATCGTCTACAACGAACTGCTCGACAAGCTGCGCACGGCGCTTCTGGGCAATGCCGGGCCGATGGTGGTGCGCCTGCAGATCCTCGGCGGTGTCGAGTTCGGCGCCAAGGGCTACATGGAGGAGTTGGCGCCCGAGGACGTGGGCTATTCCACCGCCGATTTCTGGCCGGGCGCGATGAAGTCCGTCACCTATGACGGCAAGACCTATGGCGTTCCGACCAACAACGAGACCATGGCCTTCATCTACAATGCCAAGATCTTCGAGGAGGCCGGGCTCGACCCCGAGCAGCCGCCGGCGACCTGGGACGACGTGGTGGCCTATTCCAAGACGATCAAGGACAAGCTCGGCATCGCCGGCTACGGCCTTGTGGCCAAGCAGAACGCGGGCAACACGCCGTTCCGCTTCATGCCGCAGATCTGGGCCTTCGGCGGGGCGGCGCTGGACGAGAACAGTGACAATCCGACCTACGACACGGTGGGCCTCGACAGCGAAGGGGCCAAGGCGGCGCTGCAGTCGGCCTATGACATGTATGTCCGCGACCAGTCGGTGCCGGTGTCGGCGCTGACCAACACCCAGGCGGAGAATCAGGCGCCGTTCATCTCCGGCCAGCTCGCGATGATGATCGCCCACCCGTCGGAATATGCCAAGATGGTCGATCTGGCGAGCCAGGCGACCGGCGCCGACAAGGCCGTGGCCGACGAGGTGGTGGCCAACATGCGCTATGGCCTGATCCCCGAGGGGCCGGATCGCCGCGCGGTGGTGTTCGGCGGGTCGAACATCCACATCGTCAAGGATGAATACGTGGACGGCGGGCTCGACAAGGAAGCGGCCAAGGCGCTGATCTGCTTCTGGACCAGCCCCGAATGGTCGACCAAGCTTTCCTGGGTGTCGTCGAACCCCGGCAACCTGAAGGGCTTCCAGACCGAGTGGATGAAGGAGCGGCTGGACACGATCAGGTTCCTTGACGTCACCACCTCGATGCTGCCGAACGGCATTCCCTTCCCGGTGGTTCCGGAGGCGCCCGAGATCATGAACATCATCGTGCCCGACATGCTGCAGAACGCGCTGACCGGGAAGATGTCGGTCGATGAGGCGGCCGAGACCGCGGCGCAGCAGGTGCAGGCGCTGATGAACGGCATGTAGGGCCGCGCCGCGCGCGCTGGAGCGCGCGGATCCGACCCGCGCAAGGGGAACCGGCCGCCCGGCCGGTTCCCCGCCACCACCGGAAAGGCGTGCAAGCCATGACAGGCGTGACAGACCCCACCGCCGCGCTCGGCGGTCCGGCGGCCCGGCGGCGCGCGCCCGGCTTTCTGGCGCAGGTCTACGCGCATCGGGCCGACTACCCCTATGTCCTGCCGTCGCTTCTGGTGATGTTGGTGGTGATCGCCTATCCGATCTACTTCACCATCGACATGAGCTTCTTCCGCACGCCGCCGAGCCTGCAACTGAGGGACCGGAGCTTCGTCGGCCTGCAGAACTATCAGACCATCCTGACCGCGCCGTCGTTCTGGGCCGTCACGATCAACACGATGATCTGGACGGTGTTCTCGACCCTGTTCGCGTTCCTGATCGGGCTCGGCGCGGCGCTGGCGCTGCACCGCGAGTTCATGGGGCGCGGCGTGCTGCGCGCTGTCCTGCTGATCCCCTATGTCGTAAGCGCCGTGTCGGCGGCCTACCTGTGGAAATGGCTCTACCATTCCGACTTCGGCGTGATCGGCGCGCTGTCGATGCAGATCGGCCTGACCGACCGGCCGATCAACTTCCTCGACAACCTGCACACCGCGCTGCCCTCGCTGATCGTCGTGAACGTCTGGCGCGAGTTCTCCTTCGCCATGATCATGCTGATGGCCGGATTGCAGACCGTGCCCGACCAGCTTCTGCGGGCGGCGCAGGTGGACGGGGCGAACGCCTGGCAGCGGTTCTGGCACGTCACCATGCCGCACCTGAAGGGCGTGTCGATGGTGACGGTCCTGCTGCTGATGGTCGCCAACTTCAACTCGTTCATCCTGCCCTGGCTGATGACCGGCGGCGGCCCGGCCGGGGCCAGCGACATCTGGATCACGCATATCTACCAGATCGCCTTCGGCCGGCAGAACTGGGGCCTCGCCTCGGCCTATTCGGTGATCCTGTTCATCGTGATGATGGCGCTCGGCTACTTCTACGTGAAGGCGCTGACGCGCGGCGACGAGGGGCGTCCGGAATGAGCGTCCTGCGCGCGCGGCCCGAGCGGAAGCCGATCGACTGGTGGCGGTGGGCGGGCCGGGTGTTCCTTGTCCTGCTGTTGCTGTTCACCGCCGTCCCGATGGTCTGGATGGTGCTCACCTCGATCAAGACGCAGTTCGCGGCGATGCAGTTTCCGCCGCAGTGGTGGCCGGCGGAGCCGACGCTGCAGAATTACACCAAGCTTCTGAACCCGATGAATCCGGTCGGCCACGACTTCCTGCGCTACATGTGGAACAGCACCTTCGTGGCCACCACCACCACGATCCTTGGCGTCTGCGTCGCGGTGCCGGCGGCCTATGCCTTCTCGCGCTTCCGCTTTCCGGGGCGCACCGTGCTGTTCTTCGCCGTCCTGCTGCGCAACATGTTTCCGGCGGTCGTGTTCCTGATGCCGCTGTTCCTTCTGATGCGCTGGATGGGGCTGGTCGGCTCGCTCGGCTCGCTGGTGCTGACCTACCTCACGTTCGGGCTGCCGCTGTCGATCTGGCTGTTGAAGGGGTTCTACGACAACATCCCCATCCAGTTGGAACAGGCGGCGCGGATCGACGGGGCGACGCGGTTCCAGGCGTTTCTCTACATCGTCATGCCGCTGTCGGTGCCGGGGATCATCGCGACCGCGATCTTTTCCTTCATCGGCGCGTGGAACGAATACGTCTATGCGCTGACCTTCCTCAACAAGAAGGAGCAACTGACCCTGCCGGTCGGCATCCAGCGCTTCTTCGCCGAGTTCGCGACCGACTGGCCGGGGCTGATGGCGGCGACGTTCCTCATGTCGATCCCGGTGGTGGTGCTGTTTCTCGTGCTGCAGAAGTACTTCGTGAAGGCCCTCACCGAAGGCGCCGTCAAGTCGTGACAAGCCGCCCCGTCCCCATGTCCCGGAAAGGCCTCTGATGGCGCGTGTCGTCCTGGAAAATGTGGTGAAGACCTATGGCGAGGTGACGGCCGTCCGCGACGTATCCTTCACCGTCGAGGACGGCGAGTTCGTCGCCCTCGTCGGCCCCTCGGGCTGTGGCAAGACCACCACGCTCAACCTGATTGCCGGGCTGATCCCGATCTCGGGCGGCGATATCCGGATCGGCGACCGGGTGGTGACGACGCTCGACCCCAAGGACCGCGACATCGCGATGGTGTTCCAGAACTACGCGCTCTACCCCAACAAGACGGTGGCGCGGAACCTCGCCTTCCCCTTGCAGATGCGCAAGCTGCCGGCCGCCGAGATCGAGCGCAAGGTCGCCGAGGCGGCGAGGGTGCTCGACATCACCCACCTTCTGGAACGCAAGCCCCGCGAGCTGTCGGGCGGCCAGCAGCAGCGCGTGGCGCTCGGCCGGGCGCTGGTGCGCGACCCGCGCGCCTTCCTGATGGACGAGCCGCTGTCGAACCTCGACGCCAAGCTCCGGGTGCAGATGCGCACCGAGCTGAAGCGGTTCCACCAGGATCTGCATGCGACCATCATCTACGTGACGCATGACCAGCTGGAAGCGGTGACGATGGCCGACAAGATGGCGGTGATGAACGGCGGCGCGATGCAGCAGTACGACAGTCCGAGAACTGTCTTCGACCATCCGGTGAACACCTTCGTCGCGAGCTTCGTCGGCAGCCCGGCGATGAGCCTCGTGCCGCTGCGGCGGGTGGTGGAGGGCGACGCGGTGGCGCTGGCGGGCGACGGCTGGACCCTGCCGCTGTCGCCCCGGAACGCCCGCAAGGCGCGCGCCGCGCGCGGTGACGCCCTGATCCTCGGCGCGCGCCATTCGACGGTCACGCTGCACCACGCGCCGGTGCCGGACGGGGTGCCGGGGCGGGTCTACACGGTGGAGCCGACCGGCGACGTG
>Ga0224723_1000477_pt1 | contig 27419 bp, 21 predicted proteins | sample Balambano_FR2_Me_FD_161647 | JGI IMG/M metagenome (GOLD analysis project Ga0224723, IMG submission 161647) | Freshwater sediment microbial communities from Lake Towuti, South Sulawesi, Indonesia - Balambano_FR2_MetaG | ecosystem: Environmental > Aquatic > Freshwater > Lake > Sediment | place... | reverse complement strand
ATCGGGTGGAGTGTCCGGGCGATCGTCGGGTGGAGTGTCCGGGCGGTCATCTGGGCGATCGTCTGGCGGATTATCGGGTGGATTGTCAGGACGATCGGGACGGTCAGGGCGGTCAGGATTGTCAGGACGATCGGGACGGTCAGGATTGTCAGGACGATCGGGACGGTCAGGATTGTCAGGACGATCGGGACGGTCAGGATTGTCAGGACGATCGGGACGGTCAGGGCGGTCAGGACGATCGGGACGGTCATCAACGTTTGGTTGCTCATCGGGTGAGCGACCTCGATCTTCAAGTCGGGGATCGGTGATGACTTGATCGAGTCGGTCCTCAAAGATTATTTGGTCTAATGGCATTCCTGGCAGACTATCTGGCTCAGCTCCTGAATCTAAAACAGCATCGCTTGCATCAGGTTCAGGAAAAGTGTCTGGCGAGGCAGGGTCAGGGGGAAAGGTTGTGGGAACGCTGGCAGGCTCTTCTGCCGAAGGTTCAGGGAGTCTGACGAAATTTGGAGTGTCTACAAGCTCATCGGGTGACAACGACGACTGCCGTTCGATCGCCGTTCGCATTTCTGCCTGTACCACAGCGATCGCGCTATCCGACGACTCAGATGTCTGAGACGGCTCAGTAGGAGCCAACCCTCGAATGAGCTGACTGGTTTCATAAAACGTATTGAGGTCAAAATCATAGATGTGCTCAATGCGATCACCTACAGCAACCGCCATTTGACCACCGCCGAGTTCTTGACGTTGAGTGCCGTCTCGGTTAAACACTTCAATGCCGCTGTCTGTGAGCGCTCCGACGATCGTGGTGTCTGTCTCGGCAATGTAGCGGACAAATAGAGCCGAACCCTGAATGCCCGCAGCCGCATTGGGTGTTCGGATGTGAGTTCTTCCCTGCCCTGGCGGAATCAGCAGCAGCACCGTGCCGTTAGACAAACGGAAGTCGCGGGTGCCAGCAGAAAACCAGAAGACAACTTGCTCTCCCAATCGCCCCAGCGATCCATCGTTAAAGCGTAGCTCGGCAGCGGAACTGCGAGCCGTTGATACTCCCTCTCCAGGTGTCAGCACGTCAGAAACACGCGCAGCCCGAGCTGAACGATTTTGCAGCAGTTGCACACGATTGCGGATCGACTCGATTACCGCACGGTTCAGCGCGGTTTGAGCCTGAACTTCTGTTGCAAACAGCAGTGCGCTAGATAGCACAGCAGCAATGAGGGTAGCCGTACGGAGAAACATGCGGGTTCCTGGGGCTAGAGAGAAAAGGGCTATGTTTCTCAATCCTAAGTCACACCTCGAACAGTAGTTTGTGACACTCTTTTAAGGCGTAGTGAAGACTTGATGAAGTCGCAGTTAGCAGTAGAGTCACGGTAGCAGCATACTGACCAAGACCTTAAAAAATTGAAGTGCGTTCCCTATGTGCTCGATTTTCTCCAAGCCAATTTGCTGGTCAGTGAGATGATATGTGTTCAAGCAAACTTACGATGCAGCCGCAGCGATCGACATCTCTCGTAAGGGGTGACCGTCAGAAAGCTTAACCTGAGGATTGATTCATCCAATCTTCGGGAAGGGCGATCGTTCCAGCATCCGCTAATTCCTCTCTGGCATCCGACAATCCTGCTGTTAAGTCCGCTGTTAATTCCTCTGTTGTGCCACCTAACGTTTGCTGATCAGCAGTCGCCGCCAGACGATTGGGATGGGTTGGTGGAATATCACCTTCAGAGCCATCAGAATTGTCGAAGGCAAATTCAAGCATTGCTAGAGGATTGAGCAGCGGTGCCAGATCAGCTCTCACCTCTTGAGCCGATCGATATCGCTGCGTAAAGTCGTGATGCACCATTTGATCGAGAATGACAGCGAATTCAGACCGAATTCCTGAAACCAAATTTCTCCAGACGACTGCACCCGTTTCAGGATCGTGAATCAAAGTATGCGGTTGTTTTCCAGTCAATGCCTGAATTGCAGTCATTCCCAAAGCGTAGATGTCGCTGTTAAAGTGGGGTCGTCCGGCAGACTGCTCGCTCGGCATATAGCCCGGTGTGCCCACCGAAACCGTAAATTTTGTTTCACCGCTCTCAGCCAACTGCGTAGTGATTTTCTTGGCAACGCCAAAATCAATCAACACTAGCTTGTCATCAGCGTGCCGTCTAATGATGTTAGAGGGTTTGAGGTCACGGTGGATCACACCCTGAGCGTGAACAAACTGTAGCACCTCCAGCAAGTCATATAGAATCATGATGACTTTCAGCTCTGGCAGGGGTCGCTTAGGCAGGATTTCTTTAGAGAGGGGATGCCCCTCGATGAACTCTTGAATCAGGTAGAACTCCTGATTCTCCTGAAAGTGAGCCAGGAGCTGCGGAATCTGGTCGTGCTGGCCCAGACGCTCCAGGGTTTCTGCCTCGGTTGTAAACAATCGTCGCGCCAGCTTCAACGTTCCTGGTTCGTCGCTCATCACCCTGAGCTGCTTAACCACACAGCAGGGATTGCCCGGTCGCTGGAGATCTTCAGCAACATAAGTTTCGCTGAAGCCTCCTGAACCCAAAACTCGCACAATGCGATAGCGACCGCCCAAAATCTTGCCAGACAGCGCAAGCTGCCGCTCGTGCAGCAAATCCTGAAAATCATCTTGCTGACTAATAATCTCCTGCACGATCGGCGAAGTTGCGTAGTGTTTCAGTGTGTCTCGGAGCTGTTGTTTCCGCAACTGTTCTTTGACCGACCCGACCATCAACTGAGACAAACCGCTAAGCACGATCGCCCCGACTGGAATCGCTGTGGGTGAGGTCAACCGTCCCTGCACCAGCAAACAGTAGCTAATCCCGATCCAGACGATCGCCACTCCCACCGACCCCAGCAATCGTTGAAACGGCTGCTTGAAGCGACTCACTAGCCAACCGCTGCCAGCCACACCGACAAACACCGCCAGCACCCTCAGGGGCGCTTGGGGAATTGCTTCTGCGATCGATCGTCCTTTTAGCAGCGTGGCAATGGCATTGGCGTGAATCTCAACTCCTGCCATTGGCTGTGGATAAAGCCAGCTTTTTGAGAAGGGAGCTGCGTGGAAGTCTTGATGCAGCGATGCCGTAGAGCCGATCAGCACAATTTTGTCTTTAAAATAGGCACCCGACTGCAAATAGGTTTGCCAGTTTGTGTCATCGAGCACAAACCAGAAGGGAACCTGCTCAAAGGTCTGGGCAGGACCGTAAAAGAAAATTCCATCCCCTGCTGGCTGAGGATAAGAGATTTGAGCCGCACGCAGCGTTGATTGGGCAAGTGTGGGGAGTTGCTCTAGCACCTCTGCCTGAGCGATCGGCGCGTTTTGCGTGAGCTGGTGCAAGAACTGTTCGCCCAACCGATGAATGCGGCTGTTTGGCTCCAGTGGAAAATTGATGAATCCGGTACATTCAGAGTCGGCACAGAAGCGAGACAGCGGCGTGCTGAGCTGAGTCACATAGCCCTGAGGGGTTTCTTGCTCAGCGTATTTTGCGGCTAAGACAACCCGATCGCCATGCTGCTGCAAAGTCTGAGCAAACCGCTGGTCATCTGCATCACCGTAGCTGCTGGGCGCTGAGAAGATCACATCGATCGCCACTGCCCTTGCGCCAGCCACCATCAGTTTCTCAACAACGGTGGCATAAGCAGTTCGCTGCCAGGGCCACGCTTGAATCGATGCAAACTCAGCGTATTTTTCTGGGTCAGCGCGAAAAAACTCACCCTGAGACAGCGAAGATTCATCGATCGCCAGAATCACAATTTCTGGGGGCGGTGCAACGGGTCCTCTCATTTCTAAAAACCAGGTCTGCATCTGTCGCTCTAACAGTTGCACCCAGGCAGGATTTAGCGCAGTGGCAGCGGTGGCAGCAAGTGCCCAAACACCAATACAGGCAGGTTCCCAGCCGCCCTGCTTAAACCATCGACGCGGCTTAGCGGCAGTGTCGTGCGATTGAGAGCGATCGGCAGGTTTCGCTGCGAGGGAAAGCGGCACATGTTTTTTGCTCATGTTGTCATCGGGGTGACCCAACCGTATCTCTCATACCGGTACTACGCCTCATCGTAGCTAAAATCCGGTCATCTTCCGGGTTGTGTCTTCACAAAAAGTGTGATACTCGCAAGACCAAGCTGTCTGAATCTAAAGAATGATTTAGGCAGAGTCCTGCTAGAGCGAACTGTACCAATCTGCGTAGGGCGTGTTTTTTACCAGCGATCGACTGTAATCGGGTGTAGCGTCCGTCCACCAAACGGCTCCTCGTTCTCCGAGTGCCACCTTCGCTGCATTCACTTGATGACGCGCTGCTTTCAGCGCTGCCTCATCCTTGTGATGCAACGCTTGCTTGACGCTGCGACGGGCTTGCATCAGTTCCTTAACCAGGTGCGATCGTTCTGCGGCAGTCAGGTTGGGGTTTGAGCATCGCCAAAGTCGTCCTTTTACCACAAAATAGCGACCATCAGGTGTAATCGGATATTGCATTAATGTATCGATTTGTAAAACTCCTTCCTATTGTGTCGAACTTTTCCGGATTCGCTGATCGACTTTAGAAAAAGGGAATGGTAGATGCACCCTGATTATTCACCCTGGCTCCCCGCCAGGGTTTTTTTTGTTTGGCGGGGTGCTAAACCTTTTTTCACCTGCTGTTAGTGAGACGTGTCACAGGGAACACTCAGGTCTAGCACTTGCAGGGCTGTTCGTTGAAACAGCACCACAGGAGTTGGAGCTGTCACTGCCTGGTGGAAGCGTGCTGCAGATTGTATCGGTGTACTGCGTCAGAGTGCATCTCTTGCGTTAGGGTGCGTCTGATGAAATCCTGCTTGATTCTGAATTTCTCTTGAGCAGATCAAATGGCTACGACTCCTACGAAATGTTTTAAGCTGAATTTTTTTCGATTGAAACAATTTGCATCGGCTGATTTTGCCAGATGGCTGACTGGCGTGCTTGCCCTGGCTGTGGTCTACTTTGGTGCAGCCAGGTTAGGCAGTATGGTCGCTCTGCCCATTCCGCCAGGAAATATGACGGCAGTATGGCTGCCCTCGCCGATCGCCTGGACCGCAATGCTGCTGGTGGGATATCGCTATTGCCTTGGAATTTGGCTGGGTGACGCATTATTCACGCTAACCAGTTTGGCTGGAACAACAGACGCGATCGCCAAAGTTGTGATTGCTGGGACTTGGGGAGCAGCAGGCTCAACTCTAGAAGCAGTGCTGGGTGCATTCCTGATCCAGCAATTCCTTGGAACACGCTATCCTTTCAATCGATCGAAAGATGTATTCAGATTCGTGCTAGTCGCCATGCTGTGTCCAGCCGTCAATGCGGCAAATGGCACTGGCATTTTCTGTCTCGTTGGTCTGTCAAGCTGGGAAAATTTTGGATCGCTCTGGTTAACCTTCTGGATCGGAAACACAGTAAGTGTTCTTGTTTTTACACCAGCGTTGCTGACAGCGTTGCTGACATGGAAGCATTATTCCAACATCCGCTTTCGCCTCTGGCAGTTCATCGAAGCAGCCTTCTTGCTGCTGCTGCTGCTGGGTGTGGTTAAAACTGCATTTGGGTTTAACTATCCGGTCGAATATTTGCTGTTTCCCTGTCTAATTTGGGCAGCATTTCGGTTTCAGCAACTAGGAGCAACTGTTGGGATTGTCCTTATTTCTGGAATTGCAATTTGGGGGACAGTGCAAGGTAGAGGTTCTTTTTTGCGAGAATCTTTGAATGAATCTTTGTTGCTGTTGCAGACCTTTATGGGGGCAGTTGCTGTGACAACCCTGGTGTTAGCGTCTGTTTTAGAAGAGCGCAAGCGATCGGAAGTTGCACTAGAAGAAGCGAACGAGCAGTTAGAAACAAAAGTCGAACAGCGAACGTTTGCCTTAAAGCAGGCAAATGAGCAGTTAACGATCGAGATTCTTGAGCGTAAGCAAGCAGAAGAGGCGCTGCGACAATCAGAAGAAGAAAAGACGCGGCTGATCATCTCTTTACAAGATCAAGCAGCAACATTAGAATCTACACTGCAAAACCTGCAAAAAACTCAGGCTCAACTGATTCAGACCGAGAAAATGTCTAGCCTGGGTCAATTGGTTGCAGGCGTAGCTCACGAAATTAATAATCCAGTTAACTTTATTCACGGCAATCTGGCACACGCCGATAGCTACATCCAGGATTTGCTTGCTCTGATCAAACTTTATCAGCAGGGATACACCAATACCCATTCTGAGGTTAAACAATTGACTCAGGCAGTGGAACTTGATTTTTTGATGGAGGACTTGCCGAAGCTGCTGTCTTCAATGAAGCTGGGAGTCGATCGCATTCGTCAAATTGTGCTAACGCTGCGAAATTTTTCTCGGCTCGACGAAGCAGAAATGAAACCCGTCAACATCCATGAAGGCATTGACAGCACGCTGCTCATTCTACAGAATCGATTGAAAACTGAAGCTGGGCAACCCAACATTCAGATTATTAAACACTATGGAGCGCTACCGCAAGTTGAATGCTACGCCAGTCAGCTTAATCAGGTGTTTATGAATATTATTAATAACTCGATCGATGCTTTGTGTCAGCGCAACCGAGAGCGAGCGAGCGAAGCGCGAGAGCATCCCAGCACAATTACAATCAGTACCCAAACATTGGACTCTAATTGGGTGAATATTTGCATCAAAGACAACGGAACAGGGATGACAGCAGCAGTTCAAGAAAAGCTGTTTGACCCCTTCTTCACCACAAAGCCAGTGGGTCAGGGAACCGGACTGGGGCTGTCAATTAGTCACCAGATTGTTGTCGAGAAGCACGGTGGACGTTTGAAGTGTACCTCAGCGCCAGGACAAGGCACAGCGTTTCAAATTGAAATTCCCGTTTGGCAGCCTTAACGGATTGTAAGTCGCTCATCCTAATTAAAAAATAGACCGCCAAACCAGAAGCGCCCGCAGCGTGAGCGCTTCTGGTTTCGTAGTTTCATGTCTAATTATAACTACCTATTTATCGACCACTAGTAATCATAGGGATTTTCAGGCGCAGAAATTTCCTTTAGCTCGATCGCCTGAATGACAATCTGCCGTTGCTCATTCAACGTTTCGGTGATCATTTCTCCCGAAACCTGAAGCCAGGTATCCGCAGGATATACCGATCGAGGGTTTGACAGCTTAACCGGCAGACCGACCGGATACACATCAGCAGCGCAGCAAGTAATCACAAATCGGGCAATTACAAAGTAGTTGTCTGGCAAAGTCGGGGGATGAATGACAAATCCCTGCACATTCACCTTCTGCCCAGTGTAAGCATCGGGTTCAGGATAAACATTGAGCGTCCGCACCCAGTCAATAATCGATCGCTCTTCTGACCGCACCGCAGCACGAAAAGACTGCGGCTGTGACCGCGTCATCGTCAGCGTGTCTGTGACTCCCCGGTTGAGCGCCACATCGCTGCTAAAAGGCTGTGGAGCGAACTGTAGTCCGACGATCGCGACTGCCAGCAGTAAGGCACTACTCCAACCCGGCGGAAACAGCGTGAAATGCTGTGGATTGGGTTGAAGGACGCGCGCCCGTCGCTGTCTTGCAGATTGAAATCCCTGCCAGACTTTCCAGGTGCCCAACCCCAACAGCGCACAGCCTGCTGCAACCGCCAGCCACATGTAGTCTGGATGCAGCAGCAAATTCAGCTTTTTGGTGAGCCAATAGTTGAGCAGCAGCACACCCCAGGCAACGATCGCCAACACATCCAACCAGAGCTGCCAGGGAAAAGTGGAGCGACGCGGCGATCGAGGCGAGGCAGATTTTGAAGTCATAGACAGGCAGTTCAGAGTTACCAGAAGCAAACAGCCAAATGCGAATTGCCAACAGCCACCCTTCAGCTTACATAGAGATTGATCAACAGCGTCAGCAAAAACGTCAACTGGGCTGCCAAGACAAACAGATAGACGATCGCCCGTCCTCGAAAGATCGTCATCAGCAGACCAATATTTTTTAGATCGATCATTGGACCGAACACCAAAAATGCCAGCAGAGCGCCGCTGGTGAAGGTCGAAGCGAAGGAGAGCGCAAAAAACGAGTCTACGGTCGAGCAGATAGACACCACCGTTCCCAGCACCATCATTGCCAAAATCGACGTAATCGGACCCTGACCGAGGCTAAGGACAATTTCACGGGGAACCACTACCTGCACGATCGCCGCGATCGCACTGCCAATAATCAGCACACCTCCCAGCTCTCGAAGTTCCTGCACCATATTGTCGAACATCAGTCCCAATCGCACTGCAAAAGGCTTCGACAAAACCGGATTTGCTGCCATTGTCGCCGTTTGCGGGTCGATTGTATCCAGCCGCAGCGATTGTCCCGAACCGATCAAAAACGTGCCAGACTGCAACAGGTCAGCAGCAGGCTGAGCAGACCGGCGGGCAGGCGTAGGCATCGATCGAGCGACTGCCGGTTGCAACAACGGACGCAAATCTGCCTGAACGCTAAACACCCAGCCAATCAGGGTAGCAATCAACAGCGAGAAGCCGACTCGCAAGAATACCATTTCAGGCTGGTCGCGAAAAGCAGTCCAGGTTGCCCAAAATACCACAGGATTGACAGTCGGAGCTGCCAACAAAAAGCCGATCGCCATTGAGCTGGGCGCACCTTGACTCAACAGCCGTCGCGCCACTGGCACATTACCGCATTCGCAGACCGGAAAGAGAAACCCAATCAGACTTCCTGCCAGCGCTCCTGCCAACGGATTTTTGGGAGCGGCTGCAATCAGCTTACGCTCGTCTACAAACAGCAGCAGCACACTGGAAAACAGCACTCCGATGAGCACAAAGGGCATTGCCTCAACTAACAAGCTAAAAAACAAGGTCAAGGCGTTGTTCAACTGATTCATGCGTCTTCGGGCGTTAATCTGATCCAGTCATTCTACCGGATCGCAGCGACCCCTGTGCCAGAAGTTCAGTTGAGAACACTCATAGCAGTCAGGATAAGGGATGAAGCCAAGCAAAACGTTGCCGCTGATGCGAACCAAGGCATTTCTGCTTTCAAATCCATGAATTTTGATACATTAGTACCATATACTGGGATTAAACACCTTCCTACACTGCGGCTAACAGGAACAACGGAGGCGGTCTATCAAGACCGCAAAGATCAAAGTAGCCGCTACATATAGAGAAAAATTAGATAAAAACGCCAAATGTAGTGTTACTCTAAACTCAATCCTGATTGGGGTTGAAGCGATGTCATCCTTTGTCGGCTTACACATTCACAGCGACTACAGCCTGCTAGATGGAGCAAGTCAGTTGCCAGATTTAATCGATCGCGCTGTAGAGCTGGGGATGCCTGCGATCGCCCTGACCGACCACGGAGTCATGTATGGAGCGATCGAACTGCTCAAAGTCTGCCTGCTCAAGAACGTGAAGCCGATCATCGGCAACGAAATGTATGTGATCAACGGCGACATCGAAGACAAAGGGCGCAGATATCCCCGCTATCACCAGGTTGTGCTGGCAAAGAACACTCAAGGATACAAAAATCTGGTCAAGCTGACGACCATTTCTCATCTCAAGGGCGTTCAGGGCAAAGGCATCTTTTCTCGCCCCTGCATCAACAAAGAATTGCTGGAACAATACCACGAAGGCTTGATCGTCACGAGCGCCTGTTTGGGAGGCGAAGTTCCGCAAGCGATTTTGCAGGGAAGACCTGAGATTGCCCGTCGCGTTGCTCAGTGGTACAAAGACCTGTTTGGAGCTGACTATTATTTAGAGATTCAAGACCACGGTCAGCAAGAAGACCGAATTGTGAATGTGGAACTGGTCAAGATCGCGGGTGAACTCGACATTCCGATCGTTGCAACCAATGATTCTCACTACATCTCCTGCTATGACGTAGAAGCGCACGACGCGCTGCTGTGCATTCAAACCGGCAAGCTGATTTCCGAAGACAAGCGACTGCGCTACAGCGGCACCGAATATCTCAAGTCAGCAGACGAGATGCGTCAGCTCTTTCGAGACCATCTGACCGACGACGTAATTGCCGCAGCGATCGACAACACGCTGGCAGTTGCAGAAAAAGTTGAGGCTTACGAAATTTTGGGTGAACCCCGCATTCCCGATTATCCAGTGCCTGCCGGTCACACTGCCGCCACTTATCTCGAAGCAGTCACCTGGGAAGGACTGCTCATGCGGCGCAACGCTGCTTCCCGCGCTGACATCGATGCAACCTACCGCGATCGGCTGGAATATGAGCTGAAAATGATGCAGCAGATGGGCTTCTCCACTTACTTCCTCGTCGTGTGGGACTACATCAAGTACGCCAGAGACCACGGCATTCCCGTTGGTCCGGGCAGAGGCTCAGCAGCCGGTTCGCTCGTTGCCTATGCGCTGGGCATCACCAACATCGACCCCGTCCATCACGGCTTGCTGTTTGAGCGATTCCTCAATCCCGAACGCAAGTCGATGCCTGATATTGACACCGATTTTTGTATCGATCGCCGCGATGAAGTCATCCAGTACGTCACCGAGAAGTATGGCACCGAACGAGTCGCGCAGATCATCACCTACAACCGCATGACTTCTAAAGCCGTGCTCAAAGACGTGGCGCGGGTGCTGGATATTCCCTACGGTGACGCAGACCGCATGGCAAAGCTGATTCCCGTCGTGCGCGGTAAGCCGACCAAACTCAAAGTGATGATTTCAGATGACACCCCTGCACCAGAATTCAAAGAGAAGTACGACAAAGACCCAAAAGTGCGTCACTGGCTCGATATGGCGATCCGCATTGAGGGCACCAACAAAAGCGTTGGCATTCACGCCGCAGGGGTTGTCATCTCGGCTCAGCCGCTCGATGAAATTGTTCCGCTCCAGCGCAACGCCGACGGCGCGGTTTTCACCCAGTACTTCATGGAAGACATTGAGTCACTGGGTCTGCTAAAGATGGATTTTTTGGGGCTGAAAAACCTGACGATGATTCAGAAAGCGATGGATTTGATTCAGCAAAACGGCAAGCCCCCCGTAGACCTCGACAATCTGCCGCTGGATGACCCCAAAACCTATCAACTGCTGGCAAGAGGCGAACTCGAAGGCATATTTCAGCTTGAGTCATCGGGAATGCGACAAATCGTCCGCGATCTCAAGCCCTCTGGCTTAGAAGATATTTCCTCGGTGCTGGCGCTGTATCGACCAGGACCGTTGGATGCAGGGTTGATTCCCAAATTTATCAACCGCAAACATGGTCGAGAAAAGATCGATTACGAACATACGCTGCTCGAACCGATTCTCAAAGAGACCTACGGCATCATGGTTTACCAGGAGCAAATCATGAAGATCGCGCAAGACATGGGCGGCTACTCGCTGGGGCAAGCCGACCTGCTGCGGCGAGCGATGGGGAAGAAGAAAAAAGCAGAAATGGAAAAGCACCAGGAAATTTTTGTCGATGGTGCAGCCAGAAACGGCGTGAAATCTAAAATTGCCGCTGATTTGTTTAACCAAATGGTGATGTTTGCTGAGTACTGTCTCAGCGCTGACACCCAAATTCTCACGGTTGAATACGGAGCCGTGGCGATCGGTGAAATCGTTCAACAACAATTAAACTGTACGGTCTACAGCGTGAATGCCAATGGTTTCATTTATACTCAACCGATCGCCCAATGGCACGATCGCAGCAGGCAGGCAGTTTATGAATATCAACTAGAAGATGGTTCCACGATTCGTGCCACAAAAGACCACAAATTTATGACTGCAACGGGCGAAATGCTGGCGATCGATACGATCTATCAGCAAGGGTTAGAGTTGAGGCAAGTCGAGATTCGAGTACCGGCTAATTCTGATCGTTAGCTGCATAAATTAGATGCATAAACCGGAGGCTTATCATGGTTAGTGCTGCTTCACAAACTGCTGCAACTCCTGCTTCAGCACCCTCAGTGGCAGAACGGCGAGTTGTGTTTCACAACCTGAGCTGGCAGTCTTATCTACAAATTTTGCAGGCATTGGGAGATCAGCGATCGGCAAGATTGACGTTCGATCGCGGCACATTGGAAATTACGATGCCCTTAGAAGAACATGAATTTTTTCGAGTCATGATCGGACTCTTCATTCGCATTCTGGTTGAAGAATCAGGTCTAAAGCTGAAATCAATGGGGTCAACGACGCTCAACTACCCCAACTTAGAGAGAGGTGCAGAACCCGACGATGCCTACTATATTCAAAGTCAAGCTAGCGTGGCTAGCAGAAAAGTAGACCTCACTCAAGATCCGCCACCTGACCTGATTGTGGAAGTTGATATTACCCATACCGATATCAATAAGCTAAATCTTTATGCCAGCATGGGCGTTCCTGAATTTTGGCGATACAACGGTCAAGTTCTTCACATTTACCAACTGCAAAATCAAGCTTATGTTGAGCTAGAAACCAGTCCAAATTTTTCAGCCATCCCCAAGTCTCGCCTGTACGAATTTCTGCGTCAGTGTCAGGATGACGAAGTGCAAGCAAGCAAAGATCTCCGAAACTGGATGCAGCAATTACAGAGTGACCAACAGTAATTTAAGAGGATGTCTGAGACGTATTGCATGCCCTACATTCGCCCCCTAAATTCCCCAATCTTGGGGGACTTTGAAAGAGAGTGCCGAAAGTCCCTTAGTCTTCGGAAGTTGGGGGAGCGGTTTGGGCAACAGGTTTAACTTTAGAACATCCTCTAAGATTCACCAAGACTTCTGAATCCTGAACATCGATCGCCATGAAAATTATCAGCCGTAAATTTTTAGGAGTTCAATCGGTCTACGATATTGGTGTGGAACGCGACCACAATTTCGTGCTGCAAGATGGCTCGATCGCCTCAAACTGCTTTAACAAATCGCACTCCACCGCTTACGGGTATGTAACTTACCAAACGGCTTATCTCAAAGCAAATTATCCGGTTGAATACATGGCGGCGCTGCTGACCGCAAACAGCGGCGATCAAGACAAAGTTCAGAAATACATTGCTACCTGTATCAGCATGGGAATTCGGGTAGAGCCACCAGACATCAACCGTTCTGGCGTTGATTTCACGCCGCTGCAAAACAGCATTTTGTTTGGACTATCGGCAGTCAAAAATGTAGGTCAAGGGGCGATCGAATGCATTCTGGCTGCCCGCGAAGAGAGCAGCAAATTCACAACGCTGGCTGATCTCTGTAGCCGCGTTGACCCCCGCACCGTGAATCGGAGAGCAATGGAAGCCTTGATTCAGTGCGGTGCGCTGGACTGCCTTGACTCCAACCGCAATCAGTTGATCAATGACCTGGAGCTGGTGTTAGATTGGGCACAATCTCGTGCCAAAGACCGGGCGATCGGACAGGGAAATTTGTTTGATCTATTTAGCAGCACCGCCGCGAGTGAAGTTAGCCCCAGCTTTGAGTTGGCTCCGAAAGCACCAGCCGTCGCTGATTTTCCACCGCAGGAAAAGCTGAAACTAGAAAAAGAACTGCTGGGCTTTTACATCTCAGACCATCCGCTGCGAACGATTCAAAACGCCGCCAAAATTTTGGCTCCGATTAACCTGGCAGATTTGGCAGATCAGCCTGACAGCGTGACCCTGAGCGCGATCGTCATGGTGTCGAGCATCAAACCTGTAACAACCAAAAAAGGCGATCGCATGGCGATCGTGCAGGTTGAAGATTTGACCGGGCAAACCGAAGCCGTGATTTTTCCTAAGTATTATGAGCGCATTAGTCCACTGATTGCCGTTGACGCGCGGCTAATGATTTGGGGCAAGGTCGATCGCCGCGACGATCGCGCCCAACTGATTATTGAGGACGCAGAGCCGATCGAAACCGTGCAGATGGTGATGGTTGAGCTAGAACCGCAGACTGCCAGCGACATCACACAGCAACATCATCTCAGAACCGTTTTGCTAGAGCAGCGGGGCGAAGGCGAGAAAGCCAAAGTTCCGGTGATTGCAGTTGTCACCGATCGCCAGCGCCGACATTTTGTGCGCCTGGGCGCTCAGTTTCGCGTGCTCGATCATCAGGCAGCCGTCGCCGCTTTACGCAAAGCCGGATTTCAGGCAAGCGCCTCTTCGCTTACAAGCGCATAGCGGGCAAGCCCTGCATCTGCCGGACTTGCCCTGTGACATCGCCTGACGACTGACGTTTGATGCGACTTGAATCTAACATTAGTCAGTCAAATCATTAGACCAATGTGAAGTTCGCTGAGACTGCGAAGGCAGCGAGATCAACGTTGCCGCCGACTCTGGCGATCGTTTGGTCTTCAGCGCGAATCAGAACTTTGTTGCCCTGCTGCGCGAAGGACAGTTGCCCAAACATCCAGAGCGTGCCCTTGTCGGGACTGATCGCCAAACCCTCAAATCCTCTGGAGCTTCCGAGATTGGCAGATGCGGTATTCGCCAGCACAGCGGGATTTTGGGGTGATCGCACCAGATCGGCAATTGCCTGGTCGCGCACCGATTCTCCGGGCACCGGAGAATCGGTGAAGTAGCCGTCTACACCACGACGATCGACGTAATGAAGACGATTGGCGAAATTCAAGCCATTGTTGTCAAGCACGGCAATGTCGCTTGAAGTGTCAGCGCTGATTTGCCACGCAGCCGCACTCGCACGGGCAGGTTTGCCGCCTGCAGTCGGTCATTAATTGCAGCGATTGCGTTCCTTAAGTCTTCCGTAGATTTCAACCCGTTTCAACCCGTTTTAATTGGTCTGCATTTTTGCACAAAACAAGCCTGACGCTAGTTTAGGCTTGCTGTTTGGGTATGGGCAGTACAGGACTCGAACCTGTGACATCCTGCTTGTAAGGCAGGCGCTCTACCAACTGAGCTAACCGCCCCCCTCAGGGGTGAATCGCGTATCGAATAGCATTGTAGCAGACCAGTCTCATCCTGGTACGATTCACAAAGGAACTGCTTGCACCGCCAGTCATGCCCTCTGGTCAAACGCACGATCGCATCACGCTCTGGAGCCTGCCCTGGGTTGTGGCTTTGGCAATCGCTATCACCCGCGATAGTGCGCTGGTGCTAATCATCTGCGGTGGTTTTTTGTTTGGCGGGCTGATGCTCGGTCCTGATCTAGATATTCACTCAATTCACTTCAAACGGTGGGGCTGGTTTCGCTGGATCTGGATTCCCTATCGCGGCAGTATGCGCCATCGATCGCCGTTGTCTCACGCGCCCATCATTGGCACCGTTCTGCGAGTCTTATATCTAGGAGTGTGGCTGGGCACTATCGGTCTGGTTGCTGTCGCCGCCGCCAATGAAATCTGGCAGTTGGGTTGGACGCGCGCAGAAATTGTGGCGATCGTGAGGCGATCGATTCAGCAACATTACTTGAGTGGGCTAGCTTTAGCGCTAGGGTTAGAGCTGGGAGCATTAAGTCACTACATCGCCGATTGGGGGGTGTCAACCTGCAAGCGCTATCGCACTCAGGGCTGGAAGGCGTTTGTTCGCAGCCGCCCTGCCCATCAACGCTCATCGCCAAAACGTCGCTCAAAATCTTAAATCCTTTACCTGAAATGACCTTATGTCCACTGCTGATAACGCACGAATGCCAGTTATGCTCGTCGCCTTCCAGCGTCTGATCGAGGTGGTTGCCCAATTGCGGAACCCTGAAGGTGGCTGTCCCTGGGACCTCGCTCAAACTCCGCAAACCTTAATTCCTTATGTGCTGGAAGAGGCGTATGAAGCGGTGGATGCGATTCGCCAGGGTGAGCCACAGGCGATCGTCGATGAGCTGGGCGATCTGCTGCTGCAAGTCGTGCTGCAAGCGCAGATTGCCAGTGAAACCAACCAATTCGATTTGACGCAGGTGGCAGAAGCCATTACCGCCAAGCTGATTCGTCGCCACCCTCATGTGTTTGCAGATGTTGAGGTACAAAGCGTTGAGGAAGTGCATCAAAACTGGGAGCAAATTAAGTCAGCCGAAGAGCAACTCCACCCCGAAGCAACCAGTCTAGTGCCCCGCCTCAGTCGCTATGCGCGCAGTTTGCCGCCGCTAACCGCAGCCATGAAAATCTCTCAAAAAGCGGCAGGGGCAGGCTTTGAGTGGGAAGCCGCAGAGGGCATATGGGAAAAATTTCGAGAAGAGCTGGAAGAATTGCAGCAGGCGCTTGCTCAAGAAAGCAAACAGCAGCAGCAAGCCGAACTTGGTGATCTGTTGTTTACGCTGGTGAACATCGCCCGCTGGTATGACCTCGACCCAGCCGAAGCCTTGCGTGGCACCAATCAGCGATTCGTGCAGCGGCTGTCACTCATGGAAGCCGTCGCCGATCGCCCGCTGTCAACTTACACACTTAATGAGCTAGAGCAACTCTGGCAGCAGGCAAAAGCTCAGCTCAAGCAGTCGTCAGCTCAGTGAGAATTGGTTTGGCTCATCCTTTATCCTTCCGCCCTCTGCCCTTCGCCCATCCTTCAGTGCCCACAGGTTCGGGTTGCTTTGACTGAGCCAGTGGGAACACTAGCAATCAGCTTAAGTGAACTTAGCGAACGTTGTGATTTTGAATTCTCCAGGAGCGGCGATCGGGCTGCAACAGCCGTGCAGCGTCGAAGATTGTCAACCGCGACGGGCATCAAGGCAGCTTTTCACCAACGGTTGGCTACAAAGACAATCGCCTGCGCGCTGTTCTAATTGGCGATGGCTCGATCATCCTGACCATCTATCTACCAGCGATCGTCAAGCTGGCGACCATGCGACCGCTGAGCAGAGGGCCAAGGTATGAAAACAATTTTGGTGATTGAGGACGAGCAGTCGATTCGTGCCAATTTGCTGAGAATTTTAGAGTTAAATCAGTTTCAAGCAGTGGGTGCCGAGAACGGCGCGATCGGAGTGCAGTTGGCAAAAGCCTACCTGCCCGATTTGATTATCTGTGATATTCTCATGCCCCACCTGAACGGCTACGGGGTGCTGGCAGAGCTGCGGCAAGACCCCCAGACCGCGATGATTCCCTTGATTTTTTTGAGCGCCAAAATCGATCGCTCTGATATCCGCCAGGGCATGAATTTGGGAGCCGACGACTACCTGACCAAACCCTTCACCAGCGCCGAACTGCTTGCGGCTGTGGCAGCTCGCATTGAGAAACAGCTCACGATTACACAGCCCTACCAGGACGAAATCAAGCGAGCTGCTGAGAGCTTGAGCAAGGCAGCCTACTGCGACCCCTTGACTGATTTGCCCAATCGCATTGTGCTGTGCCACCGGTTACAAGCAGCTCTGGAGCAGGCACCGCACCCTGAGACAACCTCAGTGGCTGTATTCTGGCTCAATATCAATCGCTTTCGCGAGGTCAATACCGGGCTGGGACACGCGATCGGCGATCTGCTGCTACAAACAGTTGCTCAACGCCTGAGTGCTTGTGGAAGCACGCACAGCACAGTCGCTCGCATGGGTGGAGACGAGTTTGGGCTGTTTTTAGCGGCGATCGAACAAGAGCAAGATATCATCGATTTTGCCCAGAGCGTTTTGGCAGCAATTTCTTTCCCTTACCACCTCAGTGATCGAGAAGTTCACATTCAGGTGAGTATGGGCATTGCCTGCTATACCAAGGATGGTCACGACCCAGACATCCTGCTGACTCACGCCGCCACAGCAGCTCGCTGGTGCCATAAACAAACCAGCAATGGCTACCAGTTTTATAATCCGAGAATGGATGCACTGGATGCAGAGCGACAGCAGCTAGAAGCATCTCTGACAACCGCTTTAGCGCAATCAGAGCTTCAGCTCTACTACCAGCCGCAGGTCAACCTTATGACCGGACGAATCATGGGCATGGAGGCACTGCTGCGCTGGCAGCATCCCCAGCAAGGGCTGATGACACCAGACGCTTTTCTCTCGGTTGCTGAAGAGCTAGGATTAATCCTGGCGATCGAAGAGTGGGCGCTGCACACCGCCTGTGCCCAGATTCAGGAGTGGCAGAGTTTGAGCCTGGTGCCACTGCATGTCTCAGTCAACTTGTCGGCTCGCCAGTTCCGCCAGAGAAATTTGACTGAAATCATCGCTCAGGTTCTGCAGCAAACCGGACTTGACCCAAAGCGATTGGTGCTGGAGTTGACTGAGTGTAGCGTTATGGAAGACGTGGAAGCGACGATCGCTACCTTAAAGGCGCTCAAAGCGCTCGGCGTTGAAATCTCGATCGACGATTTTGGCACAGGATTGTCTTCCCTGAGCTATCTGCATCGGTTTGCGATCGATACCCTCAAGATTGGACAATCGTTCATCCGCAATGTAACGGATAGTGCTCAAGATGCGGCGATTGCGACTGCAATTATTGCCATCGCTCAAAGCTTAAAGCTCAAGGTTGTGGCAAAAGGAGTCGAAACCGAGGCAGAGCTTGCCTTCCTGCGGCAGCACGGCTGTCAGGCAATTCAAGGACACCTCTACAGTCCGGCAGTGCCTGCCAGCGAGGTCGAACAGCTCCTCGTCACCGATCGACGCTTACCTCACACTAAATGAGGCAGTCGGGCAGCAAAGGCAGCGGCTGTGACAGTAACTTTAAAGCGTGCTCAACCGCTTCAAGGAAGGTCGCTCAGACTGCTAACGTTCTGCAACGTCAGATCAGGGCAGGTGCGCTTAATCAGCCCGGTCAGCACTTTGCCCGGACCAATTTCAATTACAGTATCGATGCCTTCGTGCGGCAAGCGCAGCGAAATTTCGCGCCAGCGGACAGAACCCGTCATCTGTCGCTTCAGCCGGTCTTTCAGCAGGGCTGGGTCGGTTGTGGGTTCTGGCTCGACGTTGGACAGCACCGGCACTTGAGCAGGCGCAAAGGGAACTGCTTCCAGGGCAGACTGAAATTCGATCGCTGCGCCTGCCATCAAAGGCGAGTGAAAGGCACCGCTGACATTGAGCTTGACGGCTCGCTTTGCTTTGACCTGCGCCAGCACTGTTTCCACGGCTGTCGGCGTACCTGAAATCACGATCTGTCCTGCGTTATTGTCATTTGCCAGCACGACATCGGGTGTGCTGAGAATGCACTGCTCCAGCTCAGGGCGATCGAACCCAATCAGCGCTGCCATCATGCCATCTGAAGCGCCATCCATCAGCGCTGCCCGTCGCTTCACAAGCTGCAATCCTGCCTCAAAGTCAAATACACCAGCCGCATAGAGCGCAACGTATTCACCCAGACTGTGACCTGCGACCAGCGCTGGTGATTGAGCGCGACCCATCATCAAATCAGTGAGGATGCTTTCGATCACATACAGACAGGGCTGCGTATAGAGCGTGTGAGACACCTTATCATCTTGACTCTGGCATACCTCCGGCACTGACCAGCCCAAGATCTGTTCAGCCGCAGCAAATTTGGCTCTGGCAGCCGGATTGTTTGGCAAATCTGCTCCCATGCCGATCGCCTGTGAGCCTTGTCCGGGGAACACCCATGCAGTTGTAGTCATTGTTATAAAGTTGGTGTAATGTGAGAAAAAAGGGAAAAAGGGGCTACCTCCCTCTCACCGACCCCATTGAAAAACAGCGGCTCCCCAGGTCAGTCCGGCTCCAAAACCCGAAGCGGCGATTACATCACCGGGCTGAATTTTGCCTTGTCGTACTGTTTCATCCAGCGCCAGGGGAATCGAGGCAGCAGAGGTATTGCCATACTCAGCGATGTTGCTGATGACCTTGTGCTCAGGAATATTTAGACGCTGGGCAACTGCTTCTAGAATGCGCTGGTTTGCCTGGTGCAGCAGCAGCCAATCCACCTGAGCTGTTGTCAAGTTAGCGCGAAACAACGCTTTTTCAATGACTTCTGGCACTCGCCTCACGGCAAAGCGATACACTTCTTGCCCATTCATGGTGATGGGATGATAAGTGCCCTGTCCCACGCTGATGCCGTCAGTTAACGTCCGGGGCTGTGCCCGGTAGGCAAGATTGAGGCAATGATTTTGACTGCCATCGCTGCGAAGCTCAAACCCCAGCAGGCGATCGGCAGCGTTTGCCTGCATCACCACAGCGCCTGCCCCGTCGCCAAACAAAACGCAGGTGCGGCGGTCGCTCCAATCTGTCCAGCGAGACAGCACGTCTGCGCCAATCAGCAGCACGTTTTGATAGGCACCCGTGCGAATGAACTGAGCTGCCGTCACCATGCCAAACACAAAGCCAGAGCAGGCAGCCGTCAAATCAAACGCAGCCGCTTGCATTGCTCCCAATTCTGCTTGAATGCAGCTGGCGCTGCCAAACAAATCGTCGGCGGTCGAGGTTGCCAGCAGAATTAAATCCAGATCCATCGCGGTGATGCCAGCAGCGGCAATTGCCTGCTGTGCCGCTTCAGTCGCGATCGATCGCAGTGAACCCGCTGGGTCAGAGAGCCGTCGTCGTCGAATGCCAGTTCGCGAAGAAATCCACTCGTCTGAGGTCTCGACGATCTGGCTCATGCCCTCATTGTCTAAAGAAGCAGCCGGTGTAGCTGAGCCGCTTCCGGTAATTGCCACGCCGGTTCCTGATTGATGTCGCATTACTTGCTGCTTTCAGTTGAGTCGCTGGCGGTCATCGTGACCTTTTGATATTGAGACTGAATCCGCTCCAGCACTTGATGATCGACTGCTTCTTTCGCCAGCCGGACGGCATTGAAGATGGATGGAGCTTGAGAACTGCCGTGACTGATCACACACACGCCTGCCACACCCAGCAGCAGACCGCCGCCGTGTTCGGCATGGTCGATCCGCTGCTTGATCCGCCGGAGATTTGGCTTTAGCACAGCAGTGCCGATGCGACCGTGCAATCCTTGCGGCAGCTCTTCTCTCAGAATTTGCAGAACCACTTCGCCCACTGCCTCGGCAAATTTGAGCAGCACGTTGCCGACAAAGCCATCGCAAACGATGACATCAAAATTTCCCGACAGCACGTCTCGCCCTTCAGCGTTGCCGACAAACGCGATGTAGCCATTGTCGTGCAGCACTTGATGGGTTCGCACAGCGAGGTCATTGCCTTTTGACGATTCCTCACCGATGTTGAGCAGCCCGACTTTGGGTTCTACAATTCCCAACACGTATTCAGAATAGATCGACCCCATTACCGCAAACTGTTCCAGGAACTTCGGGCGACAGTCCACATTTGCTCCCACGTCTAGAATCAGGACGGGTTTGCCTGCAACCAGCGTCGGTAGTACTGCACCAATTGCTGGACGATCGATGCCCCGCAGCCGCCCCAGACGCAATAGCGCCGCCGCCATGGCTGCACCCGAATGCCCTGCTGACACCACAGCATCGGCGCGCTGCTGCTTGACCAAATCCATTGCTACGTTGATGGAGGCTTTGGGTTTGCGCTTCAAGCCGCTGAGCGGTTCTTCATGCATTTCGATCGTGCCTTCGGCTGGCACAATCTCTAATTGCAGCGACGAATGATGCTGTTTCATTACGGCTTGAATTTGCTCAGGGTCGCCGACGAGCAAGACATCTACCTCCAGTTCTGCCTGCGCCCTCAGCGCACCAGCAACAATTTCAGCGGGAGCGTGATCTCCCCCCATTGCGTCAATTGCGATTCGTGCCCGATTTGATCCCATTGATGACCGTTATAGAGACCTAAAAAATTCTATCAGATGGTCTCCACCCCAGATGGATATACAGCGGGTTAGTCGTCTTCTCCGGGTTCTACAATGCGCTGAAATAGGTATCCGGTGCCACGCGCGGTCAGAATCAGCTCTGGGTTGCTGGGGTCATCTTCGAGCTTGGCGCGCAGGCGAGAGATATGGACATCGACCACACGCGTATCGACGTGACGCTCTGGCGTGTAGCCCCAAACTTCTTGCAGAATCTCGGAGCGCGAGAAGGGTTCGCCCGATCGCCCCACCAGCAGCTCTAGCAGGCTGAATTCCATGCCGGTCAGGCGGATGCGCTCGTCGCCTTTGTAGACCTGACGTTTGTTGGTGTCAATGCGGATGTTGTTGACGTGAATCACGCCAGAGCTGGGAATACCAGACGTTCCCACTTTCTCAACGCGCCGCAGCACCGATCGAATTCGCGCCTCCAGCTCTTTGGGCGAAAACGGCTTGACGACGTAATCATCCGCGCCCAGTTCTAAACCCGTGATGCGATCGGCAACGTCTCCTAACGCCGTGAGCATAATGATGGGCACATCTGACTCTTTACGCAGCTCTTGACAAACCCCATAGCCGTCTAGCTTGGGCATCATCACATCGAGCACGACCAGATCGGGGTCAGCATTGCGAAATGTATCGAGGGCTTCTTCTCCATCGGCAGCCGTCACCACGTCATATCCAATCATGGAAAGGCGCGTTTCAAGGATGCGGCGAATGCTGGCTTCGTCGTCTACAACCAGAATTTTTTCTTTGTGATTTTCCAATTTACTTCACACTCCTTAAAGGCATTTTTTGGAGAGTTAAATTTTTTCGCCTTATCATTAAGATAGTACCTTATTCGATCTTAATAGGAACGCTGAACTTCCCATTATATCTACAATTCAGGGTTTCTTAAGATTTATTGATTTTCAACAATCACTGTGAACTAGCTGTCAAGTTGAAGTAATGCCAAAGCTGCGATCTCAGTTTGTTTGTAACCAGTGTGGAGCAGAGTCTCCTCAATATTTCGGTAAATGCCCTTTCTGTAGTAGTTGGAACTCAATGGTAGAGCAAACTGCTTCAGCAGCACCCAATGGTCGCACGCCGACCTTCACCGTGCCGCGATCGAAATCGCGATCGAAATCAACCCCGCCTCACCCCGTTGCGGCTCAAACGCTGCCGCAGCTCGAAGACCATCCCCTGGCGCGATTGTCTTCAGGGTATATCGAACTCGATCGCGTTTTGGGCGGCGGTATTGTGCCCGGTTCGCTGGTGCTGATCGGCGGTGACCCCGGCATTGGCAAATCAACGCTGCTGCTGCAAGTCGCCAATCAGCTTGCACAACAGTATCGAATGCTGTATGCCTGTGCTGAAGAATCTGGGCAGCAGGTGAAGCTGCGGGCACAGCGGCTGGGCGTTGGCACCCCAGCAGAGCCAACCGCCCCTGAGTCTGACGCACCATCCTCTGCCGCGCCATCCGCAGCGATCGAGACAGATACGACAACAGATACGACGGATGCCGATCTCTACCTGCTGCCCGAAACCAACTTGGAAGTGATTTTGCAGGAGTTAGAGTCGCTGCGTCCGCAGGTTGCGGTCATTGACAGTATTCAAGCCATCTACCTGCCCAGCCTCAACTCTGCCCCTGGCTCGGTTTCTCAGGTGCGCGAGTGTACGTCGGCGCTGATGCAGGTGGCAAAGCGCGAACACATCACGCTGTTTATTGTCGGACATGTCACCAAAGAAGGATCGATCGCCGGACCCAAAGTGCTGGAACACTTAGTCGATACCGTTCTGTATTTTGAGGGCGATCGGTTCGCCAGCCACCGCCTGCTGCGGTCTGTTAAAAACCGCTTTGGTGCAACCCACGAGATCGGCGTGTTTGAAATGGTCGGGCAAGGACTGGTGGAAGTCACCAATCCCTCTGAACTGTTTTTGGGCAATCGAGATGAGATGAGTCCAGGTACGGCGACGATCGTTGCCTGCGAAGGCACCCGTCCGCTGGTGGTGGAACTGCAAGCGCTGGTCAGTCCCACGAGCTACAGCTCACCCCGGCGATCGACCACAGGCATCGAATACAACCGGCTGCTGCAAATCCTGGCAGTGCTAGAAAAGCGCGTTGGCATTCCGCTGTCAAAGCTGGATGCTTACGTTGCCTCGTCGGGTGGGTTAAACGTCGGCGAACCGGCTGCCGACCTGGGCGTGGCTGTGGCGGTTGCTGCCAGCTTCCGCGATCGAGTCGTCGATCAAACCACTGTGATGATTGGCGAAGTCGGTCTGGGTGGACAGGTGCGCCCCGTGCCGCAGATGGAAATGCGCCTCAAAGAAGCCGCAAAGCTGGGATTTAAGCGGGCGATCGTTCCCAGCGGGCAAACTTATCCTGACCTGGGGCTAGAAATTGTTCCTGTGGCGCGAGTCGTTGATGCGATCGGCACAGCCCTGGCAGCGCGATCATAACGTCAGATGTTGGAACTGAAGGCTACAGCACGATCGCAGTGAAACGACTGTGGAACCGTAAATGTAGCCTGATCGTCGGGTGTGACCGACGTAGAACTAAGCTGAGCAGGCTTTTTCAAAGGAGTAACGCAGTGGATGCAGAAGTTTTCGCACCTCGCAGTTCTGCTGCTCAGCACTATCCCAAAGGCTGGAAGACATTCACTCAAGCGATCAAAGCCGGAATGGTGCCGAGTGACTTTGGCTTCAAGCGAGACAACGGTGAGATTGTGCGTTTTGCCAGTCGCTATCGGGTCGCAAAAGCGTTTCAAGGCGTGCAGCTTGAAGGATACGGACAGACGACAATCGATGGCTACTCGGCACTCGTTAAAGTTTTTTTGTGCTGGTCAGCCTTTGAGCAATTCCTGGAAGTCTTGGGCATTAACCAGCGCAATTTCGGTGCGCTGCTTCAGCCCTACGCACCCGATGAAGCGATTCAGCAAATCAAAACTGCCGATCGCAATCGATCGTTCTACGATTTTCTCTACTCAAGAGTCAACAAAACGCACCAAACTGAGTTAAGAAACTATTTTCGTGATGACCTGAAGAACGTTACCTATTTGGCTTCAGCCATTCGCCATATCTTTGTGCACGGTTTACTGACTCCACACGCCAATCAAACTCGACCGGCAAAAGTGGTCAAGATCGGTACGGTGATCTCTGAGTTTCTGCTGCGCGTCATGGACGAAGAGTTTCACAAGCGCGTTTGCAGCAGGGTTGCCAGTTCAGACTGAAACATCCTAGATTAGCAGGCTTGGCAGCAGTGCGATCGGTCAAATCAATTTTCATGATTGCGATAGATGCACAAGCGGGCAGCAGCCCCAAGAATCTCACGCGACCGTGTTGATTGCACCCAAATCAACGCTAAATTAGTCAGTAGGTGTGCGCTGACCACCGGCAGCGGCTGCCGAGGACTGGCATAGCCAGGGACTGACATACAGGTAACGACACAGGTAACAACACAGGCAATTGGCACCTGTCCATATGCGACTGTGAGCAATGAGTTCTGACTCCGAGAAGCACCATGCCGAGATTTCAAAAGAACGACAACTTCATCGACAAAACCTTTACGGTCATGGCAGACATGATCTTGAAGGTGCTGCCTGCGAGCAAAATTGAGAAAGAAGCATTTGCTTACTACAGAGACGGCATGTGTGCTCAGGCAGATGGAGAATATGCAGAAGCGCTGGCAAACTACGAAGAAGCTTTGCAGCTCGAAGAAGACCCTTACGATCGCAGCTACATTTACTACAACATTGGGCTGATTCACGCCAGCAATGGCGAACACGACCGCGCGCTAGAGTTTTACCATCAGGCGCTAGAAGCCAATCCTCAAATGCCGCAGGCGCTCAACAACGTAGCTGTAATTTATCACTACAAAGGGGAGCAGCAGCAAGAAGCGGGAAACTCTGATGCTGCGGAAGCGCTGTTTGATCAAGCCGCCGAATACTGGCAGCGGGCAATTCGGTTGGCTCCCAATAACTACATCGAAGCGCAAAACTGGCTGAAGACGAGTGGACGATCGAAAATCGACATTTACTTCTAGGGCGCGTCATCCATGAACGGTCAAACGCTTGCAGCATCAGCCTGCCGTAGGATTCTGACTGGAATTGATGACAGCCCCCAGCGGCTGATCGCAGGTTGACTCATTGCTCGTTTTCTTAAAAATCCATGACCAAAATCGATCGCGAACAGGTTCACAAAGTCGCTCATCTGGCGCGGCTGGAGCTGAATGCTGAAGAAGAAGAGCGATTCACCACCCAGTTGAGCAGCATCCTGGAGTACTTTGAGCAACTCAGTGAGCTTGACACAACCGATGTCGAGCCAACCGCACGGGCAATTGATGTCACCAATGTCACCCGCCCCGATGCGTTGCAGTCTTACGGCGATCGAGAGCAAATTCTCGATCGCGCTCCTGAACGAGAAGGCGAATTTTTCAAAGTTCCCCAAATCATGGGCGGCGATTAATTTACTTAATCTCACTGCCAGCCAGCGCTGTCCGCGTTTGGGAGTTTAGAACTCCCGACGTGAGAAAACCAGAATGGCGATCGTCAGCAGTAGCCCAATGTATGCCAGCGCATAGGCAGCGTTGCTCACCAGCGCTGTCGAACTGGGCAATAGCTCAATGCTGTAGACTGCCTGGTTCTTCAGGTTGAGCCGCGCCAGATCGGGCAGCACCACATATAAACCCTGAGTCACCCAGCGAATGGCTGCATTGTCTGATAAATTGCCCAGCGCTAACAGATCGCGGCTGAACTGTCCCATCAGGTAAACCGCGAAGGTGAGCAAGGCTGCCAGCAGTGAGCTGGTAAACACGCCAAATACAATTGCCACCGCTGTCAGCAACGACAGCATGAGAAACTGATAGAGCACTGCCAGCAAAATGCTGCCGATCGAATAGCTCACCTGACCCAGGCTCAACACGCCCAGATAAAGCAGCGTCATGGCTGTGACCAAAACCAACAGAACGGCAGAGAGTCCCAAATGCTTGCCCAAAATGAATTCTGCACGGCTCAGGGGTTTGGTGAGCATGACAAACACCGTGCGCTTTTCGATTTCTTTGTTGACCAGTGTAGTGCCCACAAATGCGGCAATCACCAGTCCCAGTAGCTCGATCGCCGCGAGTCCCAGATCCAGCAAGATTTTGTCTTGACTGCCTGCCGCGACTTCGGGCAGCAGCACTCTGGCAGCAACGAGCAGGAGCGCAAACAACCCAATCAGATACAAAATCCGATCGCGAATCACTTCTCGAAACACGTTCGTTCCAATCACCCGCACCCGATGCAGATCCACGCTTGCCTCCTCGGTTCAAATTCACTGCTGTTCGATCGCTCTGCTAGCAAGAGCACAGCCCCTGTCCTGGTTCATCAGGCTGAGCGGGTCTGGGGCGCGCCCGGTGCAGGAGCGTTGGGATATGGCGAACTCACAGGTCCGCAGCGCACCTGAGTTAAAGCCTGTGGCGAAGCATTCGTGCTGCCCGGTGCGCGCGGAGCCTGCGTCAACAAACAGGTTTTCTCCAGATAATAGCCGTTTGGGTCTGAGCTGGGTCCTTGCCAGAGCGCCTGTAGCACAACGGTGTAGCCCAGTGTCCTGGTGGGAGGAACCTGTCCTCGCAGACTCCACAAGGCATTTTCCTCGACGGGCGCAAGATTATTTCTGACCTCAGCTTCGATCGCCGCAATTTCCTGATTGATGTTGAGCAGCCAGCGCTCGGTCTCAGACCAGACTCTTCCTTCGAGCGCTTGAGTCAGTCGATCGCCCGCCGCTTGCAAAATCGGTACACCCCGCGATTGATCACGGCTGGGAGAACCGAGCCTCACCACAAAAGCGCTGCGCGAAAAATCGCTGGTTTGAATGCTGGGATATTCTCGCAGCCAGTCGCGCAGCAGAAAGTGAAAGCCAAACCAGCAGCTAATGATCATGTTTGAGAGCACAAGCAGCACAATTTGCTGCTGCCCTGCCACATCTGGCGTTGTCGGCACAGGTCCAGGCTTCACG
>Ga0224723_1000476_pt1 | contig 27447 bp, 26 predicted proteins | sample Balambano_FR2_Me_FD_161647 | JGI IMG/M metagenome (GOLD analysis project Ga0224723, IMG submission 161647) | Freshwater sediment microbial communities from Lake Towuti, South Sulawesi, Indonesia - Balambano_FR2_MetaG | ecosystem: Environmental > Aquatic > Freshwater > Lake > Sediment | place... | reverse complement strand
TCCCTCCCCTAACAATGCTAAAGTCTATCCCAGAACCAGAGGGCACTAACGATGAAAGCGCAAGTTTTTAGAGGGGTTAATCAACTGAGTTATGAGGAGGTGCCTACGCCAGAAATCGCTTCGGATGAGGTGCTGGTGAGGGTGCAGGTGGTAGGGCTTTGTCAGTCCGATATTAAGAAGATTCGATATCCGCTGTATGAGCCACCCCGGATTTTTGGACATGAAACAGCGGGGATCATTGCTGCGGTTGGCTCTGAGGTAAAAGAGTGGCAGGTTGGGCAGCGGGTCGTCGTGATGCACCATATTCCCTGTATGCACTGTGGCTATTGCCTCAGCGACAATTTTTCCATGTGCGATGTTTATAAGAATGTGACAACAACAGCAGGATTTACGCCAAGCGGGGGTGGCTTTGCGGAATACGTTAAGGTTCCGGGACACATTGTGCAGCACGGCGGATTGATCCCCATTCCAGACAACATCAGTTTTGAGCAGGCTAGCTTTGTCGAGCCGACAAACTGCTGCCTCAAGGCGGTGAAAAAGGCACAGGTTGCGCCGGGACAAACGGTTTTGGTGACAGGCGCAGGGCCGATTGGGCTGATGTTTATCATGCTGGTGAAATATTTTGGAGCAAGGGCGATCGCCACCGACCTACTCCCCAGCCGCATCGAAAAAGCCTTGAGTGTCGGCGCTGAAGCCGCCTTTGATGCGCGTGATCCTGACCTTGCCGCCAAGATCAAATCCTTAACTCAAGGGATGGGGGTAGACACGGCACTACTCGCCGTTCCCAGCGAAAAGGCTTTCTTTCAGGCACTAGACTGCACCCGCAAGGGCGGCAAGATTTTATTCTTCGCCGAATTTCCTGATGAAGTCGAGATTCCACTGAATCCTAATATTCTCTACCGGCGAGAAATTGACCTAATGGGCAGCTACAGTTCTTCTTACCGCGTACAGGCATTGGCGGCTGACATTGTGTTCAATCGCCGAATTGATGTGGATGCATTGGTGAGCGATCGCTATCCACTTAAAGATCTAGCAGCCGCCGTAGAACGCGCCGTTGCTCCAACCCCAGAGACGTTGAAGATTTTGCTGTATCCCTAGCAGTAAGGCGCAACGTCTTCACCGCAGTCGTCTGCCAGGTAAGACAATGCCCGAAAGCGAAGTCCGACAAGCTGCTCGTAGAGGGGGTTAAGCTTGCACAGCGGCGGAATGTGAACCACTTTGTGCCCAAATAAATTTACGTCTCGCTCAAAGGGACACTGAGACGGAATCATTTTGCACAGAAAGTGAGCCACTCTGGGATCAGCAATCTCAAGCTGATCGAGCCATTCCCGCACGGGGCGCAGGGGGGCGATCGCCAGATCCAAGTCACCTTCTGAAACCGCTACGGCATCGGCAGCCTGTACTTCTACCTGGTGTTCAGGGAGGGTCAGACAGAGGGTTTCTAGAACGGCAGTGGGTTGCCCTAAAGCTTGGCAAAACTGCCTCAACGTCTGGTCTTCAGGAGTGGAATAAGTGCCATCGGCGATCGCCACCATTACCGCTGTTCTAAGGAAGTTTTCAGCCGTTTTAGCATCATTGCCTAATGCGGCAACCAGTTCATCAGGGGCGATCGGCTCTAAAGCTGCTAATTCCGTTGTGGGAGATAACGCATCCTGGGTCAGGCTGGCAATCAGGGTTTTTTCTTCCTTGTCAAAGTGCCCGTCTGCCCAGGCAATCGTCAACAGCCCTCGTAACCAGACTGAAATCTGTTCGCTTGTGTAGAGATGAGCAGCACTAGCCATAAAACTCTCAATTAGTTCCTAAGCAGGCGGTCAACGGGTGCGATCGGGCATACGGTCAGATTCAAACAGTCATCGTTCACAATGCTACACGACTGGCTGTAAACTTGAAACCTAAAAGCAAATCCATTGTAAACTTAAGGACTTTTTGAGTGACTCCGCAAGAGTTCATCCTACTGACCATAGCCTTGGGGTTTGGACTCACGGGGCAGTTTCTACTTAAAGCAGGCGCTTTAAAGCTGGGCAAAGTCACCGCTGACAATGCACTTGATCACCTTTTCAGCATTCTCACTACACCAGAATTGCTGGTTGGGCTTGGCTTTTACGGTTTTTCGGCCATACTCTATATCTTGCTGCTCACTCGCGTGAATATCAGCGTTGCAGCCCCAGCCGTTGCCTTGAGCTATGTGTTTTCGGTACTCATTGGAGTGTTTTTCTTCAAAGAAGCCTTGCCAATCAGCCGTGTAATAGGCGTAGGGCTGATCATGGGAGGTGTCGTTTTAGTAGTTTGGAAGCATTAGCGAAGGGGTTAGACACTGATACACTGATACACTGATTCATGGTTTTACCCGTTGGAGTGGTGATGGAAATAGGTCAGAAAGTGCGTGTGTTTCGGTTGCGCGATCGCGCCCCGCAAGCAGTGATCGATCGGCTTGGTCAGACTGGGGCGATCGAGGGCTACAAAATGGTAGATGGCAGCGGAGTGGGCGTAATCGTCCGATTTGATGACAAGTTTGCCACTTGGTTTTTTGAGGATGAGATTAAGCCTGTTCAATAGGTAGCAGGTGGAAGGTAGAGGATAGAGGGTAGAAGCAGTGCTTTGGCTCAAGACTGGGGCTTTTGCCCTTTCCCTCTGCCTTAGCTAATAATCCTCGACCTTCAAAAGCTCAACTAAATTGGATATGCACCCTACCTGACCCGCTCGGTACGATAGAACACAGGTAACAACGATAAGTATCTGGGATAGGAATTTGGGATGGCTTTGATTTTGACGTTTCTTGGTAAAGGCGGAACGGGTCGCACAACAATGGCGATCGCCGCTGCAAAACAATTTGCCCAGCAAGGCAAGCGAGTTTTGTTGGCAGGGCAAGACTCTAGCCCCGCATTTAGTCTTCTGGTCGGTAAACCGCTAACGGCTGATCCCCAGGAGGTATCTAGCAACTTGCAGGCAGTCCAGTTTCGTGCCACAACAATGCTAGAGCGCAGTTGGGAAGAGCTAAAGCAGCAGGAAGCACAGTATTTAAGAACACCATTCTTCAAAGCCGTGTTTGGGCAAGAGTTGGGTGTGCTGCCTGGAATGGATAGCGCCCTTGCCCTCAATGCCATTCGTGAGTATGACGCAAGCAGCAAGTATGATGTGATTGTCTACGACGGCACGGGCGATCAGGCAACCCTACGGATGTTAGGAATGCCAGAAATCGCAAGCTGGTATATTCGTCGCTTTCGTCAAGTGTTTGCCGACTCTGATTTGGGCAAAACCATCTCTCCCTTTTTGCAGCCGATCGCCAGCGCCGTTCTCAACGTGAACTGGTCAGCCGGAGGAGATGCCTTTGCTCAACCTGCGGGACAGGTAAACAACCTGCTGGATCAGGGTAAGGAAGCGGTAGCAAATCCAAATCGCGTCGCCGCTTATCTAGTCACCTCTGGAGATGAGGGGGCGATCGCCACTGCCCGCTATCTTTGGGGAAGTGCCCAACAGGTGGGGTTAACCGTTGGCGGCGTACTGCTCAACCAATCCACTCCATCAGAGCATATTCGCCAAGAATTTACGCCACTGCCAATATCAACCATTCCCACTCGCACAGGCGACAACTGGCAACCGCTGATGGATGCGCTGCCTGACTTTGCCGACGCAACCCAGGCTCCTAAACCGATTGCTGTGAATGTAAGCGATCGCAAAGTCGCCCTCTTCCTCCCCGGTTTTGACAAACAGCAGGTAAAACTCACCCAATACGGGCCAGAAGTCACCATAGAAGCTGGGGATCAGCGCCGTAATGTGTTTTTGCCTCCAGAACTGCGGGGGAAGCAGGTGACAGGAGCAAAATTTCAGGATGGCTATTTGATTATTTCTTTCTAAGCTTGTTCTCAATTGAGGGGATGATGGCGATCGCTCTGAGGAGGGGGCGATCGCACCCTTTATCATGAACAATAGAAACTGATCTTAAGCTTCTGAACAATGACTGATGCAGAACTAAAACAGCTTGTTAAGAGCAATGCCAGAGCCATTCAAGCCATGCCAGATGCCAGAGCCGAAGAGCGGCAACAGCATCAAGAATTTCGCGAAAGGACAGAAGTAGGGATTGCAAGGCTTGAGAATATTGTTGAGCGGTTAACCAACCTACAAGAAGGAATGTCTAATTTGTTGGTTTCGGTTAATGAAGACCGTCCAACAATCCTCAGAAAACTTACATCTATTGAGAATAAGGTTAATCAGCTTTTAGAGCAGAGGGGTGAGGGAGCGTAGGGACAATTGCCCTTCAATCTCAAACCTGCAAGTAAAAAATTAATTGGCTTGAGCGATCGAACGAACTGTCAAAATTTCATCAGCCCGTAAAGCTTCTATTGCAGAGAGCGGCACTACCACAACAGCAATAGATTCCCCGACAGCCTTGAACGGAAGTTAAGTTAACCATCGTCATTCCTGGAGAATTGGCATAGGTTGCAACTGTGCTGTAGGGAAGTCTCTGATGGCTCAGCAACTTCTTTAAGCGTCCAGCCTCGCTCAGCAGCAAGTTCTTTGATTCGCAGCCTAAGAAACTGTTTGTAAACAAAGATTTAGATCCCCCTAAATCCCCCTTCAAAAGGGGGACTTCAAGCTTTTGGCTCGGTTCCCTCCTTTTTAAGGAGGGTTAGGGAGGATCAAGTCTTGAAGCCTGTTTCAGCTTCTTCAAATTTATTTACAAACATCTAAAAGCGATCGCCCAACTAACCTGGAAAACTGGGGAGCGATCGCCATCCAACCTATCCTACAGAAGTGGGAAAGGATTTGTCTATAATACCAAAGCTGTCTGGATTATTGGTTGTAGATGTTGCCTCTATAGTTGATGTCGTAAATAAAAATCTCATTCGTTTCTCTATGAATTTGAAAGATAATGCGAATTTTACCGACGCGAATCCTAGAGAATCCCAACAGTTCGCCCTTTAACTTTTTAATATCAAGTTCTTCGGGGGGATAGATCTTTTGAGTCTCCAGGCAAGTTTTTAGCGTACCGATTTTTGCGATAACAGCTTTTTGACTGCTGCTATCAAGCTTTTTCAAAAACTTATCCGCTACTTTACTGAGCTTGATTTTCATAGTCAAACCAGCTTGTGATGTCAACGAAGTCGGCATCGGGGTGATCAGCCGGGGAGAATGCGGCTTCGATCTCAGCTTGCTCTTCGTTGTCTACGTAGGGAGTCAGCAGGTCGAAGAATCTGAACCACTCTTCGCGCATGACTTCACGAACGCTTTCTTTAATCAAGGCTTTGAGGGCTTGTGCATCTAGTGAAAGGGTAGGTTCCATTACAGTTACTCTGGGTGTGCTTCAACGAAAACAGTCGGTTCACCAGTTTATTGTATCGGTGACCAAGAACCCACTACAGATTCTCCCCGTTTTTCTTTTTCTGCTAATTCTAAGTTTAATGCCAGCAGTTTTTCGAGGGGCGATCGCGCAGATCCTCTACAAAGTTGCGTAGTCCGTTGATGTAGGATCATCTCAACGATTACAAAGTCGATTACTGCTAATTACCTTTGAAATCTATAAATTTAGAGATTCAACCTAGAGAGAAACTTACGATGACAACTTTTACAAAGCAAAAGCTCACGTTTGATCAGTTCCTTGATCAATATCCTGAAGATGGACGGTATGAACTGGTCGATGGAGAAATGGTTGAGATGAGGGCAATCAGACGGCACGATGATATTGCCGATTTTATGATCCGAAAGTTTGATCGAGAAGTTGAACGGCTTAATTTGAATTACCGCGTCACTGGAAGATTGGTGCTTGAAACTCAGTCTTCCAATGGGCAAAAAGGACGGCATCCCGATGTCAGTGTAATTGATCGGACTGTCTGGCACTCAAACCGATTTGCCTATGCTGCTTTAGACCAACCCATTCAATTAGCGGTAGAAGTCGTTTCAACTAATTGGGAAGACGATTACGTTGACAAACTCGACGAGTATCAACGCCTGGGCATCACTGAATACTGGATTGTAGACTATCTCGCCATCGGCAGTAGAACCTATCTCGGCAACCCTAAAATGCCCACCGTTTTTGTTTACTTGCTGGACGATGTGGGGGTGTATCAATTCACTGCATTTAAGGAAGACGATCGCATTCTTTCTCGCACCTTTCCAGAATTGACCTTAACGATGAATCAAATTTTGGATGTATAGCGAGTGCAATGGCACTTAAAGGTTTCCTTCTGGCTCTTTGTCTAAGCAAAAAGGTGGAGGCACAATGGAACTCCACCTTTTCATTTAGAGATCGAGATTAGACAAAGTTGCTAGCGTTGTTGAGGGCGCTGAGTTGAACGTTCTCAACAAAGGCGAGGCGATCGCTATTTTGCAAGATATTCACCCCATTGCCTGACTGCTGCAAGGTGAGATCGTCAAAACTGCTGACATCAAACTTAGTCGATCCAAGCTGGAAGTTACGGATGGTGTCAAATCCTGCTCCAACGGAGAGTACGACGATCTTCATGCCGCCGCCATTGAGCTGAATCACATCTGTCCCTTCGCCACTGTCAATAAAGGCATTACCTGCACCTACACTAATGGTGTCATTACCTAACCCGCCATAAATTAGGTCATCTCCACCGTTACCGTTAATGATGTCATTGCCAGCGCCGCCGTAAATGATGTCCCTTTGAGCGCCGCCATTAATGCGATCGTTGCCAGCACCGCCAATCAGGATGTCTAGACCACCATTGCCGTTGATGATGTCGTTGCCGCTGCCGCCTTCGATGCGATCGTTGCCAGCGCCACCATTGATAACGTCGTTGCCAGCGCCGCCCTTGAGGACATCGTTGCCCCCGTTGCCGTTGATATTATCGTTGCCGCCAAAGCCAAGAATGACATTGTCCGCGTTGGTGCCGTTCAGGGAATTGTTGCCGTTATTTCCCCGAATTGCGTTGTCAGGCAGCACAAATAAACTCGACAGCAACGGATCGTGGTCACTGGCTTTAGCATCAGAGTCGGCAAACTCAGTGTTGACGTGAACGATATCATAGTTAGCGGAGTCGGTCAGGCTGTCACTCACCAGAATGTGATCGAGAGCTTGAGAGTTGCCGTCGAAGATAAAAGTATACCGCTCGTCTTCTGGCAGTGTGTTGGTCAGGTTGGTCAGGTTAGTTTCGAGAATTTCTAACGGTGAGATAAATTCAAACTCGTTGAAATCTCCGACTACGACCACATTGGCATCTGGCGCGTCTGCCAAAATTTCTTCAACAAAATCGTTGACCGCTTCTGCCTGGGCCCGACGCTCATCCAGACTGCCGTTGATGTTGGGGTCTTCTTGCCCTAAGTTGGGGGCATCGCTGACGGTAGGCTGATTGCGACCAAACAGAGGGCTGCTGCCACCCTTAGAAGAAAAGTGATTGTTAACCACAGTCACTTCTTCACCGTTAAATAAGAAGTTGGCCGACAAGGGCAACCGTGAGTCAAAGAAGGGATTGTTGGGGTTGGTTTGCTGGTCTGCTGGGTCAACTACCGTTTGGAGCGATCCGGCAACAAACTCAACTCGCTCCGGGTTGTAAAGGAAGGCAGTACGAATGTTGCCCCCTGGCTGTCCACCGCTGGTTTCGTTGCCGATGAAGGGGTTGTCGATGAATTCGTACTGAATGCCGCTGATTTGTTTAATTTCGTCAATCAACAGTTGCAGCGTTGCATCGGCGCTAATAATGTCTGTAATTTCAGCGCCGTTGCTGTCTTGAACTTCCTGAAGTCCAATGATGTCGGGAGTGTTTAAGTTGTTGACAATCTGACGGGCGATCGCCTCAAACCGTCCATCTGCCACATCATCATCAATCTCATCGGGGTCACGATCATCCACCAGGTTAACGTCTTCAACTTTTGGATCGAGGTTAAGGACGTTGTAGCTAGCAACTGTGAGGCGATCGTCTGCCTGCCGAATCGTGCTGACTTCAGGCGTTAAATCTGAATTTTCAACCGGGGTGAATTGTTCAGTCACATTCACCTCAAAGTTGCCAAAGTTGTAGCCCACCACGCCAGTCACATTTCCCAGACGCGCACCCGTATCAACGCTCACCCGAAAGTTGGGTAAAATGCCGCTGTCAAACTGGATTTGCACCCGCTCTGGGTTGAAATCGTCAGGGGAAATGTTGAGTGTGCCGCGATCGCTCAACCCCGTTGCGCTTGCGCCATTATCAACAACGGCGTATATCTCGCCAAAACGGTTAGTGCCGCTGACGGCTAGCGCATCCTGAACCGTGACACGCATTCCCTCAAGGCTTTCATAAAAATCGAGACCATCTTCAACGGGGTCATAGGTGCCGCCCCCCTGCTGCACGTTGTAAGGTGCTGTTTGGTCATTGTCGATAATTTGGTTGGGTGGAACGCGACCTCCTGCGCCCAAAATCACCGCACTGGGCAACGCATTTCCAGTAGACAGCACATCAATCGTCAGAGAGCCGCTGATTTGAGTAGTAGACAGGTTGCCTGTAGAGACTCCACCGGGGGTAAATTCGGAAACCCGTCCAGCAAGGCGCAGTTCGTCTCCCACACTCACCGTGGGACGAGAACTGGTAAATACAAAGATGCCATCTGAGGTAGCAATATTATTATCTCCGATGGGGTCTTGCAGGTAAAACCCATTGGAATCAACCGCCGTTACAATCCCCGTTGTGGTGACATCCTGACCAACCAGCGGTGACGTGTGAGAAGCTCCCTGAATTTCATAGATTCGTCGAATGGCAGGAGGCTCTGGCTCTGGTTCTGGCTCTGGCTCTGGACTTGTGCCACTGTAGCTGCCCAGCCCATCAAAGGTATCTGTCGCAAAACCATCCCACTCCAGGCTGGGGTCAAAGGAGTCAAAGGGGTTTGTATCTCCCATCGTGATGCTAGTTTTGCGCCGCAGAGTATTGTCAGCCGTGCTAGTTAAACCAGTTCCCCATTCTGTTCCCGGATCAAAGCCAATTTGACCGATCGCATCCACAACAGCGCCGCTTGCTCCGCCCTTCCGCAGCACAACGGCATCGTCACCATTAAACCAACCTGAACCATTCGTCTGGTCTGCCTGCGCCAAAATTACAGAACTGGCGCTGCTTTGAGCCAATACAAAAACGTCTCCGTTAGCAACTGTGCCCGTCAGGGGAATGGTTAATCCTGCGGTTGTGTTGCCGTTGAAGTACATTTGCACAACGTAACCTGCTGCCGCCAAATCAACTGCGGCTCCAGTATTGTTATAAATTTCAAGCGCTTTGTTGTTACTGGAACCCTCGACATACTCTGAGAAAAATAAGTCCGCCATCCGTTTTTCCTTCAGTAAAGAATGTGACGTTTCAGAAGATTCAGTACGCAAACTTGAGACAGTAAACCTGAGGCAGGCAAACTGAACCCCAGGGCAAGCAAAAGTCTTCCCTGGAGTGAGGAGATATTGTGAGGGCGATCGCGCTTCCTAAACACATCCCGTTTGAAAGCCCCACCCTTACCTCTAAAATTCGCCCGATGATTGCAAAATCTGCATTTCAGGCTAACTTGCCTTAGCAAAGTAGCATCTGGTTCTGGGAAACGTTAAGTCAACCAGATCACACCAACTATCAAGATTGTGTGAATTTATACAATTTAGAAGCGATTTAAAAGCGAGCGCCTCTTTGAGCAGCATTCTGTTGGGGCTGTGCTTTTAGCCCAGGAGCGCGTAGGAGAAGTTTGCTGCTTCTCAAAAATTCCCTAAGAAGTCGATGCCCAAATTTGGGATAGAATACTGAATCGCTGGCACTAGGCAGATATCGCGGATCAGATCTGCGACTTCTCAAAGAAGTCGCAGATCTCAACCTCCTACTCAAACCACTTCACCTTTTAGAGCGATTCATGGCACACTACCAAATTGCGTTGCTTCCTGGCGATGGCATTGGACCCGAAATTATGGCAGTCGCGGTAGATGTGCTAAAGCGGGTGGGGCAACAGCTTGAGATTCAGTTTGAGTTTCAGGAAGCGCTGATGGGTGGGGCAGCGATCGACGCAACGGGAAGTCCTTTACCTGCCAAAACGCTGGAGATTTGCCGCAACAGCGATGCCGTTCTGCTGGCGGCGATCGGCGGCACGAAATGGGATCCTCTGCCAAACGATCAGCGACCGGAACGCGGGCTGTTGGGTTTGCGAGCGGGACTGGGACTGTTTGCAAATTTGCGTCCCGCTCAGATTTTGCCGCAGTTGGTTGATGCTTCGACCCTGAAGCGTGAGGTAGTCGAAGGCGTAGACATTATGGTCGTGCGGGAGCTTACAGGCGGAATTTACTTTGGGCAACCGAGGGGAATTTTTGCGACTGAAACGGGCGAAAAGCGCGGTGTCAATACGATGGTCTATAGCGAGTCAGAGATCGACCGCATTGGACGAGTCGCATTTGAGACGGCTCGAAAGCGCAGCAAAAGACTTTGCTCTATCGATAAATCTAATGTGCTGGAAGTGTCGCAACTGTGGCGCGATCGCATCACTCAACTTTCCCAGGAATACCCCGACGTAGAGCTATCTCACTTATATGTAGATAACGCCGCCATGCAGCTTTTGCGCTATCCTAAGCAGTTTGACACCATCGTTACCGGGAATTTATTTGGCGACATTCTCTCAGATGCGGCGGCAATGCTCACGGGCAGTATCGGGATGTTGCCGTCTGCCAGTTTGGGAGCTTCTGGCCCTGGTGTATTTGAGCCAGTTCACGGATCTGCGCCCGATATTGCCGGACAGGACAAGGCAAACCCGATCGCCCAGGTTCTTAGTGCGGCAATGATGTTGCGCTATGGGCTGAATGAACCGGAAGCCGCCAACCGGGTTGAACAGGCAGTTTTGAAAGTATTGGATCAGGGCGATCGTACAGGCGATATTATGTCAGCGGGAATGAATCTGCTCGGCTGTCAGGCAATGGGAGCGGCGATCGTTCAGGCATTGGGTTAAATCCTGATCGAATAACTTTATGGCAGAGCTTGCCGAACTCTTGCTGTAATGGGGCAAATCAACTAGAGTCTAGCTAACGAAAGTGAGGGTAGGTGGGTGGTGTATACATCACAACAAAGCATTGTTCAGCAGAGCGTCAAGCCAGGTGCAGGCACTCAGGTACCGAATCGAATTGAGCCGATGGATTTTTCAGCGCTGCTTGATCCGTCACTGTTGCAGGCAGCCCGACAGATTTATCGCACCTTTTACGAAGTTCACCCAGACCAGGAGCGCCCACTGGGAGTGGCGATCGATCGCTTTACCCATCGCGGCAAACTGATTTTTACCGGAAAACCTGTTCTCCTGCCGCAGGAATGCTTTGTGCCGCTCAACCAGATTGAGTCAGAGATACGGTGATGAAGAGCGGTTGTTGTCCAGCTTAAAGAACTGCAATACGTCCTTCCAAAATTAGTTCACTGATGATCTCAGCCCTGATTGCTGTCTGCTTTGAGACGATTCTACTGTCAGGTTCTCCAGCATTAGCACAGGTGGCTATTCCCCGACAGGCTAGTGAGCTTGAAGTAGAAGCAGATCGTTTGTTAGAGCTAGGTCAAGAACAGGGGTATGAGCGATCTGAGGCGGCAGTGCAAACGTTACAGCAGGCGAGAATGCTGTACCAGGAACTGACCCACTCCCGTTTCTGACACCCCTACCTGTACGCACTTCTACTCCGTTCCTCATACCTCGAATTCCACCCTACACCCCTCCCCCTGCCACTGAATCGTCACCTTTGCCTCTACTGCCACCCCCTACAACTTATCCACGAAACAGCTTATAGAGCTTTTGCCAAAATTGCGCTCATCTAGCCCCAATTTCCCTCATGGAATGGCTATTTTCAGGATTAACCAGTCTGATTGTGTTCATTTTGGGAGCCTGCATCGGCAGTTTCCTGAATGTCGTCATCTACCGCATTCCGGCTGGGCTATCGCTACTGTTTCCGCCATCTCGCTGCCCAAGTTGCCTGCGTCGCTTAAAAAGTTATGACAACGTTCCGGTGTTGGGCTGGCTGTGGCTGCGGGGACGCTGCCGCTATTGCAAAACGCGCATTCCAGTCCGCTATCCGCTGGTCGAAGCTGCTACCGGACTGCTGTTTGTCTGGGTGTTTTGGACGTTTAGCCTGCCTCTGCCCGCTCTGGGTTACTGGGCATTTCTAAGCTGGCTGCTGGTGCTGGCTCTGATTGATTTGGATACGATGACGTTGCCCAACTCACTCACCCAACCCGGCTTAATCGTCGGGCTAACGTTTCAGGTGGGAGTCGGTTGGGTGAATGATCCCACTCTGGCAAGCATAACCAGCCAACTGATGACCGGAATTTTGGGAGCTGTCATTGGGCTATGGCTATTTGACCTGATCACTGTTGTGGGATCAATGGCATTTGGTCAAACGGCAATGGGCGGCGGTGATGCCAAGCTAGCCGCCATGATGGGAGCCTGGCTAGGTTGGAAATTGCTTTTGTTGGCGAGCTTTTTAGCCTGTGCGGTAGGGGCATTTGTGGGGGGAGGGGTGATCGCCCTCGGACTCCTCAATCGCCGTCAACCCATGCCCTTTGGCCCCTTTCTAGCGCTAGGTGCCCTAATCGCTACCTTCTTTGGAGAAGTGATTTTGTCTACTTACTTTGATATCTTTTTCCCTGCAATCTAAATCTCATTTGCGGGTTCTTCTAGACGTTGGATGATCGGGTGTTGCTGAATGCGAGTATGATTTGCGGGCATCAATTCCATCTGTAGGGGTGTTTAGCGAAACGCCCCTACGCAACTCATATCTCAAATCAGCAACACCAATGATCGTGATTCTGTCTAGTCCTAGCTTCCAAGCCCGTTTGTTGAGGGAGCGAACTTGGTCATGCGAGAATTCCATATATAGCTGTAGTCAGCTAGGTTAGGACAAGGACATTTTGGCGGCGCGGCGGAGCCGCGCCGCCAAAATGTCCTAATCAATATGGCTACCGCTATAGAACTGATCATCCATAGCCTTAATTCTGTGGGGTTCCGCAATGCTTTACCCAACCTACTAATCCCCAATAACCAATAACCAACGACCAACCCGCCTCTGGTAAAATCGTGCAATGACCTGGATCAATCTAAAAAACACAGCAACCCGTTGGGAAGCCGATCTGATGCAGCAAATGTTAGAAGCGCATCAGATCCCTGCCCGTGTGCTTAATCAAGGGAGTGCGCCCCACTTTGGCTGCGGCACTCCTGCCGTTCTCCAAGTTCTCTTGCAAGATCGATGGACGGCGCTGCTGCTGCTCAGCCCAATCGAAGAAAATACCGCTACGTCAACCGAAGTTTTAGAATAAAGTTTGTTCTCTTGCGCTTCAATTACTATTAACCCCCAATCTAATTGGCTTTAAGAAATGTCTTTGTTCGACTGGTTCGCAAATCGCCGTAAATCAAGTCCGATCAGCAAAGAGCGGCAAGAAAGAGAAATCGCTGACGGTCTCTGGAGTAAATGTCCTTCCTGTGGGGTACTCACCTATACTAAAGACCTACGAGCAAATCAAATGGTCTGCCCAGAGTGTGACCACCACATTCGCATCTTTAGCGACCAGCGGGTACAACAGCTAATTGACGCTAACACCTGGAAGCCGCTGGATGAGGATGTTTCTCCTGTTGATCCGCTGAAGTTCCGCGATCGCAAGGCTTATGGCGATCGCATTCGTGAGATTCAGGAAAAAACGGGCTTAACCGATGCCGTTCAAACCGGGTTGGGGCAGCTTGAGGGCTTACCCGTTGGGCTGGGCGTAATGGACTTCCGCTTTATGGGCGGCAGCATGGGGTCAGTCGTCGGCGAAAAACTCACCCGCCTGATTGAGCGATCGACCTGGGAACGCATTCCCGTTGTTATTGTTTGCGCTTCGGGCGGGGCGCGAATGCAGGAAGGGCTATTGAGCCTGATGCAAATGGCTAAAATTTCAGCCGCTTTAGAGCGCCATCGGGAAGCTAGACTGCTTTATGTTCCCGTGCTGTCACATCCTACGACTGGCGGTGTGACGGCTAGCTTTGCCATGTTGGGTGATGTCATTTTGGCAGAACCGCAGGCGACAATTGGTTTCGCAGGCAGGCGCGTAATCGAGCAAACCCTACGCGAAAAGCTGCCCGATGACTTTCAGACGGCTGAGTACCTGCTGGCTCATGGCTTTGTCGATGCGATCGTGCCTCGAACCCAGCTTAAGAAGACTCTGGCGCAGTTGATTCGACTGCATCAACCTGTGGATACCGTGTCCTCACTGAGCCATATTTCTGCAATTCCTGACTCGCTGCCTGTCAGAACGCACACTCCGGAGTAGTGGTTAGGGCAGGGACGATCGCGCTCAGTCCAGATAAAATCTGAATCAAACCTGTAGGGGCGATCGCCGCCCCCCCAATACCTATTTCAACAATCCTGATCGAAAATCTCTCCATCAGGTAGCGTGGTGTGACAAAATCTAGCGCTGCCAAACCTGACTCCCTTCACAATTGCCTGACGCAAATTAGTGCTAAACAAATTCACTCCAAACAAAGTGGAATCGGTCAAATCAGCCTTGCTTAGATTTGCCTGCTGCAAATTTGCTGCCATCAGGTTCGCGCCACTTAGATTTGCGCCGCTCAAATCGGCTCCCCGGAGATTGACTGCCCGCAAATCTGTATTTTGTAAATCTGCATTTTTCAGGTCACAGCCAAGACAACTCCGACTTTCCAACAGATGGCTCAGCGCGTCAGAATTTGCTGCCTGCGCGGGCAAAACAAAACAAAAGAGAGTCAAAAGAAAAGCGGCTACTCCAATGCCGAACCTCATATTTTCCTCCGTTGACAACTTCTGCTCAAGGGTGGGCTAGGGTGCTACGTGTCTTAAGCAGAACGTTTTCGCGCAGCCGGGGCTTTCACACGAAAACGTATCCTAAGGTAATGCACGTAGCGCTATACTTGCTCATGTTTGCAGTTTAATTTTTGGATCAACCCATTGACAGAGTTAAAAGAACAGTATTTCTGAATAAAATCATACTGCAATTTTGCCAAGTTGCCAAAGCTACAAAACCCGTGCGAAGAAATTTTGACCCAGAGGCTAACCCCAACTTAGAAACGTACACCGATCCTGGTTTGGAGCAGGTTGTAAGCCGACTCTCCCAGCGGCTAGAGAGGGACACCTTAATTCAGCAAACAACCAACCACTTGCGAGATTTGCTCCAGGTCGATCGCGTAGTTTTGTACTATTTTTACCGTCAGTGGAAAGGGCAGGTCACGTTCGAGTCACTCAGTTCAAGTAAGTTCTCGATTTTTGGCTCGACGGGCCCCGATCAGTGCTTTAACGGTGAATACGCTGCAATGTATGAGGCAGGGCGAGTAAGGGCGATCGCTGACATTGAGATAGAACCCATCCATCCCTGCCATCGAGAATTCCTACGCAGCATGAGAGTTCGTGCCAACCTTGTCGTTCCAATTCTCAGCCACTCCGAACTTTGGGGGCTATTGGTTGCCCATCACTGCCAGACCTCTCGCTCTTGGCTCCCGTCGGAGATCGCGGCCATGCAGGAGGGTGCCGAGAGACTGGCTGCGGCTCCGTCGATTCAAAATAGCTAGCGAGCGATCGCTTTTAATTTTTTCCTAGATTAAATTCTTGCAGTTTCAAATACATTCATAGTCTACGAAACAGCCCTCTCTAGATTTGTAGAAGTCATTAGTAATCACCTTCCTTTGGGCAATCTTAAAGGTAAATTATTTCACCCGCCTTATGTCAGTCTTCAAACGTCCGCTCAGCTTCCTGAAGCGCAATGTTCAAAAAGCTTCAGGAATTTCTGCTGTCCCATCGTCAGCGCTACAGCCGCCCACAGCCACACCACAGCAGCCCAAAACCCTCGCTCAGCTAGAGCAAGAAATGGCAGCAGAGGCACAAGTCCTGCGGACGCGACCGATGCGACATTCTCCTAATAAGCTTGGGCGAACGTTTAACAAAATTAAATGGACAATCATTTTGCTTGGTGTACCGGCTAGCATCGTTTGGTTTGTGAACTTGCCCTACCCAATGATTCGCCGTCCGGTAGCGCGAACGGCTCCCATTTTGCTGCTGCCCAGCTACATCAGCATGGACAATCATTATCGGCAGGCGATCGCCTTCACAGAACAAGCCGAGCAGCTAATTAACAACGCCACCAGCGCCGCCGACATCGACCTGGGAGAGCAAAAAGTCGAGCAAGCACAGGAAAGCCTGAACGCTTTGCCAATCGGGTTTCTCAACGACTTCCCAGAATATCGCTACTGGTGGTACGACTGGCGCTTTAGCCGCAGCCAATTCGATGACGCTCGTAGACGAGTTGGGCGACTAGAAGTTGTAGTCTTTCAAGAAAAAAACGCTCAGGCAGCTTTGTTTGATGCAGAGCAAGCACTGAATGCAGCAAAACAGCAGTATCAGCAGGCAACTACACCCGTTGACAAAGGAGTGGCGATCGCCGCTTGGCAATCTGCCCTCGACCAGCTTGCAGAAATTCCTGGTCAAACCCTTGCAGGTAGAACTGCTCAACAGAAGTTGGTTGCCTACGAGCGGGATTTTCAAGAATTGGTAGGGCTTCTAGCTGGAAATGAGCGGGTTAATAGAATGATTCAGGGTGCGAGACATTTTGCTGGGAGAGCAGCTCAGGCAGGGCAAAACCCACCCCACACCGTTGATGAATGGCAGCAGGTTGAATTCCTTTGGCAAGAGGCAATTGATCGACTTGAAAAAATTAGCGAAGACGATTCAGGTTATTCTGTTGTGCAGCCTATCCTGGCGGAGTACAAACAAAATCTAAGTACAATTCAGCTTCGACGACAGGCTGAATACGATTCTGTTCAGGCTTTTCAAGAAGCACAAAATCAAGTTGTTAGATTGCAATCTACTGCTGGTAGCGATGATATCTCTTATGAGGTTAGCCAACTTCAGAGAGTTATTTACACCCTGGAGCGGGTACAAAACGGCACTACTGTCTATTTAGAATCTCAAAGTTTGCTGTTATTCGCTCAAAATAAGCTCAGCCAGATTCAACCTCAGTAATTTAAGAATGGGAGAACCATACGGCTAAACGAGTGCATTGCAGTGAGTAGGGGCGCAGCATTCGGTAGCTATCCTATGGTTTTCAATACAATCCTTGCCCGAATGCTACGCCCTACAGAATTCGCATCACTTCAGCTATGCCATTCCACTACGGTACGATGAAGGGATGAATTTTCGGCTAGGGTGCGCGATTTGGGCTTACAAGGAGTGGGTGGGCGACCTGTTTCCATCAGGAAGCCGTGCGTCTGATTTTTTACAGCTATACAGCCGCCGATTTACAGCAGTTGAGGGCAACACCACGTTTTATTCCATTCCTGGCACTGAAACGGTGCAGCGGTGGGCAACGGAGACACCTCCTGGCTTTAAGTTTTGTTTGAAGTTACCGAGAGATGTGACGCATCAAGGATTGCTGGTGCCTCAGATCGGCAGGGCGATCGCCTTCCTAGAACAGATGCAGGGATTGGGCGATCGCCTCGGACCCATCTTTGCTCAACTGCCGCCCAGTTACAGCCCCGCTAGTCTAGATGACCTGTGCAAATTTCTTGCTGCCTGTGCCACTCAAACGCCACTAGCCGTCGAAGTTCGTCATCCTGACTGGTTTCAACCTGCTTATGCCAATCAATTTAATGCACTGCTAGAAAGCTTGGGCGTTGGGCGCGTTCTGCTTGACACTCGCCCGATTTACGAATGTCCCGACGATCCGCAGCTTAGTTCCGAGCGACGCAAACCCAAAGTGCCCTTACAGCCCGTCGTGACGACAGACTTCAGCCTGATTCGCTATATCAGCCACCCTGAACAGCAGACGAATCAAAGGTTTTTGGCAGAGTGGGTGACTCACATTGACCAGTGGCTACGTCGGGGAAAACAGATTTATTTCTTTGTGCATTGCCCTGTAGAGGCGCGATCGCCCGCCACCGCCCGCCACATCCAGCAGCTACTAGAACAGCACGGTGCGCCTGTTCCAGTATTGCCCTGGAATGCGATCGCCCCTTCCCCCTCACAACTCAGCCTATTTTGATCCTGGGGGCACACTCTGCTCTCCTCATCCCTCATCCCCCATCCCCCCTCCCCTTGATAAGATAGTTTCAGGTCACAATTGATGCAGTCAGCACAGGGGGGTCACTATGGCTTCAGATGAAAAAAACATTGTTCCAACTGAGTCTTTTCAAGAGTTTCAGGCTCAACCGGAATCCGCACTAGCCAAAGGAGAGCGTCAGCAGCTTTCGCTTTACCGCAAATCCCAGTCCCCTTTACCTAATAACCGACCGATCGCCGACAACAATGTTGATAACCCGGACGAATTGATGGGTTATTTGGATTAGGGATAAGGCATCCTGATCGCCCAATCCAACCTGCCCTAGCTTATGCCTTTTGCCGTTTCTGCCACGAGCAAATCGACTATATCTTCCATGCTGTTTCGGCGCTGGTATGCCTGCCGCTGGCGGTCTGCACTGATTCCATGCTGTAGGGTGTGTTGAACCAGTTGCGAGACTTCATCCCAATCTCCCTGAGCTTCTAGAGCAGGTTTAACAAAATTCAGTAGTTTGTCAATCATGTCGTCAGCCGGAATCGCCCGTTTATCAATTACGTCGATCAGATGCTCTGTGATGCCGTGACGGGCAGCGTGCCAGTGAGCAGCCCGCAAAATCTCAGGGCGAACGTCTGTAAAGGGCTGATTTTGAATTACCTCGGTATAGCAGGTTTGCGCCAGGGCACGAGTTAAGCCTGCAACCATAACGGCTTCATCAATGGTGGTGCATACGTCTGTAACGCGAAATTCAATAGTGGGAAAGCGTTCTGAGAGGCGAACATCCCAGTAGATTTTGGTGCCGTCTTTGATCGTTTCGGTGGCAATTAAGTCTTGAATCAGAGCGTCATAGTCTGCCTTAGACTCAAACGCCAGGGGTAAACCAGCCATTGGCCAGCGGCTCCAGAGTTCTGTGCGATAGCTGGAATAGCCTGTGTCTTCACCCTGCCAAAAGGGAGAGCCTGCTGCTAACGCCAGTAGAGGAGACAGCCACAGACGGGCGCGATTCATGACCTGAACCGCAATTTCGCGATCGCTCACTCCTACATGAACATGACAGCCAAAAATAATCAGGTCGCGCATCAACTGCTGATAGTCTGCAACCAACCCCTGGTAACGCTCTCTGGGTGTCACCTGCTGTTTTGCCCAATCAGAGAAGGGATGCGTTCCGGCGGCGGCAATTTGGCTGCCGTTTTTGGCGGCGGCGGCAATCACCGTTCCTCTCAGGCGAATCAGTTCCGAGCGAACCTCTGCAAGCGTGTGACAAACTTTTGTAGCAATTTCGATTTGAGAAAGGTAAACTTCGGGCTGCACGGTGTCGCCCAGCATCTCTTGGGCGTTTGCTAAAATCTGGGGTCCGTGAGGACACAGTTCGCGGGTGATCGGGTCGATAATCTGATATTCTTCTTCGACACCGAGGGTGAATTCTTGGGCTTGGGGTGACATATCAGAGATCTCCTGGTTAAGTGCGATCGCCCCCAAAGCCCCCAAAAATGTTCTCTTCGCACGGGTGGGCAGCGATGAGTTTGAGCCTATGCATGATTGTAAGAGACGAGGCGGAGAACCTACCGTCTTGTCTGAACAGTGTTAGGGCGATGGTAGACGAAATGGTGGTGCTAGATACGGGGTCAACCGATGAAACGGTGGCGATCGCCCAATCTCTCGGCGCACGGGTGCATCACTTTAGCTGGTGTGATGACTTTTCAGCCGCCCGCAATGCCGCGCTTCAGTACGTTACGAGTGATTGGGTGCTGGTTTTAGACGCAGATGAACGGCTAGAACCAGGAATTGTGCCTCAACTTGATCAAGTGATGCAGCTAGAAACTGGTTTGGTCGTGAATCTGGTGCGTTATGAAGTGGGTGCGGCACAGTCGCCCTATTCGCTGGTATCACGGCTGTTTCGCCGTCATCCTAAGCTCCAGTTTTCGCGTCCCTATCACGCAATGGTGGATGATAGCGTTGCAGCAATTCTCCTGGATGAACCGCAGTGGCAGGTGATTGAGTTGCCAGACATAGCAATTTTGCACGAAGGCTATCAGGCGGGGGCGATCGTCAGCCGCGACAAACTCCAGAAAGCCCGACTGACAATGGAGCGATTTCTGGTCAAACATCCTGGTGATCCCTACGTTTGCAGCAAACTGGGAGCGCTGTACGTGCAGATTAATCAAACCAGCTACGGAATTGAACTGTTGGAGCGCGGCTTAAAGTCTACGCAAGCTGATCCCCCAATTTGCTATGAGTTGCACTATCACCTGGGCATTGCCTACAGCCGCTTGCAGCATCTTGACCAGGCAGCCATGCACTATCAACGGGCAATTCAGCAGCCGATTTTGCCCCGCCTGAAGCTAGGAGCCTACAACAACTTAGGAAATTTACGCAAAGCAAAGAGCGATCTCACTGGAGCCAAAGCCGTTTACGAGCAGGCGCTGCGGGTTGATCCCAGGTTCGCAATGGGTCACTACAATCTGGGCATGACGCTCAAGGCAATGGGGCAACTGGAGGAGGCGATCGCCCACTACCAGCAGGCAATCCAGCTTAACCCCAACTACGCCGAAGCTTACCAAAATCTGGGCGTAACGCTGCTAAATCTGGGCAAGGTGGTGGAGAGTTTAGCTGCTTTTGAACGGGCGATCGCCCTGCACCAACAGCACAACCCTAACGAAGCGCAACGCTTGCGTCAGGGTTTACAGGAAATGGGATTCCAAGTTTAATCAGGCGTATGGCAGGGTATTCTCGTCAGCCATGATCGGGAAACGATACCATGAATATATTTTCGATCAGTAGACTTTTTAAACGTGATACAAAGCTTATAAAGCTTTAACTGGGATAGTACTTAACGTAAAAATTTGTGGCATAAAGAATTAGGAATTTTAGCAATAAAGGCTGTATGAGAATCAACTGAAGGGGTGAAAACAGTAGTGTCTTTGTTGAGCTGAATTAAGATTGATCCTCCACAACATTGCTTACTGCTCTGTCCTTTCGCAGGTAAATCACCAAGATGCTTAAAATCACTATCAGGTAGGTCAGCAGAACATTTTTTCGACAATTGAGTGCATACAATGTGAGTTTCTGGCACGGCTGATAAAACGCCTTCTATGATTTCATCGTTTGGGTTGTTATGGCGATTTCTGTCAATTGAAAAAATCACTAATCGAGGTTTTACTAATTTACACAACTGCCGAGCAAATTTCTTGCAATCCACACGAGAACCCGGTTTACCTCCATGATGTGGAAAAACCAGAATATCAGCTTGTATATCAGTTCCTTCCTTAACTAAATTGTCCAATCCGATCTGATCTAAATCTCCTGCTAAAATGGCGATTTTTCGAGTACTAAGCTCCAAACAAATAACTGCTGACATAGAGTTTGGGTGCAGTTTCTTACCCGACAAGTCTTTTCCACCCACACCTGCTAATGCTAGCTCAGGAACTGGAGCAAGTATTTGGATGCTAACTTGTCCAACATTGTGTCTACCAGTCGTTGCTGTTGTCAGTTGCGCTTCTATATTTACTCCAGAACGTTTTCTTGCGTCCCTTAGCGCGATGCACACGTCTCTCCAAATTTCAGTATTTCTTAGCCAATCAGAGTTGAGATGGATATTATTAACTTTAATACTTTCATCCAACAACAACTGAGGAAGACCAGCAATATGGTCTTGATCAGCATGGGAGATTAAGACATGAGAAATTTCTTTAATGCCAAGATCACTCAATGTTTCCGGCAACACAGAACCAGGAGGGCAGTCAATAAGCACTGTACCCTGTGTGTCTCTTAATAATGCACAATTACCATGTCCAACATCTAGAATGATTAGCTCAGGAGATTCCATCAATCTGCTCTAGTTCGGGGGCTATTTCAAAGTTAGTAAAGTATAAGTCCTCAGGGTTTTCAGCACCACTATTAACATTAGCAATAAGGCGATTACCTAATTTTGGCTGAAAATCTAAAATCCATTCACGAATGAGGGATAATGGCAATCGTACAGCTTTATGAGGATTCCAGCTTGAGATAATTACATCTACAACTTCCTCACCAGATTCTTGTCCAACATCAACTAGCCTTACTATATTTCTATACGGTTTTCTATCGCTTGAAACATTGCCATCGAATTCTAGCAAGCAAATTCTCATGCCTTGCTCTATGGTAGATGCAACTACATCATCCTTGTTCAGAAGTACAGGGATTTTGTGCCTCCATTTTCTAATAGATACATCACTATCCATGTCGTAAAACTGTGTATCTAACAGTGCGGGTATCTTCCGATCATACAGAGCAGCTACTAGATCTGAACCATAAAAGCTAGCAAGACCAGATTTACCTAAGCGATGATCACATAAAACTCCATAAGTATCCTCAGGTATTTGTGACATTAAATCATCAATTCTTTGAAAGGAACCTTCAACGATTAAAACTGGCTCATAACCTGCATCCTTAACTTCCCAAGCTACTGTTTCAGCAAAATCCTTTTCATCATCAACAACGATGATCTTATTCTTCCTATTTAGCAACTTAGGTGAAGAACTTTCAGCGAGTGTACCTACTAATTTAGTTGTCATAGATTTCTCACCAAGGGTAAATTAACTACAAATTCTGCACCGCCTAGTTCACCATTAGCAAGTGCCCATATTTGTCCTCCAAGGTCAGTTACAGAATCTTTGACTATAGTAAGTCCCAGACCTGTTCCTCCTGGCGTAGCTGTTCGCCCAGGCAACCAAATTTCATCTAGGTCTAAACCTTTAATTCCAGAAGCATTATCTAGAAATCGTAGCTCTACATAAGTTGTTGTTATTACTGTATAGATCACTATCTGGCGATTTTCACAAGGAGCATCTTTGGCATTAAAGGCATTGATCGAATTAGTCATAAAATTAACAAGAATTGTTTCTAGCAGGGCAATACTGCCGCGAACTAAAGGTGTACTATCAGTCAGGACAGTTTTTACATCTACCTTTGCCTCTTCTAAAAAGGGCTTAAATAGCTCAATAACTTCGGCAATTACTGCATGAATATCAACAGTGCTTGACCGCCGCTTTGTTCGTTTTAGTAAATGTAGAGGAAATTTAGCAAAACTCTTTAGCGAGTTGGCAGCTTTATAAAGCATTTCGACAGGCTGCTTTAAGGTTTTAACGTACTGTTCTCCTAAAAACTTCTGCCCTTGATTCTCGATACGCTTAGTAGCTCGCTCAACTATTGAAACTGGCTTTCCTGACTCATGGGCAAACACTGCGGCAGTTGTGCCTGCTGTTGCCAAACTACGGTAAAGCTGCACATCTTCTTGTAACACTTGGGTTTCTCGTTCTTTGACCTTTTCGTATTCTTGGATTACTTTCAGTACTTGGGTGCGAGCGGGTTGAGGAATTTCTAATGCTGCAATGGTTTGCTCAATTCTAGTTTTAGCTTCTTCTATACTGTCACGAGAATTTTTTTTGTTCTGATTACGTTTTTTCTCGGCCAGCTTCAAGCGCTCCTTATCCATCCACCTAAGAGCATCAATCGCAAACTGTCTTAGCTCAGAAAATTCCTCGCTTTCAATAAAGCCCAAACGATCAGTTTTCTGAATCAAGATATCATGTGGATCATCCACGATTACCCGACCAATTACGGTACTGGTTGAAGGACGTTCATCTGCTGCTCTCGCTCTTGATAGGTTAATTTCTAGCCAGTCATTACCTGGATCTCCATAAGGTTTAACTCGCAAACCTCGGTGGTAAAGATGAACCCCTCCTACGGTCGATAACCAATTTCTAATCTCTTCAATTGTTGCTGTTCTTTCTCTTCCTGAAAACGTTTGAGATCCTAGTACAAATATCCATACTTGAAGAGTTGCTGCAACCGTATTGTACGGAGTTTCTCGTTTACTGTAGGAACCCAGGTCTTCAATCGAGAACAGGACATCTCCCTTCCAATCCACTAACTTTGCTTCGGCTTTGCCATTACCATGCAAAGATGCACTGAGTTGGTATTCTGCATCTTCAAAATAAGCTTCTTGCACTCGTTTTTCCAATTCGTCAAATCCAGGTGCAATTAGCCTTGGACGAAACCCAGTTTTACTACCAAATGGATCAGCTAACAGAAGTAATTCCCTGGCTAGCCGTTGTATTTCGCGTTTGCCCAGCTTGTATCGTAAATTCTGGATGATAGTATCAGTGCCTTGGGGTTGCTGAGTTTTCTGCTTCGCGATACCAAAAGTAATATCTTCAACCACCTTTGCCTCGGCAAAATCTTCCCAAGCAATAGAGAGAGCGTATTCAATCTCAGGTTCACTGACTGGTCTAGTTTTTAGATCAACATGAGACCCCTGCCGTAGTGCAGCTAATCTACCTAACCCTTTATCTCCAACAGGTAAACGTCCCAATTGAGTAGGTAAACGAGCAGCTTTCCTAGAGCGTCCGATGACGAGCCAACCATCAGATATTGCATTCAAATCCATGCCAATGCCATTATCCGATACAATTAGGGAACCACCAATTGCATCAGTATTTATTAGCCTTACTACGCATTCCGTTGCGTCCGCATCATAGGAATTCTTTACTAATTCCATAATGCCTTGGTCTGGGTTTGGAATAAGTTCCTCACCTAGTCTGCTCAGAATGTCTGGCGAGAACTTGAAGTGCATCAGTAGGCTTTTAAGATTGATTGGGTAATATAGGCACTTCTATCATACTTAACCTCACTGAACTAAGCTCTAATGTTAAATAATCTCGGACTCTACCCTCTGCGCTGTAAATTCGTTGATTATCCCTTAACGCTACCCTTGATCAAGTACTTTATCCTCCTCAGAAGCTATGCTGACTTGCCAATGTTGCTTCTAGCTCAATTAACTCATCCTTCATCCTTCATCCTGACACATGAGTGATTTGCCTGGTATGTTGAGTAATTTAATTAGTGAATCTGATCGTGCGAACCAGGCTACATTAATTGTGGGAGCGGGTCAGGGAATTGGGCTGGAGTTTGTGCGGCAGTTTTTGCAGGGCGATCGCACCAATCATCTCTTCGCCACCTATCGCAACCCAGAATCAGAACTGCTGTCCATCAACGATCCCCGCTTACGCTGCCTGCCTCTAGACATCACCGAGGAAGCTCAAATTGCTACCGTCATCGACAAAATTAAAACTGAAACAGCTACCCTGCATACGGTGATTAACTGCGCTGGGGTGCTGCACGATGGCGCAATGCAGCCAGAAAAAAGCTTGCGGCATCTCAACTCAGAACAGTTGGTGCGCTATTTTCAGGTCAACAGCATTGGAGCCGTGCTGCTGGCAAAACATCTTCAACCGCTGTTGAAACATGGCGATCGCGCCCTTCTAGCGACGATTTCTGCCAAAGTAGGCAGCATCGGCGATAACCAGCTCGGCGGATGGTATGGCTACCGGGCTTCTAAAGCGGCACTGAATATGTTCATGCGAACCACCGCAATCGAATATCGGCGTACTTGCCCGAAGGCGATCGTGGTGACGCTGCATCCAGGCACAACAGATACTCAGCTATCTCGTCCGTTTCAACGCAGTGTACCGCCTGAGAAGCTGTTTTCTTGCGATCGCACCGTTCGTCAACTGCTAGCCGTCCTCGATCAGCTTCAGGAAAGCGACAGCGGCGAGTTCTTTTCCTGGAATGGCAGTCGGTTACCCTGGTGAGAGGGAAGGGGTTGCGGTTTTACCAGGGGCTGCCGATCAGCGTGAATGATGCCCAGTAGAACGGATGCGATAGGTCTTGAGTTTCATTTCTCACCACTCCCTCTGGTAAGGATATTGTTTCTGAGCGGGAGCTATAGATTTGACCGTCTTGCAGCCGTACCTCGCCCTTGAGCATAGCAATCTGAGTTTGTCGCAGTGCTTCTGCCTTAATCGGAACTTGGCGCAACTGGCTGTAAAACTCGGTCATTAGGGCTAGCGTTCCCTCATCGCTGACATACCAGAGGCTAGCCAGTGCCGACTTTGCGCCAGACTGCACCGCTAATCCGGCAAAGCCCAACTCCGCCTGATCGTCTCCTAACGCAGTCCGGCAAGCGCTCAAAACCAGCAATTCTAAAGGAGGGTCATTCAGCCCTAGCTGGCGAATTTCGTTCAGCCGCAATTTTTGATTCCAAAACTGAATGTAGGATTCTTCCAGTCCACCGGGTCTAAATTCGCCGTGCGTTGCCAGATGCAGAATGCCATAGGGACGCTGTTCTCGCTGCTGTCTGAGGTTTTGCACAGTGAATTCGGCATTCAGGAAAATCTTACCGGGCCAAAGGTCTTGCACAATTGTTTGAAGTTCCGTTGGCACAGCGGGTAGGGGAACCTGGTCGGTAAACTCAGAGGCACCCATTGCTAGAACTTCCAGACTTTGCAGATCGGTGTAGCGAGTGTCCGTCAGGCTGAGACTGGGCATCAGCCCAACGCTATATTTCTCGACAAGAAACTGATCGCCATCGTGCAGGGCCGCTAGAGGAATGAAGCGCAAGCCAGTATCCAAAATGAAGGAAAGATTCTCAATTTCTTGATCCTGCAAGTCCTGCTCCAGCGGAGCGATCAGCCACTGGTAAAGCTGCTGAGCCGGAGTCAAATAGCCCGACCCTAGCAAGCGGGGATCGGTGATTTGGCTGACTAATTTGCGTCTGGCTTGTTCAACTTCAGCACGGGTTACACCTGCTAGCCGTTTACGGATGGGATTTCCAGTTGAGGTGACGAGCAGCAGTTCCAGTTCATCGGTGGGCTGAGGTTCAAATGAAAGGGCAACGCCTTCAGGTTGGCTGGATTGGTGGTCTAAATATTGCTCAAACTGCTGGCTAGCAGTTGCTTCTCGTTCAGAGAAACCAGAGTTAAAGGAGCTTTCAACAGGAACGAAGCCAATGTAAACTAGCGCAGGTTTTACGCCTGTTTCTTGCTGAATTCCAAGCAGTGTGTTTCGGGCAACGACAAGCGGCTGTGGGGTTGCAGGGCTACTGTTACTGCTGGAGTCTGGCTCAGACCGAGGCTCAGGACTGGGGCGATCGCAATTTACCTGGCACTCCGGTCGCGGAATAATCGGGTTGTCTATAATCCCAGCGTCATCAAGGTCTTCTCTACCAGGAATGTTAATCCCAGGTCTACCACCACCACCGGGATCAGGTTCACCACCGGGATCGGGTCCACCACCGGGATCAGGTCCACCACCATTGCCGCCATCGTCAGGAGCATTGGTAATGATACTAATGTTGCCAATGGTGAAGCTTCCTAAGAATGACTGGGGAGGCGGGGAAGAAATGGCGGAATCGCCGCTGGTAATGCTGCCAGCAGTGCCATTAGTGCTGCCATTTCCAACGATAAAGGGAGTGACCCCGTTGCCGCCATGCCGAATGGTGATGCTGCCGCTGCCAGCTCCTCCAGCGCTGAAAATACTGGTGCCCTGGTTTCCTGCGATTGAGTCTGTCGCCCGAAAGAAGCGTTCGGCTGTGATGTCAACCTGTCCACCGCGTCCAAGCTGGCTGGAGGTGTTGATTGAGGTAACTTGAATGTCGCTTCTAGAG
>Ga0224723_1000475_pt1 | contig 27473 bp, 20 predicted proteins | sample Balambano_FR2_Me_FD_161647 | JGI IMG/M metagenome (GOLD analysis project Ga0224723, IMG submission 161647) | Freshwater sediment microbial communities from Lake Towuti, South Sulawesi, Indonesia - Balambano_FR2_MetaG | ecosystem: Environmental > Aquatic > Freshwater > Lake > Sediment | place... | reverse complement strand
GTAATAAGCTAGGTTCTACGACAGGTGCGGGTGTAAGCCCCTCGCCCTGAGGGAGAGGGGTTGGGGTGAGGGTTTCTGCATCCTGCGCCCACGCGCCCCACGAAAGCATGAGAAAGAACGACGCCACCAACAGAACGACCAGCCGCAATGTCCCTGTGCGCATCATGTTTACCCGATGAACTGCTGTGTTTTCTTGACAATAGATCGGAATTAGAAGCGGCGTCAAGTGTTTTGGCTAAGATTTAACATGGGCGTCGGGCAGGCGTGGGGTGAGTCATGGGCGGCGCATAACATATGAGACATGCTTGAAAAGACCCATTGACCATCGGCAGTAGTCCCAAAGGCATATTCTCGAATACCCATAATTCTTATATAGTGTCAGGTAGCAATCAATCATAAGCCATCATTGTGGGAGTGCCACCTGACATGCGTGTATTTCGTCTTGCTCCATTCTTCGTGCTGGCAGTGCTGCTGTGCGTCGTCTCCAGCGCCGCCGCCCAATCGCCCGCCCTGCTGCGCACCCAACTGCCGCTGATCACCGTCAGCCCCGGTGCCAGCTTTCAGGTCGTGGTCGAAGTCGTCGGCGGGGCGGCGGTCGATGGCGCGGAGGTGCATCTGCAATTCAACCCGGCGCACATGCAGGTGACCAGCCTCGCGGCAGGGACAGCACTACCGCTGACCATCGTCTCGCCCACCTTCAGCAACACTGCCGGAACCATTGCCTACGCAGCCGGGGCAGTCACCAACTTTCCAGGCGGCACATTCACTCTGTTGACGATCAACTTCACCGCCACCAACCTGCCGACCGCTGGCAGCCCGATTAACTTTGTCCGCCTCGGCATCCCGCGCCAGAGCGAAGTCACGTTTGGCGGGCGAGCGATCCTGGGTGGGTTACAGGGCAGCACCGTTGTGATCGGCGGTCTGGCGCTGCCCTTGACGCTCTCGCCTGCGCTACCCAACGGCGTCGTCGGACAAGGCTACAACCAAACGCCGTTTGTCAGCGGCGGCACAGCACCCTATAGCTTCAGCGTGATTCGCGGCAGTCTGCCCGCTGGCTTGTCGATCAACGGCGCGGGTGCGATTACTGGCACGCCGACGCAGCCAGGCATGAGCATCTTCAGTCTGCGCGTCACCGATAACGCTGGCGCGACCACCTGGCAGGAAGTCATCCTGACGATCACCTCTGCCAACGCGCAAGGCTTGGTATTCACGCCGACATCGCTGCCCACTGCCAATCTGAACACTCCGTATCAGGCAGTGCTGGGGGCGATGGGGGGAACGCCACCGTACAGTTTCAGTCTGATCAGCGGCACGCTGCCCGCAGGGCTGGCGTTCAACAATGTCACCGCTACCATCACCGGCACGCCAACTGCGCTCGGCAGCACCGCGCTCACCTTCCAGGTGACGGACAGTGCAGGCAACATCGGCGTTGCCACACTCATCCTGACGGTCGCCCCGACCGACGCCCTGGCAGGTCACTAAAGGCAGGCTTTAACGCAGAGTCGGAGAGGCACAGAGATCGCAGAGCATTTCCTCTACGTCTCTGTATCCCTGCGCCCCTGCGTTAAATTCTGTGAAATTTTGTTGCGCCAGTCCGCCGTCTCTGGCATAGTCATCAACATCATTTCACTCACCCGGAGACGTTATGGACGCCGAAAGACAATATACCCGCGATAAACATCTGACGCTGCTGGAAAAATCGATGGCGACGCTCGAACATATCCTGCGCGGCGTCACGCGCGAGCAGGCGACGACGCTGCGCGACGGCGAGAACGGCTGGACAACCTTGGAAATCGTCTGTCACCTGCGCGATTACGAGCAGATTTTCACCGACCGCTTCGTCGCCATTCGCGATCAGGACAAGCCGCAGTTCACCGCCAATAACATTGAGCAGATGGCGATAGACCGCGCCTACAATGCACAGGACATGGACGCCGTGATGGACGACTTCCGCGCCAAACGGCAGGCGTTTCTGGCGCTGTGTCGTGCGATGAGCGATGACGACTGGGCGCGCGTGGGCGTTCACCCGACGCTTGGTGACATGTCGATGCTGCGAATGCTGATCCAGACGGCGCACCACCAGCCGGATCACATCGAGCAGATCACGCGCGTGCTGTTGCAGCGGTAAATCCGGTCAAACCTTCACGACCGTCGTTTCTCTCACGCGCCTCTTTGCCGTGCGCTCGGCATAAATACGCAAAATCAGCGCTTGCGCAGGGCGCTCGACCAGCTCGTACAGCGCCATGCTGATGATCAGACCAAGACCCCCCATCACGAGCAGCGTCACGCCTGTACCTGCTTGCATCGTATCACGGACAGTCCCGTAGACGACGATCATGATCGGCAGGAAATGCACCAGATAGAAGGCATACGAGACTTTGCCCAGGTACACCAACGGCGACCACTCCATCAGCCGCGCCAGCGGGTTACGCGCCGCCGTCAATGACAGGATCAACAGTGCAGCGCCCGCAGCGGTCGTGATGGCGTAGGGATAGGCGGGCAGGCTTTCAAACGGGACGGCGTTCAACTGCACCATGCTCCACAGCATAATGCCGATGCTCGCCAGCGATAACGGCAACCCGCGCCACGACGCGGAGTGAGCGTCTGTGAATGCCAGCGGATTGTGCTTGAAGACCAGCGCGGTCGCTATGCCCGCCAGAAAGCAGAACAGGTTGCCGAAGATGGTGAAATTCACCATATGTTCCTGCGAACCCATCAGCCCGAACGTGACCGCCTGATGGGGCGAGAGCCACGCCACCAGCACCACACCCAGCGCCAGCACAGCCACTCCCCACACAAGCAGGCACGCAACCGTCAGCACCAGCCGCCAGCGTGGATGTGGCGCGCGCCGGCGCGTCCAGACGATGGAGAGCAGGATCAGCGGCAGCAGCGCATAAAACGCTTCTTCGTTGGTCAGCGACCAGGCGGTACTGATACCCGTGAAGTTGAGATCGATAAAGAATGCCTGCGTCAGCGTCAAGTTGGCAAGCGGCGCGGGTGCGTCATAAATACCGATGAGAAAGACCAGCAGCAAAACGGTGAAATACAGCGGCAGAATACGCGCCACGCGCCGTACAAAATAGTCGGTCAGGCGCAGACGCCGCCCCTCGACATCTTCCAGATAGCGCACGGTCAGCAGAAAACCCGACAGCGCAAAGAAGATTTCGACCCCCAGATGTCCCTCGTTAAAGATGTTGTGGAAGATATTGTCTACAGGGCGTTCGCGCAGCGCGGCGGGCAAGGCGTAGTGAAAAAGGAAGACCAGCAAAGCAGCGAAAGCGCGCAGGGATGTCAGCGCGTTGATGTGTTTCATGCGAAAACCTGGGTTGTGTATGCAGCATCATTGTAAAGTCACAGCGTGACTGATTGCATAAAGACCCCTGCCCAATTCCTTGACTCGGCTTTCGCTGCGCAATACAATGAAAGCAAATGAAATAGAACTATCGCTTTGTACAATCTGATCAGGGTGAGTTGCACAAAGCTAAACGGCGGCGTTATCCTCTACGCCAAACGGCTTTCATTGCTAAACGGCAGGAAAAATGGTTGCCAGACACGTTCTTGCAATTGATTTAGGGGCGGAATCCGGGCGAGTCATCAAGGTCGATTTTGATGGCGGGATGCTCGGCTTCAATGTTGTCCATCGCTTCTCCAACACGCCTGTGTTCGCGGGCGGCACGCTCTACTGGGACGTGCTGCGGCTGTGGCACGGTATCGAGGCGGGTATTGAGGCAGCCGGCGGTGGCGCTGCCAGCCTGGGCATTGATACCTGGGGTGTGGACGGCGCGCTGCTCAACCGTAACGGCAAGCTCCTGAGCAACCCCGTCCACTACCGCGACCGCCGCAACGAAGGCATGATGGAGTGGGTCTTCGAGCGCGTCCCCAGGCGCACCGTCTTTGAACGCACAGGTATTCAGTTCATCCAGTTCAACGGCTTGTTCCAGCTTGCCAGCCTGATCCGCGATCACAGCCCGCTGCTCGACGTGGCAGATCGCTTCCTGCCGATTGCCGACCTGTTCAACTACTGGCTGTGTGGCAGCAAAACCTGCGAATTCACGCACGTCACCACGCAGCAGATGTACAACCCGCGTACGCAAGATTGGGATCGCGAGACGTTGAGTGCGCTCGGCATCCCGCTGCACATCTTCGGCGAGATTGTCCCGCCCGGCACGCGGCTCGGCGATTACAAGAGCATTCCGGTCATCGCCCCCGCCACCCACGACACCGGCAGCGCGGTCGTCGCCGTACCGACGACCACGCCTGACTTCGCCTACATCAGCAGCGGTACATGGAGTTTGGTCGGCTTGGAGATTGACGAGGCGATCATCAATGACGACTCGTATGCTGCTAACGTCACTAACGAGGGCGGCTACGGCGGCACGTATCGCTTTCTCAAGAACTGTATGGGGCTGTGGCTGGTGCAGCAGTCGAAAGCGATTTGGGCGGCTGCCGGGCAGGACTACAGTTATGCTGATCTAGCCACTGCCGCGCTCGCAGCGCCGCCCTTCCGCAGCCTTTACGACGTGGACGATCTGCTCTTCATGCAGCCGGGCGATATGCCCGCACGCATCCGCGCTGTGTGCGCCGCGCACGGGCAGCCAGAACCGACGACACCGGGCGAGGTGGTGCGCTCGATCTACGAAAGCCTCGCTTTTAAGTACCGTTATCTGCTGGAGAAAATGTGCCGCCTGACCGGAAAGCGGATGGAACGGCTGCATATTGTCGGAGGCGGTTCTCAGAACGCGCTGCTCAACCAGATGACGGCGGACGCGCTCGGCGTGGTGGTCGTGGCGGGACCGAGCGAGGCGACGGCAATCGGCAACGCAGTCGTGCAGTTGATCGCGCTGGGCGATCTGGGCAGTGTGGCGCAGGCGCGCGACATGATGAGCCGGGCGATGGAACTGGCGACGTATGAGCCGCGCAACACGGCAGCGTGGGACGCAGAGTATGAGCGCTACAAGCAACTGGTGACGACGGTGTAGCAAGGGGCTGAAGCAAGGGGCTGAAGCCCCTTGTTCGGAAACAATTGGTCGAACAAGGGGGTTCACCCCCTTGACAAAAGAGATAGATTTCCAACTATGCAACCTATTCTCGAACTCGAACACATCTCGAAAAAATTTCCCGGCGTGCAGGCATTGACCGACGCCCGCTTCGACATGCGTCCGGGCGAAGTCCACGCACTGCTCGGTGAAAACGGCGCGGGCAAAAGCACGATGATCAAGATCATCTCTGGCGTGCATAAGCCCGACACAGGCGACATCCGGCTGGATGGGCAGCGCGTCAGCTTCAACAACCCGCGCGAGGCACAGGCAAAAGGCATCGCGACGATCTATCAGGAACTCAGTCTGTACCCGGAACTGAGCGTCGCCGAAAACATCTTCATGGGTCACGCGCCGCGCGCCATGTTCGGCGCGGTTGACTGGCGCACGATGAAGCGCCGTGCAGCAGAAATCCTCGACTCGCTGCAAATCACGGACCTGGATGTGGAGGCGAAAGTCGGCGGGCTGACGGTTGGCAAGCGCCAGCGCGTCGAAATCGCCAAGGCGCTGTCGCTGAACGCGCGCATTTTGATCATGGACGAGCCGACGGCGGCGCTGACAGAGGCGGATGTGCAGCGGTTGTTCGGCATCGTCCGACTGCTGCGCGAACGCAATGTCGGCATCACCTACATCAGCCATCGGCTGGAGGAAGTCTTTGTCCTGGCAGACCGTGTGACGGTGCTGCGCGACGGGCAGTATGTCGGCACAGACGACGTAAAGAACGTCACGCAGGACAAGCTGATCAGCATGATGGTTGGGCGCACAATTGAGAACCTGTTCCCCAAGCTGCCGACGGAGATCGGCAAGCCCGTGCTGGAAGTGCGCAACTTATGGCGCAAGCCGCTGTGTCGCGGGGTTAGCATGACGCTGCGGGCGGGCGAAATCGTCGGGCTGGCGGGGCTGGTAGGCAGCGGGCGCAGCGAGTTTGCGCAGACGGTCTTCGGCTTCACGCCCGCGCAGGATGGCGAGATCATCCTCGATGGCAAGCCGCAGAAAATCCGCAACCCCGGTGAAGCGATGAGCAAGGGTATCGCCTATGTGCCGGAAGATCGCGGTACGCAGGGGTTGGTGCGACAGATGCGCATTCGCGAGAACGTCTCGCTGGCAGTGCTGCGTTCGGTATCGCGCGGCGGCTTCATTGACGACAAGCTGGAACGCGAGATGTCGCAGCACGCCATCCGGCAGTTAGGCATCCGTGCTTTCAGCGGCGAACAGGTCGTCAACAAGCTGTCCGGCGGCAACCAGCAAAAGGTGGTGGTCGCCAAGTGGCTCGCCAGCAAGCCGAAAGTGCTGATTATGGACGAACCCACGCGCGGCGTGGACGTGGGCGCGAAATCGGAAATCCACCGCCTGATCAGCGAACTGGCGCAGCAAGGGCTGGCGATATTGATGATTTCCAGCGAACTGCCGGAGGTGCTGGGCATGAGCGACCGCGTGCTGGTGATGCGCGAAGGGCGCATTGTGGCTGAGTTTGAGCGCAAGGACGCGACGCAGGAAAATGTCGTCGCGGCGATGATGCGCGAAAGTATGGATGTAACCGATGCGCAGCCGCTGCGCACAGCAGGAGATTAAGCAGTATGGCAGCCACCGCTCAACCGTTGGTGCAGGCGCAAAGAAGCCGTCCTGCTTCGCGCTTCAAGCTCAGCAGCCTGCTATCGCAGGAAGTGATCCTCGCGCTGGCGATCATCATCATTATCGTGGTGGTCGGGTCGGTCAATGCGCGCTATGTATCCGAACGTAACCTGACCAGTATCTTTCTTGGCAATGCCTATATCGCTGTCGCCGCGATTGGCATGTCGATGGTCATCATCTCTGGCAATATCGATGTCTCGGTCGGCTCACTGATCGGCGTGCTGGCGACACTCAGCGGTACGCTCGCGGTGAACGGCGTCCCCATCTGGCTGTCGTGGGTCATTCCCGTCTTCGCCGGAATGCTGGTGGGCGCGGTCATCGGCTTCTTCGTCGCCTATCTGAAAATACCGTCGATTGTGGTCACGCTCGGCTTTTTGAGTATCCTCAAAGGCGGTCTGATCAGCATTACCAACGGCGAATGGATACGTGATTTGCCGGACAGCTTCGGGCTGGCGCAGGAACGACCATTCGGTATTCCCATGCCCGTTTATTTCATGATCGTGCTGACGATCCTGGCGGCATTGTGGATGCGTTACAGCGCGACCGGACGGGCGATTTATGCTGTCGGGGGCAACAAAGAGGCGGCGCGCTTATCCGGCATTTCCGAGCCGCGCATCCTGATGACCGTCTTTATCCTCAATGGCTTCTTCGTCGGCATCGCCAGTATCCTCTTCGCCACACAGTTGGAGATCATTCAGACGGCAGTTCCGGCGGGCGTCGAACTGTTGATTATCACAGCAGCGGTCGTCGGCGGGGTCAGCATCCTTGGCGGCACGGGTACTGTGATCGGGGCGATGCTGGCGGCGATTTTGTTGAGCGCTATCGGCAGCGCGCTGGTCTTTATCAATGTGTCTCCGTTCTGGCTGCGCGCGGTTCAGGGAGTGTTAATCCTCATGACAGTGCTGGCGGATTTGCTGCGCCGCCGTCGCAACCAGGCGAGTTTGAAAGGTTAACGTCTCATCATGAGCGCACTCCCCGAAACCAAAGCCCTGGACGACGCCCCATCATTCAGCGAACGCCTGAGCAGCGCGCTCTTCCGGCAGGAAGGCGTCCTGGTGCTGATCGGTATCGTTGCGCTGGTTGTGCTGGCGTTCGGCTCGGAAAACTTCCTGACGGTCGATAACCTGCTCAACCAGACACGCTTTCTGGCGGAGATCGGTCTGATTGCGCTGCCGATGACCTACATCATCATCACAGGCGGCATTGACCTGTCGGTGGGCGCGATTGTCGGCGTCAGCGCAATCATGCTTGGCGTCAGCTGGCAGAACTGGGGCTTGCCGCTCGAACTGGCGATTGTCGTGTGCATCATCACCGGCGTGATTGCAGGCTTGGTTAACGGGTTGTTTATCGTGCGCGTCGGTGTGCCGCCGCTCATCATGACGCTGGCGACGCTGGCACTCTATCGCGGGCTGGCAGAAGGCATCAGCGAGTCACGCTCGGTGCGCGGTTATCCTGACTGGTTTGAAGAACTGGGACAGGGAAGCGCGCTGGGGCTGCCGACACAACTGTGGGTTTTGATCATCTTCGCTATCCTCTTCGCTGTTGTGCTGGCGCGCACTACGTTTGGGCGTTCGCTGTATGCGATTGGTAATAACGAACTTGGCGCCCGTTTTTCCGGCATTCCGGTCGGGCGCAACAAGCTGATCATCTATTCACTGTCGGGGCTGATGGCGGGTATTGCGGCGTGGATTTTTGTTTCGCGCACCACGACCACCCGTTCGGATTATGGCTCTGGCTGGGAACTGGATGTCATTGCGGCGGTGGTGCTGGGCGGCACCAGCATCTTTGGCGGCACAGGAACGATTATCGGCACAATGCTCGGCATCGTCCTGATTCAGTTACTCAAGAACGGGCTGGCGCTGACAGGCGTGACCAGCGATGCGACGATCGTCATCATCGGCTCGGTTTTGATCCTGTCGATTTTGATCAATAACTACGCCGGCGCCATCTTTGGCGCGCTGACCCGGCGGCTGCGCCCGACGCAGCGGAATCCATGAAAGGGGGTGGTGCCGCGCACAGACAATCGGACATTGCTGAAAGTCATGTACGTTTCGTTTTACGTGGAGTTCTGTCAGGAGAGATCAGAAAATGACCAAGAAGTTTCTTTTGCTGGCACTGACGCTCACGCTGATCGTCGCAGCGTTTGCCAGCTTCCCCGTTGCCGCGCAAGACCGTTGGGACGGTGCAGATGATCTGCCCGTCAATCCGCTTGACTGCCCGATGGCTGAAGGTGAAATGGCAGCCACCGAAGAGGCTGAAGGCGAAATGATGATGCCGGAATATGACGGCGGCGAACCTGTGAATGCGCCTGACCTGGCAGGTCAGGACATTACGCTGGTGGACGTGCCGAAGCTGATCGGCGTCGGTTACTTCGCTGCGACGACACAGGGTATGCAGCAAGCGGCTGAAGAACTCGGCAATGTCTCCGTGACGACCGACGGTCCGACGGAAGCCAACATTGACGACCAGATCGCCGTCATCGATAACTACATCACGCAGGGCGTTAACGGCATTCTCTTCGCTGCCAATGACCCGGTTGCGATTGCTCCCGTGCTGACCCGTGCGCTGGAGTCCGGTATCCGCGTAGTGGGTTACGATGCCAACAGCACACCCGATGCTCGCCAGTGGTTTGTGAACCAGGCAGCGTTTGAAGGCGTCGCCAAGTCGCTGGTCGATAACATGGCGGAACAGATCGGTGTTGATGGCAGCTTCGCCATTGTCACCAGCACGTTCACCACGCCGAACCAGGCGCGCTGGATTGCTGAAATGCAGGCGTACCAGGAAAAGTGTTACCCCGATATGACGTGGCTGGAAACCGTTGAGGCGCAGGAAGACAACATTCTGTCCTTCAACCAGGCGACCACGCTTATCAACAAATACGGTCCAGATATGGACGGTATCTTCGGTATGACCAGCATCGCCACGCCCGCAGCGGCAGAAGCCGTGACGCAGGCAGCGGTTTGCCCGCTTGCCTCCAGCGAAGGCGCAGCCGCAAACGAAGATGATGCGGTGGTCGTCGTCGGTCTGGCGACGCCGAACGCGATGAAGCCATATGTCGAAACGCAGTGCGTGGAACGTGTCGTGCTGTGGAACCCGGTTGATCTGGGTTACGCGGCGGTCTACGTGATGCGCCGCACGGTGGATGGCGAATTCCTGCCCGGCGCGACGGAAGTCGACGCAGGTCGTCTGGGAATGCTGCCCGTCGTGAACAACAGCGAAGTCCTGCTGGGACCGCCGTTCGTCTTCACGGCTGAAAACATCAACGACTTCGACTTCTAAAGGACTGTCACCTGTCATTTATGACTTGTGACCAGGTTTTAGTACAGAGTGCAAAGTACAAAGTACCTTGTTCAGGGTTCGGTGTTCGATGTTCTGTGTTCATAAACGCATAGGCTGTTTATGAACACAGAACACCGAACCCAGAACAAAAATATACGCTGCACCCCACCGGACGCCACACCACATGTGGCGTCCCTACTCATCACTCGTCACTAAAAAGCTGACACCTGTTACCTGATACCTGAAGGCTACTGAAATGATCGACGCACTGATCGAAATGACGCGCACACTGGGGCAGCCGGAAAACGACTACGTGATCATCGGCGAGGGCAACACCTCGTTTCGCGATAGCGCCGACACGTTCTGGGTCAAGGCGAGCGGTCACGGGATGCGCGGCATCAGCGCGGCGGGGTTTGTGCAGCTGCGCATCGCAGCGGTGCTGGAACTGCTCGATCAGGCAATTGACAACGAGACGATGCACAAAGCCGTCAGCGCCGCGCGCGTAGACACAGACGGCGCGCGTCCATCGGTCGAAGCGACGTTCCATGCCATGCTGCTGCACGAATGTGATGTGCGCTATATCGGGCATACGCACCCGACGGCGGTCAACGGCATCCTGTGCAGCCCGCGCGCACAGCAGTTTTCCAGCAATCGTATGTTCCCGGATGAGGCGGTCGTGTGCGGTCCAGAGTCGGTATTCGTGCCATATGCCGATCCAGGCTTGCCGCTGGCGGTAGCGATTCGGACAGGTGTACGCGAATACATCAGTCGCTATAACGAAGCGCCGAAAGTGATCCTGATGCAAAATCATGGCTTGATCGCGCTCGGCAACTCACCAACCGAAGTGCTGAACGTGACGGCGATGTGCGTCAAAGCGGCGCGCATCTTCCTCGGCGCGGCGAGCATGGGCGGTCCCGTGTTTATGACGCGCGACGAGATCATGCATATTTACAAGCGTCCGGACGAAATCTTCCGCCGAAAATTATTTGTATAGAAAATTTTGCGACCCGCAACAACGCGAAGATTGGGATTATTTCTTTGGCGTTCTTTGCGTCTTGGCGATTAACAAATTGAATCGCCAAGACGCAAAGAACGCCAAGAACAATTCCAGGTTAAACCGTTTCAAGTTTCGGTTTCGATGTGTGCCTGTACCTGCATCAGATGATGGGCAGCGCCTAATTGCTGGAAGATCGCCTGTGCCTGCCCCAGATGCGCGAGCCGCTGTGCGTCGGTGCGCGGCAGCCCGCGCCCCCACTGATAGAGCGCAAACGCCTGCTCAAACGGCTGTTGCAGACGCACGGCAGCACGCACGGCACGCTCAAACTGCCCGTGCGCGGCGCTGGCATTCCCCGTCTGCCGTGCCAGCCATGCGCTGCATGTGGCGGCACGCGCGCGCGCAATCGGGATTTTCTTCGCCAGTTCGCTCAAGCGCCGCACGCTCGCCTGTGCCAGCGCCATCAGGCTGGCGCGCGCCTCGCCCTCCGGCGTGTATTCGAGCGCCGTCAGGTAGACCTCCGCCGCGCCCGCATAGCCTTCGAGCAGTGAGAAGCCCGTCGGTTCGCTCTTGCCGATGCGCTCGACGCTCTGCCGCGCCAGGATGCCGGCGGCTTGCGGGCGGTCGCGATAAAGTTCCACCAGCGCCAGCAAGCCGTATGCCTGAATAAGCGTTACCAGGTCGTTGACATGCTGCTCTTCGAGAATATTGAGCGTGTGTTGCAGCAGCGCCGCGGCATCATCCAGATCGCCCTGGCGCAGTGCGTTCTGTCCCTGCCCCAGCAATCCCCAGCTTTGATGCAGCAGGTTGTGCGTGCGCAGCGCAGAATCGTAGACCTGCTTGAACAGCGCCCGACTGCGCCCATATTCACCCGCGTAATAGGTAAGCGATGCCAGAAAGTCGAGCGTCTCTTCGCGCGCCTGCACATCACCCAAACGCTCCGCCAGCCGCAGCGCCGTTTGAAACGATGCCTCGCCATCCTGCCAGCGCCCGCAGGCAATATCGACTAGTCCGGTGCGCCGCTGCACAAACTCCTGTACGCTTGGATGTCCCAACTCCTGCGCAACGCGCCGCGCCTGCCGCTGATAGATCGCCGCCAGCCACTGCTGCCCAACGTTGCTGGCGGCAATCGCGGTGTTGGCGCTGCCGGTCGCCAGTTCCGGCGAAATGCCCGCGCTTTCCGCCTGATTGAGCGCCGCCACGCCATTGATGACCATCAGATCCGTTTCGTTTTGCAGGAAGGCGATTTCACCTTCCAGCATCGAAATGCGGTGCGTCTCCAGCAGCCAGTCGCGCGGCTGCGTTCCGCGACGGAAGATCGGCAGCAGGCGATGCCCCGCCTGGCGCAGGTGGGTGCGCGCATCAATCAGGTTGCCCTCGCGGTAGCGCGCGTCGCCTTGCAAGCGCAGCAGCCGCGCTGCCTCTAGCGACGAGAGCTTGAGTTCATCGCGCAGGGCATAGGCGCGCCCCAGCAGCGTCGCCGCGCGCGACCATGCGCCGTTCTGGTAGGCGCGTTCGCCCGCCAGCAGTGCATACTGTCCCTCGCGCGTCGTATCGCCCGCCATCGACCAGTGATAGACAAGCGCTTCAGCATCCTGCGCCGTGTCACCGTTCGCCTCGATTGCCTGCGCCACCCGCTGATGCAGCGCACGGGTGTCGTCAGCGCTCAGGTTGTTCAACAGCGCCTCCCGCAGCTTGTCATGCGCGAAGATCCAATCGTCACCTTGCGCTGCCAGGACCGTCTCGGCGCACTGGTTCAGCCACTGTTTCAAATTCACGTCCGGCGCAACCTGTCGCAGCACGCGCAGGTCGATCTGTCGCCCGATGATCGCGGCGACGTTCAGCAGGTCACGCGCGCTTTCCGGCACGCGCTCCAGCCGCCGCTGGATGATGCGGCGTACACCGCCCGGCAGTACGCGCCTGTGCAGGCTGACATCGGTGACATTGCTCAGGTCACCTGCTTCTTCCGCCAGTGCGCGCACGACTTCGACCATGAAGAACAGGTTGCCCTGCGTCTCACGTTCGAGCAAATCGACCAGCGCGGCGTTGCGCCCTTGCACGCCGATCATGGCGTGCGCCAGCGCTTCGATGTGTGGGCGATGCAGCCGCCGCAGCTTCATGTGGTGAGCCTGCGGGAGTTCATCTGGTAGCGAGGGGCGCTCGTCGTCGCGGTAGCTGGCGATGATCAGCAGCGGCAGTTCGCTGGCGAGCCGCGCCATACGCTGCAGCAGCACCAGACTTTCGCCTTCTGCAAAGTGCAGGTCTTCCAGCACGATCATCAGCGGTTCGTCAAAGCCGCGCAGCAGGGCTTCGATGACCGCGAACAGGCGCGTCTGCGTGGCTTCCGGCGCGAGCGGCGGTGGGTCGGGGATGCGCCGACCGAGGATCGTGCCGAGATCGGGGATGATCGGCTTGAGCGTGCTTGCCTGCAAATCGTCGAGATTATGATGCATCGCCAGGTAGCGCAGCGGGTCAAGCCACAGGCTATAGGCGGGCGCTGCCTCGCTGATGGGCTGCCCGCGCACGACCTGTGCGCCGCGTACCAGCGCGATCGTGCGCAGTTCGTCCAGCAAGCGCGATTTGCCGACGCCGCTTTCGCCGCCGACGAGCAGCAGTTCGCCATGCCCACTGAGCGCGCGGGTGAGCGCCTGGCTGAGCTGTGCGACTTCATCCTCGCGCCCAATGAGCTGCGCCGCCTGCAAGAAGCTTTCGCGCGTAGCAATCGTGTCGGGCAGCGCTGTGATGTCCAGCACTGTCCGCAGCGCATAAATAACTTCGCGGGCGCTGCGATAGCGCTCGTCTGGTTGCTTGGCGAGCAGCCGCGCCATGACAGGACGGAGGCGCTCATCTACACCGTCCAGTGTTGGGACGGCGTGCATGATGTTGTAAAGCAGTTGCCCGCGATTTTCGCTGTCATACGGGTGTTCGCCCAGCAGCATCTCGTAGGCGATCAAGCCAACGGAGTAGAGATCGCTGCGTTCGTCGGCGCGCTTGCCCATCAGCAGTTCGGGAGCCATATATGCCAGCGTCCCCATCGTGCTGTCGCCGCTGTCTTCGTAGAGCGCCAGACCAAAATCGACGACCTTGACCATGCCTTTGCTGACCAGCACATTGTTGGGCTTGAGATCGCGGTGGAGGGTATCGCGGCGGTGCAGGTAGACGAGTGCATTGAGCATTTGCAGCAGGAGAAAGACGGTGTCTTCGAGCGGCGCATTTTCGGTCGCGCTGGCGATGTCCTGCGCGTCTTCCAGCAGTTCCATCGTGAAGTACGGCTGTCGCATCGTGTCAAAGCCGTAATCGAGAACGCTGACGATGTGAGGATGGCGCAAAGACGCGAGCGTGCGGAACTCCTGCGCCAGCGCCAACCGCAGGTCGTTGTCTTCGGTGGGCGCGCTGGTGCTGATGCCATCGGCAGTGCGCGCGACCACCTTGAGCGCCACAGGCTGCGCGGTCAGCCGATCATAGGCATGATAGACCGCTCCCATGCCGCCTTTGCCGATCATCTCCCCCACGACATAGCGCTTGCCGAACGCCGTCTGGCTTAACCCCATGACTTCCCCGTGTTGGCTGTGTGACGGGGGATATTATACGCCAGAATCGGGCAAGGTGTTCATGGGTGAGAAGAAGCACACGGGAGTAGCCTACTGCCCCTGCGCCTCCAGCGCCGCCGCGACCGCCAGCAGGTCGGCGCCAGCGCGCCCACTTGGAGCGCGCCGTGTATTGCTCCGGCGGCACCGTCTTCGCTCTGCATTTCGATGACCTGCGGGATAGTTCCCCACAGATTGGGTTTGCCACCCGCCGCCGATTCGTCCGCCCATTCGCCCATCGGCGATGCGGGCGTGATCGGATAGATCGCGATTACTTCGCTGCACAGGTAAGCGATGCGGGCGGCGGCTTCGTTGCCATCTATCGTCGTAAAAACGGGGGTGTTCATCCTGGATGTCCTTGTAATCAAAATTGCCAGCCTCTTTACGAGAAATCGTAAGGCGGCTGGCAAGTACCAGGACAGTGATGTAAGTCAGGGATTAAGCAGAAAATCTCACGTTTTTCTATAACCCGCGGCTCTTGGGTCTGTAAAGTTGCTGCTGTTGTCCCCGCACGAGCGACGGACGACCAACTCCGTTGGAAGAGTCACGGAAAGCGGCGGCGAGTCAGGTTCTGCCAAACGTCGCAGCAAAAGTCGAACTGCTTCTCTGCCCATCGCATAGGTGGACTGAGCAACAGTTGTAAGAGGTGGATCGACATGCGGTGACCACGGCGTCTCGTCAAATGTAACGACCGCCATTTCGTTGGGAATGCGCACGCCTCGGTCACGCAAAGCCGCTAATGCCCCAACGGTCATGGGTTCGTTGCTGACGAAAAGTGCTGTCGGAGGTTTCTTGAGGTCGAGGAGCGCTAAGGTAGCTTCATAAGCCGTATCATTTTCGTACATACCGTTTTTGATCAGTTCCTCGTCAATCAGCAAGTTGTTTTCCCTCAGGGCATCGATGTACCCGGCGAGACGCTCCTGCGAAGTTGTCACCGTCATCTTGCCGACGATTGTGGCGATCCGCTTATGACCCAAACGTACCAGGTGTCCAACAGCACGGGCAGCTCCTTGTCGGTTGTCACTCGTCACGCAGTCAAATGCGTAGCCATCTACGCTCGTATCCAATAAGACCACCGCCATTCCGGAACGACGCAACTCATCGAGATAAAACCCATCGTTGTGCTGATCCTGTGGATTGACGATGATCCCGGCTACCCTTTCGGAACGCATCAAGCTCATGTAGTAGCGTTCGCGCTCGACATCCCCGACCGCATTACCGAACAACAGGTGCATCTTATGAGAATATGCCAGGTCAGAGACGCCGTGGATAATTGCATTAAAATGGTTGTTAAGCACGCCAGAAATCAGAAGACCAATGAGCCGGCTATCTGCCTGTGAACGCAATCGCTGCGCTGTTTGGTAGGGGCTATAGTCTAATTCTTCAGCCGCACGCATGACCTTCTGACGAACTTCACCGCTGACGTGCGGTTTGTTCGCCAGGACACGAGAGACTGTTGAGTTTGAGACGCCCGCACGTTCCGCCACATCTTTAATGCTGACCATTCTCATAACCTGTTTCAATGGGGACGAAAGTAGTCAAGTATAAGCAAGCCTCGCACGAATGCGCAAATCCTGCAACGCATATTGACAACGTTTTCAGGTATTCACCTGCATTTACTTTAGTTCCGAGTCAATGTTTTAACAACAGGATGTATTTGCACTCACATTTTGGGCAATTTTACTGAAAACGTTTCAGAAAACGTTGCCAAAATAATGGGGCTATGTTACCTTCCAAATGTGGAAAGTACACTTAGGAGACGAGCATGCGCTACAAAATCTCACTTTACGTGTCCGTTCTGATAGTCCTGGTTTCTGCACTCAGTTTTGCACCTGCATTATCGCAAGATGCACCTGTCACCCTCGATTTCTTCTTTCTGGGGGATGAGATAACGAACCCCTTTGTCGAAGAGATAATCGCAGCTTTTGAGGCTGACAATCCCAACATTGCGATTAATTTCCAGTCATACCCAAATGAGGCGTACAAGACGGCCATTCAAGTGTCGCTTGGTTCCGACGACGCGCCAGACATTCTGTTTAACTGGAATGGCGAAGATACGGGACGGTTTGTCCGTGAAGGACACCTGCTCGATCTCACGCCCTATGCTGAAAGTTTTGGCTGGTACGATGCGATTAATCCAGCAGCGCTGGACGCATTCACCTTCAACGGTGTCTTGTATGGTGTCCCATACAGTCTTGAGGCTAAGTACTACTACTACAACACGACAATCTTTGAGCAACAGAGCTTGACGGTCCCACAAACCTTCGACGAGCTGCTGCAAGTCTGCGGCACGCTGCGCGACGCAGGCATTACTCCGATGTCCTTCGGCAATCAGGAACGTTGGGAAGGTGTCCACTATATGACGATTTTCAACCAGAAGGTCGTCGGTGAAGAAACCATCCTCGCGGATTACTCGCTTGATGTTTCACCTGATACACTGTTCACCGATCCCGGTTACGCTATCGCCTTCCAGCGACTGCTCGATATGCAGAACGCCGGTTGTTTCGCGGATGCCGTCAACGCGACGACACCTGATGCCGCGCTTGCGCAGTTTCTCGTGCAACAAGTCGCGATGTACTACCAAGGCACGTGGATTATGGGCAACCTGAGTGCGAATGACTTCGCCAACTATGGTATGTTCCGTATGCCGCCGATGACTGATGACGCGGCGCAGGGAAACCAGAATTACGCACTGCTCGGTCCTATCAGCCTTCAGGTTTCGTCTTCAACGGAAGCACCCGACGCTGCTGCTGCCTTCCTGAATTACTTCATCTCGCAGCCGGTGCAGCAGCGATTTGTTGAAATGACGAACCGTATCCCGGTGCGTGCCGACGCCCTCACAGATGAGATTGGTACGCCGGAACTCCGCAATGTGGTCAGCGATCTGGCTACGACAGAAGGAGCAGTCGCCTGGCTGGATGTTGTGTTGGAAAACAGCGTGTCAGAAGCCTACCTGAACGCGATTCAGGAAGTGCTGGCAGGCACACTGACACCGACACAGGCGATGGAAAATATCCGTACTGTCGCCCTGGACGCGCAGCAATCTTTGGGACTCGGCGGTTCGTAAAGACTAGCTCTAACCACGACAATCAATCCACCCAAGGGCAGTAGTCTTACTGCCCTCTAATACTCTGGAGTATGTCAATGAGTAATGGGCTGATTCCCCAATCGCTGCTCTTGAATCAACCTGCCCGGAAGAAAAGAGTGCTCGCAGGGCGTTGGTACGAATATCGAGATGCATTTATCCTGGTCGCGCCTGCCTTGATTATCTTCTCGATCTTTGTGATCTACCCCGTCATCAACACCATACAACTCTCGTTTTATGAGTACGGTCTAACCGATCCTAATCTTGAGTTTGTAGGCTTTCAAAATTACGAACAGATCTTTCAAGACTCGGTTTTCTGGCGCGCATTGCGGAACAACGGCATCATTCTCGTCGGCTCGGTGCTTGTGCAGGTCGGTGGCGGTGTGATTCTCGCGGCGGTGTTAAGTCGAGGAATACGTTGGGGAAAGACGTTTTTTCGCACATTACACTTTGCCCCGGTGATGATGTCCACAGTGGCGGTGGGCGTTTTGTGGCAGTTGATCTATGATCCTGGCGTTGGCATCCTCAATGCGATTATTAAAGCCTTCGGCTTGCGCCCGCCATCGCAGGGGTGGCTGGGAGACCCAAACCTGGTCATGTTCGCCATACTTGCGGCTGCGTGCTGGCAGTACACAGGCTATGTCATGACAATTGTACTCGCAGGGATGGAGTCGGTTCCCGGCGAGCTGTATGAGGCGTCGGCGCTGGATGGCGCGAACGAAGTTCAGAACTTCTTTTACATCACGCTGCCGGTCAGCCGCAATGTCATTATCGCCGCTATCCTCATCACGATGATTGGTGCGGTAAAAGTATTTGACATTGTGTATGTACTGACGCGCGGTGGACCTGCGAATAGCAGTCAGGTCATCGGAACGTATATTTATTACAATGCCTTTACAGTTAACCAAGCGGGCTACGCAAGTGCTATTGCAGTGGTTCTCCTGGTGATTGCGATTGGCTTTGGCGCGCTCCAACTGCGCTTCACCCGGCAAATTTAGGAATTCACGCTGATGAAGAAGACGATCTCGAAGGATGGTTTTGCCACCGGGCTTACGTACATATTGCTCTCGGCGTATTCGATTGTGATTATCCTGCCCGCGTTGTGGATGGTGTTTTCGTCACTCAAGAAAATGCTCGAGTTGTTCACCGCGCCGTTTTCGCCGCCAGTGGAACCGCAATGGATCAATTTTGCTAATGCCTGGAGCGCGGGTATTTCCCGTTACCTATTCAACTCTCTCATTATTACCAGTGTCTCTGTACTACTGATCGTGGTGGTCAGCGCAATGGCGGCGTATGCCTTTGCCCGCCTGCGGTTTCCCTTCCGAGTACCGCTCTACCTGTTGTTAATTGTCGGATTCGCTATTCCTGTCCACACCACGCTCATTCCGCTTTACCGAACGTTGAACAGTGCCAATTTGCTAAACACTTATCCCGGAGTGATCGGTCCTTACGTTGCTTTTGGCATTCCGTTCTCAGTCCTGCTCCTGTATGCCTTCTTCGTTCAATTTCCTAGCGAAATCGAAGATGCCGCGCGAATTGATGGGTGCGACACATGGCAAATGGTCATAAGGATCGTACTGCCCCTGTCACTGCCTGCGATGTCGAGCGTCGCCATTTTCCAGACCGTGTTTTTATGGAACGAGTTCTCCGTTGCACTCATCACCTTGAGCGATGACGCGATGCGCACAATCCCGTTGGGACTCACAACCTTTCAAGGGCAATGGACAACCAACTGGCCCTCTTTGTTGGCGGCGGTGACGCTCGCCTCAATTCCGCTACTGCTCATTTTTATCATCTTGCAGCGGCAGTTTATCAATAGTCTCGCTGGCTTCTCGAAGTAGCTCGCATCAACCAGGAGTTCCTATGTCCGCCCAATTGCGTTCTCGCCAGATTCACCTTGATTTTCACACCTCCGAACACTGTATGGCTGTCGGCAGCAAGTTTAATGCTGATCGCTTTGCTGACACGCTGAAAGCAGCAAACGTTAACTCGATCAACATCTTCGCCAAGTGTCATCATGGTTATTCCTATTTTCCGACAAAGATCGGCAAACCTCACCCTCATCTGATGCTAGACTTGCTCGGTATGCAGATTGAGGCATTGCACAGGCGCGACATTCTTTGCCCGATATACTACTCAATTTTATGGGACGAACTGGCAGGACAAGAACACCCTGATTGGGTAATCGTCAATAAAGACGGAACGGTTGCCAGCCGTGCGCCGCTCTCAAATGAGTGGGGTTGGACGACACTCGATGTTTCGTCCGGCTACCGCGATTATGTGTTTGGGCAGGTTGGTGAAATTTTAGACAATTACCCGGTCGATGGTTTCTGGTTCGACATCTGCTTCCCAAAGCCGAACTACTCCACCTGGGGCAAAGCACAGATGGTCAAGGCAGGTGTCGATGTTGAAGACGAGCAGGCAGTATGGGAATTCGCCCGCAAAAAGCAAACCGACTTCTTCGACGTGATGACCAAGTTTATTCACAATCGATGCCCGAACGCGACAGTCTTTTACAACGGCACCATTGATCGTGATGTTCGACGCGTCCAGCCGTACATGACACATCTTGAAGTGGAAAGCTTACCGACAACCGGGCAATGGGGCTACTTGCACTACCCGATTAGCGCCCGTCAGGCACGCAATTATGGCAAAGATTTTGTTGGTATGAACGGTCGTTTTCACACCTCCTGGGGTGATTTCGGCGGCTTGAAAACACACGACCAGCTTGAATACGAATGCGCCACAATCGTAGCAGCGGGTGGGAAAATCTGCGTCGGCGACCAACTGCATCCGTCGGGCGAACTCGACGCAGCGGTCTATCGATTGATCGGACAAACGTTCGCGCGTTTCGAGGCGCTGGAACCTTGGCTGACGGACGTTCAACCTCGAACAGAGATTGCGATTCTCGCGACTGGCGAAGCGGAGACGCGAAATCCTGGCATCGCCGCTCACAGCCCCGATACCGAAGGTGCCGCACAAGTTTTCCTCGAACTGGCTTATCAGTTTGATGTGATCGACGAGCAAGCCGATTTCAGCCGTTACCCTGCATTAGTCGTTCCGGATGGCACACGCGTGGATGCGACACTGAAGTCCAGCCTGGAACGCTATCTTGCTGATGGTGGTCGCCTTATTCTCAGCGGAACTGCTGCACTAAATGCGGACGCGAGTTTCGCATTGGACGCTATTCCTGTGGAATATCTGCAACTGGCACCGACGAAGCCCAGTTACGCTCGTCCTGATTCCGCTATGCTTTCATTAGCGCTGAACGCGGGGGTCATGACCGAACTATCGGACGATTACGATTATGCCTTCTATGGTCAGTCACATATGGTCAAGGCGAAGGCAGGGGCGACTGCCTATGGCAGTCTCAGCCGTGCGCTGTTTAATCGCACATGGAAACATTTCATGGGGCATCTCCATGCGCCTGTCGGCGAGTCACTCGATACACCTGTCGCAGTACGCAATAGCAATGTCCTCTATCTTGCTGTACCGTTCTTTTCAGGCTACCGCCATCACGACTACTGGGCGTATCGCACAATCATGCAGACGCTGCTGCTCGACTTCCTGCCGCCCCAAATTCTCAAACCCAATGCACCTGGATGGGTCGAGTTCAGTGTTCTGCAACAGAACGGGAATACTCAGCCTGCGCGTGAAATCGTTCATGTCATTGGCTATCATCCAAGGCGCACGATGCATCCAATCGCTCATGTGGATCAGTCAGGCGAGATCAACAACCTGAGTTTTACGTTGCGAACGGACAAGTGCCCCAACCGCGTTTACCTTGCTCCAGAGGGAGTGCCCGTCGATTTCTCATATCAGGACGGTTGTGTTGAAATCAGGTTACTCCCCGTGCGCACTCACGCTGTGGTGGTAGTGGAATAGAGTCACACAATCCCCAGCCGCACCAGCGAAGTCCTGTCCAGTTCGTAGCGCTGCGACAGATCGACCTGCGTGGCGGTGATTGCGGCTGCCTGTTCGATCTGCGGGATGGTGCGGTTGAAGATCTCCGCCACCTCCGCCATCACCGGCTCCCACATCGGGTCTTTCTTGCGGATGCGGTACGCCCGCCCCAAAAAGCGCAGTGCCTCCGTCGGGTCGTTCATGACGCTGGCAATCGCCGTCAACGTGTCGAACGAATTCGGGTTGACCGCTAGCCCCGCGCGGAGCGCCTCAAACGCCTTGTCGCGCTGCCCCAGCGACTTGTAGATCAAGCCCAACTGACGGAACGCCTGCGCCGCGTTATTGCCCGGCACGCCGTCGTTGTTCATGCTGAAGCTAATCTCGTCCTGGAAGCAGCGAATTGCGTCGTCCAGCGCGTTCATCAGGCGGTAGATGAAGCCCATCTCACGGTAAATACCCGTCGCGGGCAAGCCATCGCGCAGCGGCATTTGCAATAGCGACAGCAAGTGCTGCGCCTCCTGCTCCGTCAGGTAATCGCGGTCGCGCATATACGTGCGCCGCAGGTAACGCACCACGCCCGTCATGCCGCGCCAGTCCAGCACATATGGCTCAAAGATGCCCGGCAGCAGCACGCGGCGCTTTTTGCCAAAGCGCCCTTCCTTGCCTTCGATATAAATCGTCAGGCGGCGCGTCTCGCGGTTGGTCATTTCCAGCACATCATGCTTGTCATCGGGGATGACGATCATGTTCAGCAGCGCGTTCGGCATCATGTCGTGCAGCGACCATTCGACATAGACGTTGCCGCCGCTGGGCAAATTCAGCCCACGCTCGCCCAGCTGCTTCATCGCCGGAATGCTGACGGGCAGCAGCGCCGGGCGGAACAACTGGAACAGCGCGATGGTCTGCTCCAGATAGCGCGTCTGCAAGACGAAGGCTGCCTCGCGCTGCCCGCTCTCGTTGTGCGTTTCGACGGCAATCGACTGGATCAGGTCAGGTGGGCAGTTGGTGATTTCAGGCGGGGTCGGTGTGCCTGAGCGCAGGTTATACAGGCTGCCCGTCCCCGGTCTGCCATTGGTGATCGGTTGCGCCTCCGGCGTGTTGATCGTCAGCCGCGCCTGGTCGGGATTAAGCGTGACGATGCTCAGGTTGTCCGTGCCTGTTTTATCCGTTGCCAGCGCTCCAGTCGCAGGTTTCTGGACTGCCAGCGTGCTGGTAGCGGGTTTGGCGGCTGCCAGAATATCGGCTGCGGGCAGCACTTTGGCGACGATCATCTCCTGCGCGCGGATCAGCGTGATCTCATCGCGCGCCACATCAGGATGCCCCGACTCGCGCCCGATGATGACGATGCGCTCCAGTTCCGCCAGCATGTCGTCCAGACAGGCGGTCTTGCCGTAGACTTGTGCCAGATAGCGCCGTGCGGTGATTTCGCGCGTTGGCTGCGGGTTGCGCTCGTTCACGAGCAGCATCTTTTCGGCGATGCTCTGCAACTCGTTCCATTCGCCGCGCTGCTGGTAGCTGTTGGCAACTGCACTCAGCGCACGCCATTGCAGATTGAGATTCTCCATCGACTGCGCCACTTTGTACGCCTGGCGATAGTACGTAATCGCACGATCCCATTCTTCGCGCGTGTCATACGCCGTGCCGAGCGCCTGGTAGATGTCTACCAGCAGCAGCCGCAGGTCGTCTTCGGTGCTGTAAACAGCGACATGATAGCGCGCTTTGATCTGGCGCACGCTGTCCTTGCGCCGCAGCAGCACGCCTTCTGCCAGGCGGTAATGATAGAGCGCCTGCTCCCAATCGTCCTGCTGCGCCTGGCTCAAGCCGATGCGCGTCAGCAGCGCCCCGGCGAAGCCTTCTGGCAGCGGCACGGATTTCTGGGCAGCGGCTTTGAGGCAGCGCAGGCAGGTTTCCACCGATTGGCGGTGTTTGCCCTGCTCTGCCAGCTTCATCGCTTTAACAAGTTCGTCACGAATAAGATCGAGTTCGTTGTCGTTCATTATGGTGTTCATTTACACTGAGCATGGTGCATTACGGATTCAACTTATATCATAAGCGAAACTGCACATAATGATCCATGAAATTCTGGAGTCCTAATGCCTATCGCATCCCGCACCACCGTCACTTGCCCCAAGTGTCGCAATCAATACCCTGCCAGTGTCGAAATGGTCGTGGATGCTCAGCGCGACCCGGAGAGCAAACTGCGCCTGCTCAGCGGGCGGCTCAATGTCGCCCAATGCCCGTACTGCGGCACGACTGTGGTCGTGGCAACGCCGATGGTCTATCACGACGCCAGCAAGGAACTGCTGATTACGTTTGTGCCGATCGAATTGGGGATGCCCAGAGACCAGCAGGAAAAGATCGTCGGCGATATGCTGCGCGAGCTGACGAAAGTCGTGCCGCAGGGCAGTATGCGCGGCTACTTCTTCCAGCCGCGCCAGGCATTGACGATGCAGGGACTTGTCGAGCAAATTTTACAGGCGGACGGCGTGACGCCGGAGATGATGGAGCAGCAGCGCCAGCGCGCCCGGTTGATCGAGCAGTTCCTTTCGACGCCGGATGAAGAATTACCCGCGCTGGTGGCGCAGCACGACGCCAATATTGACGGCACATTCCTGCAGACGATGGGCATCTTCGCCCAGCGCGCCTTGCAGGAAGGGCAGCGCGAAGCCGCCGAACAAATCCTGATGACGCAGCAGATGATCATGCAGTTTTCGACCTATGGCAGAGAAGTCATTGCTGAGACGCAGCGGCAGGAAGCTGTCGTCCGCGAAGTCGAGGCGGAGGTACGCGCGCTCGGACCGGGCGCAACACGCGAACAGTTCCTGGACATGGCGATCCACTACGCCGCCGACGACATGCGCCTGCAAGCGCTGGTGGGACTGGTGCGCCCGGCGTTCGATTACGAGTTCTTCAACCAACTGACGCTGCGCATCGGGCAAGCACCCGCCGAAGAGCGCGATATGCTGGAAGGGTTGCGCGAACGGCTGGTCGAACTGACGCAGGCATTAGACGCCGAGTCTCAGGCGGCGCTGCAAGAAGCCGTTGCGCTCTTGCAGGCGATCATCCAGTCGCCCAACCCTGACCAGTTCATCGAAGACAACGCCATGCTTTTTGATGATGCGTTCATGGCAGTCCTGAGCGCTAACCTGCAAAACGCCGAACAGAAGGGGGATACGCAGGCGGTCAGGATGCTGCGCCAGATTTACGATAAAGTCGTCACGGTGCTGCAATCCACCATGTCGCCGGAACTGCGCTTCATCAACCAGCTGCTCACCGCGCCCTCGCGCGAAGATGCCGAACAACTGATCCGCGACGAAGCGGCTGCTATCGGTCCGTCGCTGCTGGACGCGCTCGACGCGGTGCTGCGCTCACTGGAAGCGCGCGGCGATACGACCGTCGCCGGACACATCCAGGGGCTGCGCGCACAGGTCGCGGCGGTTGTCTCATAAGATAAACCGCAAAGACGCAAAGATCAAAACTATTTCCTTTGCGTCCTTCGCGCCTTTGCGGTTTCAAACCAACAGCTAAATTCACTGAACAAGGGGCTTCAGCCCCTTGCCACGAAGGATCAACCTTTTTCAACAAGGGGCTGAAGCCCCTTGTTCGTAATGGACTCAATGAATTAATTGACGGAAGCGGTTTCGGCGTTGTGCAGACGGCGGCGTTGAATCTGGCGCTCCGAGATCGGCTTGACCGTAAAGCCTTCCATGCGCACCATGCGCCGCACAAACGGATTGCTGACCACTGGCATATGTAATATTTCACCATTGCGGATCAACTCAAAATGGTAGACCATGACGAGGCGTGCGCCGGAATGCCAGTGTTCCTCGGCATACACGGTCTCGCTGGTCATCGCCCAGCCCTGCCGCAGCTTGGTCAGCAGTGCGTCACCGCCTGCGAAAGGTTCGCAGTTGACAGACCAGGGACGATACACATCGGGATAGGCTACGTGGTAATTGATGTCATTATTGAACATGATACAACTCCCTGGCTACGTACTAACTTGACCGATTACACCACATGCGTCTAACGATACACAAAGTATGTTAACGCATGTTGTAATTATGGCAAGAAATCTTTAATCTGATGCTAGAGAGTATGTGAAATACGTAAATAATCCTCATCTGCTTAGGACTTAAACAATAATGATACGTAACTAACGCCGCACTCATCAATCTCCGTTCCAATTAGCGAATGTTTCATCATGCCGACCATCGGTATTCAGGACTTGCGTAGATGTCGAAAATCATCGTTATTGGCAGCGGCTTTGGCGGTTTGGGGGCGGCTGTACGTTTGGCAGCAAAGGGTCACGACGTTCATCTCTACGAAAAGCGTGACAAGCTGGGCGGGCGTGCCTATGTGTACGAGCAGAATGGCTTTCATTTTGATGGGGGTCCTACCGTCATCACAGCGCCCTTCATGTTCGATGATCTATTCGCGGCTGCCGGGCGCAAGCGTGAAGATTACGTGAAGTTCGTACCTTTGGATCCGTTTTATCGTATCTTCGATGCCGACAAGCGCGTCTTCAACTACAACGGTGACGAAGCGTTTATCGTTGACCAGATCGGCAACTTCAATCCGCGCGATGGCGAAAACTACAAGCGCTTCATGGCGACGACCAAGCCGATCTTCGAGAAGGGCTTTGTCGAGCTGGCAGACAAGCCGTTCCTGAACTTCACCGACATGCTCAAGGTCGCGCCTGACCTGATCAAGATGCAGTCCTACCTGAGCGTTTACCAGTACGCCTCGAAGTTCATCGAAGACGACTTCCTGCGCCGCTGCTTCTCGTTCCACCCGCTGCTGATCGGCGGCAATCCGTTCGACGCGCCCAGTATCTACGCCATGATTCACTATCTGGAACGGCAATGGGGCATCCACTACGCCATGGGCGGCACAGGCGCGATTGTCGAAGCACTCGGCAAGCTGTTCCAGGAAATGGGTGGCAAGATCACGCTCAATGCCGAAATTGACGAAATCCTGGTCAACAAGCGCCGCGTCACGGGCGTGCGGATGAAGAACGGCGATATTCACACTGCCGATCACATCGTCTCGAACGCGGATGTCGCGTTCACCTATCGCAACCTGATCCCGGAAGTGTACCGTCGCAAGTACACCGACCGCCGCATTGACAACCTGAAGTACAGCATGTCGCTGTTCGTCATCTACTTCGGCACGAAGAAGCGCTATCTGGACAGCGGACTGCATCACCACAACATCATCCTCGGCGAGCGCTACAAGGGGTTGCTGAGCGACATCTTTAATCGTCACAAGCTGTCGGATGATTTCTCGCTCTATCTGCACATGCCGACGATCACAGACTCGTCGATTGCGCCCGATGGCTGCGAGAATTTCTACGTGCTGTCGCCTGTGCCGCACCTGGGCAGCGGGACAGACTGGACGAAGACGGCAAAGCTTTACCGCGATGCCATCATCCAGTTTCTGGAAGACAACTATCTGCCCGACCTGAACGCCAACATCGTTGCGGAACACTCTATCGATCCGCTGCACTTCCAGACCACGCTCAACAGCCACATGGGGTCGGCGTTCTCGATCCAGCCGGTCCTGACGCAATCCGCGTGGTTCCGTCCGCACAACCGTTCAGAAGAATTCGACAACCTGTATTTTGTCGGTGCAGGCACACACCCCGGCGCGGGGCTTCCCGGTGTGCTGTCCTCATCCATCATTGCAGAGCGTTTGATCGGCGGCGCAGATGTGCAGGAATTGACGCCGCGCAACGTGATGCTGACGCCGGAGTATGTCCGATGACCTTGCAAATCCAGCCCGCCGCTGGCGCATGGGAAGCCATGCTGCTGGATTGGGCATATGAACCGCTGACTACCCGTCCGCCCGCCCGCGCCCTGCGCCCGCACGACGCAGCGCTGGCGGCTGCCTACGCCACCTGCGACGAGATCACGCGCGAAAACAGCCGCACGTTCTATCTGGCGTCGGGGCTGCTG